>Ga0207641_10001575_pt1 | contig 22289 bp, 23 predicted proteins | sample KBSSwiS62_FD_184306 | JGI IMG/M metagenome (GOLD analysis project Ga0207641, IMG submission 184306) | Switchgrass rhizosphere microbial communities from Kellogg Biological Station, Michigan, USA - KBS Switchgrass S6-2 (SPAdes) (version 2) | ecosystem: Host-associated > Plants > Roots >... | reverse complement strand
CCTGATCCACGGCGCGCGCCTGCTGTGGTTTGATCGAGTACTAGCTCGTCACCCCCGCGCAAGCGGGGGCCCAGCGCACGAAAAGAACCTGGGTTCCCGCTTGCGCGGGAATAACGAAAACTCATGATCAACCTCCACTGGCTCTACGTCCTCGCCGGCATCGTCTTCGCCGGCTTCGCCATCGGCAGCGCGCGCGACGCGACGAATAAGAAACGCTTCGGCAACACCGCCTTCTGGGGCCTGATCGCCTTCAGCTTCTGGTTCGGCGATTTCCTGGGTGACATCGCCAACGGCGTGCTGGTGCTCGTGCTCGTCGCAATCGCCGGCGCGCACCTACTCGGCAAGGGATCGAAACATTCGACCAGCGTCGAACGGCGCAAAGGCTACTCCGAGCGCTACGGCAATAAGCTGTTCCTGCCGGCGCTGGTGATTCCGTTCACCGCCTTCGCCGGCACGCTCGCGTTCAACTACACGCCGCTCAAGAACAGCGGCCTGATCGATCCCAAGTCGGTGACTTTGGTGCTGCTTGGGCTCGGCGTGATCAGCGCTCTGGTCATTTGTTACGCGTGGCTGAAGCCGGCTGTGACGGCGCCGATCGAAGAGGGCCGGCGGCTGATGGATTCGATCGGCTGGGCGGCGGTGTTGCCCCAAATGCTCGCGGCGCTCGGGGCGGTGTTCGCCGCGGCCGGGGTGGGCACAACCATTGGCGCGCTGGCCGGGTCAATCATCCCCGAGGGCAGCATTTTCCTCGCCGTGTTGCTTTACGCCTTGGGTATGGTCGTCTTCACGATGATCATGGGCAACGCCTTCGCGGCGTTCCCGGTGATGGTCGCTGCGATCGGCGTGCCGATCCTGATTCATCAGGATGGCGGCAACCCGGCGGTGATCGGCGCGGTCGGCATGCTCGCCGGCTTCTGCGGGACCTTGATGACGCCGATGGCCGCCAACTTCAACATCGTGCCCGCGGCTCTGCTTGAGCTCAAGAATCAGTATGGCGTGATCAAGGCCCAGGTGCCGACCGCGATCCCGTTGCTGATCGCGAACATCCTCATCCTCTATTTCGGGGCCTTCCGATGAAACTCGACGCAGCGTTGGCGTCGCGCCTTGCCGGCATTGCGCTCGGCCACGTGACCCAAGAATACCCGCACAAGCTCGATCATGTGCTGGCGGGCGACGCAGATGCGCTGCCGCCACGCACGCTCCACCCGATCTTTTACGGCAGTTTCGACTGGCACAGCTGCGTCCATGGCTGGTGGACCCTGTTGACGCTGCGGCGGCTGTTCCCGGAGATCGCGGAGGCGCAGCCGATCGACCTCTTGGCCAACGCGACCTTCACACCTGAAAAGGTCGGGGCCGAACTGGCCTATCTCGACCGTCCGCTCAGCCGCGGCTTCGAGCGGCCCTACGGCTGGGCGTGGCTGCTTTATCTTCACCTCGAAGCGTCGCGGCATGACGACCAGTGGGCGGCGCGGCTCGAGCCGCTGGCCCGGGCCTTCGCCGATCGGCTGCGCGACTATCTCGACGTCCTGACCTATCCGATCCGCGTCGGGACGCATTTCAACACGGCGTTCGCACTCATCCTTTCGCTTGAATGGGCCAAGCAGTTCGATCCGGCGCTTGAGGACGCTATCAAGAGTCGCTCGCGCGACTGGTTCGGCGGCGACCGTGATTGCCAGGCGTGGGAGCCGGGCGGCGACGAATTCCTCTCGCCCGTATTGATCGTCGCCTTGTGCATGAGGCGCACCCACCCGGCGCTATTCCCGATCTGGTTCGAGCAATTCCTGCCCCGCATCGCTGAGCGTCGGCCCGCGACGTTGTTCACGCCGGCCACCGTCAGCGATCGCAGCGACGGCAAGATCGCGCACCTCGACGGGCTCAACCTCAGCCGCGCCTGGTGCTGGCGTGAACTCGGCCATGGCGAGCACGCCGAGCCTCATCTCGCCGCCGCCATGCCTCACCTATCCGGCGACTATATGGGCGAACATTGGCTCGCGAGCTTCGCCCTGCTCGCGCTCCTTAGTGGGACAGGAACAACTTCAACGGGTTGACGCGAGCACCCGCAAAGGAGGAAAAGGGCGGCGGAACCGAGCCGACGCCTTTTGGGGGGCAATACGGCTGTGCAAAGACGGAAAGTTCATCGGCTGGCCCTGATCGGCGGCGCTTGCGCGTTCGCCGTGGTTGCTGTCGCCATGGCAGTCTCGCCGTCGCCCGCCGCCAATTCCAGGCCGCCGCAGACGTTGCTCCAACCGCGCCAGGTCGCGTCCGCTCCGGCGACCCCGGCGGATGATCCGAATTACGTTCGCGCCAGTGGCCGCATCGGCTCCAACCTTACCGATTCACTCCAAAAGGCCGGCGTGCCCGAGCGCATCGGCCGCGAATATGTCAACGTCCTCGGCCGCGCGATCCGCCTCGCCGACGGCCTTAGCGTCGAGGACAAGTTCGACCTCGTGTTCGAGCCCGGGCCCAAGGGCCGCCTGCTCTACGTCGGGCTCGACCGTGTCGCCCGCGCCGATGTCGAGCTGCTCAAATGGACCGACGGCAAGACCATGGTGTGGATCGACGGTGACGGCGTCGGCGGCGAGCAGAGCCAGGGTATGCGCATGCCGGTCAACGGCCGTGTCACCTCGGGCTTCGGCAGCCGCTTTCATCCGATCCTCGGTTATGTCCGGATGCATGCCGGGCTCGATCTCGCCGCGGCCTACGGCTCGCCGATCGTCGCCGCCGCCGACGGCCGCGTGGTCGCGGCCGGCTGGTCGGGCGGTTACGGCAATCTCGTTCGCATCGCCCACGCCGGCGGCATCCAGACCATGTACGGCCACATGAGCCGCATCGTCGCCGCGTCCGGCACCGTGGTCCACCAGGGACAGCTGATCGGCTTTGTCGGCTCGACCGGCCTGTCGACCGGGCCGCACCTCCATTACGAAGTGCTGAAGGGCGGGCGCCCGATCAACCCGCTATCGGTCAAGCTGGCGGCGGCGCCGGCGGGCCTGCAGGGCGAGAAGCTGCACCAGTTCCAGGGCGCGCTGCGCTCGCTGATGGTGCTGCCGGCCGGGAGCGCCGGCATCCACTAATTCTTGCGGACGTGGATCACACCGACCTTGTCGGCGTAGATCCGCTTCCACTGGTTGGACTTGTCGAGATCGGCGATCAAATCTTTGCGGTCATTCGGCAACATCGTCCAGCGGATGTTGTAGCGCCGCACGGCGCGGTTGAACCGCGGCCAGTCACCTTGAGCGATGTCGAAATAATCGCTGAAGAAGGCGTCACCGTACATCTCAGCCCGACCGTCGATGTAGGGCCGAATGTTGGCCAGGATCAGCGGCCCGCCGAAGCTGTATTCGTTGAATACTGGTTGGTTCCGCAACGCGGCCGGAACGTGAGCGAGAAGGCTGCGCGGATTGGACACCGATTCCGGAGGGGTCAACGGCATCAGCGCCCTGACCATCAGCAGCGGTACTGCCGCGGCCAGGATCGGAAGGCTCTTGCCTTTGGTCTCGGTCTCCTTGCCGAGTAGTGGCGGAATGAGCACGGCGGCGACGATTGCGAGCCAACTCTGGTGTCGCAACTGCGCGAAGGCAAGGAACAACATCACTAACAAAAGCAAGAGGCGCCCGATTGGAATCCGTACGCCGCGTCGTAGCAGGATGCCGAGCACCAGCAGCAGTGCCCCGAAAAATTCCGGAGTGTTCTTGGTCGTGGTGGGCAGCCACTCCGCGATCAGATGCAGCGTCTCGAGGCTGACCACCCGGAACGGCTGTACAATACCCGCAATCCCATTGACCTGCAGGCAGATCGCAACCAAGCATACGGTCGCGAATAGGAGCCATTCGCGCAGCGTCTTCCATTGTGCCGCGATCAATGCGTCCAGCGCCAGGAGGCCGCCGATTACCGCCGCGATCGGGAAACTGCCGTGAAGATTGGCCCACAGGGTCAACAGTAGCGCCGACCATAGTGGCGGCGGGCGCCCAGTCTCTGTCGCCTTCGCCATGAGGACGGTCCAAGCCGCCAACACAGGCCATACCAGAACGTGCGGCCGGGCCAGCATAAAGGGCGACAGCACTACGTCCATCGTGAGGATCACGATAACGAGCCCGATCGGCCCGATGCGGCTGCGCAAGTAGAGGAGCACGACCGAGTTCAGGGCCACAATAGCGCCGGCCACGATTGCCGCCAGGCCCGCGTAGCCGGCGGCATTGAACACCCCCGCGAAGAGAAGGTCCGCCAGCCATTCCATAGCAACCCATGGTTTGCCAAAAGCCGTGAAAGAGAATGGGTCGATCGAGGGGATTTGGCCGTGACGGATGATCCATCGGCCGACCGCGACATGCCAGCTTGTGTCGCCGTCGCCGAACGTTCGCGCGGTCGAGGCTAGGCCGACTGGCAGTCCGATCGCAAGAAAGATGAGCAACAGATCGCTCGCGAGTTTCTCGCGCAACTCTGCAAGGCTAATGTCTTTCTCCCCCATGCAGGATGTCTAGCACGCCTAATGGCTGAGCCAACCAAGTGCAGTGCATTGTCTCAGTGCGAGACGGGTTTGAGGTGCTGATTGAGCAGTCGCCGTAGTTTGCTAAGTCTGAAACCAAGGGGTGACTGTTGATTAAAGAGAATTCATGGCGCCGCTCGGCCGTTGATCGTGCTTGGTGGCAACGAAGCTGGACCGTTGCGTCTGTTCGATGCCGCGCTGCCATTGGGTCGCCAATTTTGGTGGTGGTCGCGCTGGTGCCGATCGCGTTGGCATTGACCAGTTGGGATCCAGCCGGCGCCTACAATCAGGCGCAGGCCTGGTTTCGGCTTTACGGAATCGCGGCGATTGTCGCGGAACTCGCGGTGATTGTTTATTCGGTGGTCTCGGGAGCGGATCCACTGCGACCCGTGATACATCTGCCTTTGTGGGCAAAGGCGGCTCTCGCAGGTCTTATTGGCGTGGCGGGATTCACGTCGTTTTTCGTTGCACCCGATCCGCTCCGCGCGACCAGCTGGACCTTTTTCTCCGTCGTTCATGTCGTTTTCGGACTCGCCGTGGCTAGTCTGGTTCGCAACTTCGATTCGACGACACGGCTCGCGAGTTGGCGTGCGATATTGGCCGGCGTTTCGGGCTACCTGTTGCTTGTGGTCGTTTTCGTAGCGATCGCGATCGCCAAACATTCTCTAAAGTGGGAATATTTCGGGCTTGGGGTCACCAATATTCGCCAGGTCGGCTTCTATTCGGCGATTGGTGCGGGCGCTTCGCTCGGCCTGGCGGCCGTCGAGACTGGACCGCGCCGACATGTTTTTTACGTTGTCATGGCCGCACTCATGCTGTCACTTTCGTTCTGGTCGGGAACGCGGGGTTCGCTATTTGCCGTTTTCGTGGCTTTCTCGATGGGAGCAGTGCTCCTTAGGGAGCTCAGATCGATTCGGTCGTGGCTGGCCTTGGCTGGAGGCATGGCGGGCGGAGCCGCGCTCTCGCTAATCGGACCCTTGCCCAACGCCCTATTCGGCATCGTTCGCCTGAAGGCAGCGTCAGGCGGCGACGCTGCGGATGTAAGCAGCGGCCGCTTCGATATGTGGATTGCAACATGGCACGCCATTCTTGAGCGACCATTGACTGGTTACGGCGCAGGGCAATATTTTGTCGTGGTTCAGGATAATCTCGGTTCGTTCAACCATCCCCACAACATCCTTTTGCAGGTGCTGTTTCAATGGGGTTTTGTGGGTGCCGCTTGTTACTGCGCACTGGCAGTATTCCTCACCTGGCGAGCCTTCACCGCACTAAGGAATCCACAGCCGGCGGACGCCCCAGCATTGCTTGTTGGCATATCGCTTCTGACAATGTCTCTTTATGAAGGCGCGTTATTCCACAGCTATCCGACGATGATGATTGCTTTCGCTCTAACGTTCATCATCGCTCCTCGACGTGAGACGGCGAGCGTTGTGCCATGACTTTGGAGCAACGGATGTCAGGTGAGCCAGACGGCCTTTTGATCAATAAATGCTTGTCGCAGCAGCAACGCGGCCGTCGAGGCGGCACGGTGGCCGCTTGGGCCGTTCCCGCTTCGATTATCATTGCCGTCGAATATGTCGCAGCCTTGGCGGTGGGGATATGTGTTGGCTTCCGCTACTCGCTGCCCTGGGATGCTTATTTGATCTCAGCACTGACGGTTGTCAGCCTTACAGGCGCTGCCACAATCGTCTTGCGCCTGGCCTTCTACGCATTGCAAGGTGAGGATCACCCAACCCGGCGGCTAATTCGGGAGGCGCCTCGGTTTCATGGTTTCGCGGCCGGGGTCGTGTTGGTTGGGCTGCAGGCCGCAGTCCTTACCTGGGCGAAGGTGATGCTCCCGCTCGCAATACCCTTTTGGGCGGATCCCATGTTGGCGAACCTCGATTATGCCCTGTTTGGTGAGGATCCGTGGATTTTCGCCATGAGACTGTTTGGCTGGGCCGCACCTTTCTTCGATCGAATCTACGTAACCTGGGCGCCGGCGAAATTCGGCACATTGATCGTTCTGCTCGTGCTCCCAGAGAGCCGCGCCAAGTCCCGTGCACTGGTAGCTTATTTCATCCTGTTCGCACTGATCGTCTTTGGGCAATATGCGTTTTCGTCGGCGGGGCCGATTTTCTACGCACAATTCGGCTTTGGAGATCGGTTCCAGCACCTTCCGATTGAACCTTGGGTCAGAACCGCTCGCGATTATTTGTATCTGGATCACCTCAAGGTGGGCGGAGACCCGGGAGGCGGCATATCAGCTTGGCCTTCGTTTCACGTCGCCGGCGCGTTGTGGACGGCCCAAGTGTGGTACAGCTGGGATCGGCGCTTGGGCTTGTTCGGCTTGGGCTGGTTTGTTCTAATCCTCATCGGATCCGTGTTGCTTGGCTGGCATTATGCGGTCGATGGAATTGCGGGCATTCTTATGGCCGTGTCAGCGTGGGCGGTCGCTCCTGCGATCGTCGATCGAAAGATCGCCTCGCTCGTCAAGGTGCTAGCAGACGCGAACGTTTAAAAGTTGCTCCGCCGGGAACTCCACTTTGAGTTCAGTATTTACCCTATCACAACACTGGGGCGGTTTAGGGCTGAGTAATCAGCCTTGAGGAAAGCGCCCGATGTTCGATCAGTTGAGTGACAGAATGACCGCCCGTTCCGCGACCCTTCTGGTCGCGATTGACACGAGGCTCGACCGGATCCTCAAATTCTGGCTGCTTGGCGCCGGGCTATTGTCCGCGGCGCGGATTGGGCTGACGGCGCACCCCATCGTCGGAGCCGGTCTTTCGACTTTCGCCTCGTACATGCTGCTAGTTATCGCGCCGTTCGCCTCGACGATGCTAGGGCTCTACTGGTTCCGTGATGGACACCTTCAGCCGCAGCCGACGATCCGTCTGGCGCGGGCCGGTCGTTGGCAAAGCCTGACCCGCGCCGAAGCGGCGCGGCATCCGCTCTATGGTCCCAGCGGATTTCTCGTCTCGCTGCTGGTTGGCATGATGCTGAATGTGCCGGTGCGGGCGGCCGAATATATGGCCGCAATGCCGCCGATCCCCGAAGATTCACCGGCGTGGCTACAGTCGCTCCATCTCGCGATGACTTTCGATGTCGTGCTGTTCGGCAGCCTGTACATGATCGCCTTCGTCGCAGCGCTGCGTCGCGTGCCGCTCTTCCCGCGGCTGCTGGTCGCGATCTGGATGGGAGACCTCACGATGCAGCTGGTCACGGCCGAGATGGTGACGCGGGCCGGTGACGTTCCGCTACAAGTCGCCACCGCGTTGCAAGGATTGCTCGAAGGCAATGTGAAGAAGGTGCTGATCAGCGTGGCGCTGTGGCTGCCGTACCTGCTCCTCTCGAAGCGCGTAAACGTGACGTACCGGAGTCGGGTGCCGGCTTGAGATTTCGTTCACAGCTAAATCTGGGCTCTTGCGCCAGGAAACAAAGAGCCTTTGTGCATGCTTGGATTCAGAGGGACGGGTTCGCTGGGTGCGCCCCGCCCGGCCGGCTTTCGCGCTCTTTTAGACGTAGGCTACCGTCTGCTTTGCAGCCGCTCTCTCATGGTCGCGGGTTCAAGACTCGAGTCGCGGATCGTCCCGATTCCGTAACGAAAACGGCCCTTTGGGCTGTGGATAAAATGTGTCCGGGGCGCGACAATCTGTCCAAAAATGGGACAATTTGCAAAATTTAATGGGCCTGTCAGGCGACCCTTAACTAAAGATAAGGGTCAGCAAAATCAATGACTTACGCCGTTAATTTCCAAACGAGAAGCGTTAACGTGGATTAAAGAGACACGGTTGACAATGTATTAACGCCGGAGCAGCCCAAGGGTTCGCCAAGCGCTCGGGGGCGCTGGCCGCATGTCGGAAAACTCGGTTCCATTCGACACGCGGCCGGGGGGTTTTGGTTTTTTTTCGTTCCTCCGATCAACGCGAAGCGTGTGTGAGCCGGTGCCACCAGGAAGGGGCGCGGGCGCTTGAGAGAAGGAATGGTAATATGAAGACTTTCATCAACATGCTGCGCGATGATTCGGGTGCTTCGGCCGCCGAATATGCATTGATCCTGGCGATCATTGGCGCCGCCATTGCGCTCGCCGCGATCGCTCTCGGCAACGCCGTTGCGACCGCGATGAATCGTGCGTCGAACTGCGTTGGTTCGAACAGCTCTACGTACAGCGCGAACTGCAAGTAATCCTACCGGGGGCCGTCTTCGGACGACCCCCATTTTTTGCTCAAATCGTTCGCGCTCCGGGAAGGACGTGGGCGAACCAGGGGAAGGAATGGTAATATGAAGAGTTTCATCAACATGCTGCGCGATGATTCGGGCGCTTCGGCCGCCGAATATGCATTGATCCTCGCGATCATTGGCGCCGCCATTGCGCTCGCCGCCATCGCTCTCGGCAACGCGGTTGCGACCGCGATGAACCGCGCTTCGAACTGCGTGAAGTCGAACAGCTCGACCTACAGCGCGAACTGCAAATAATCGTACCGGGGGCCGTCTTCGGGCGGCCCCCTTGTTTTCGACTGTTGCGTCAAAGCCGCGCTCGCGGCTTGTTAGTAAACAAAAGCTTACGTCGGATTCCGAAGTAGGTTAAGATTGCGTGGGGGTGGCGCTTATGATGTCTCGGCAATCCATGGTTGCGCTCGCTGTCGCGATCGTCCTCGGGCTCGCTGCGGTTTACGTCGCGAATATCTACATCGGCGGCAGCAAGCAGCAGGCCGACCTCACCGGTACGACCAAGGTTGCGGTTGCTTCGGTACCCATGAGCTTCGGATCAGAGCTGACACCGGACAAGGTGCGCTTCGTCGATTATCCGAACGCGAGCATCCCGCCGGGGAGCTTCGCCAATGCCGCGCAACTGATGCCAGCAGGGCAGAAGCGCTTCGCTTTGCTGCCACTGGGCATCAACGAGCCGATTCTGGCCACCAAGATTTCCGCGCCGGGCGCCGGCGCGTCGATCGCTGCCTTGCTTCCCGACGGGATGCGCGCGGCGACCGTGCGGATCGATGACGTCTCAGGCGTCGCCGGTTTCGTCCAGCCGAACGATAGCGTTGACGTGCTGATTACCCGCCAGGTCCAGTCCGGCGGTGGGGCGACCCAGGTTACCGACGTCTTGCTTCAGAACATTCGAGTCCTCGCGATCGATCAGGAGGCCAAGAATCCCGACGGAACGCCCCGGGTCGGGCGCACCGCGACGTTCGAGGTAGCGCCGCTCGACGCGCAGAAGCTCGCGCTCGCCCAGCAGGCGGGGAGCCTAAGCCTAGTGCTGCGCAAGCCCGGTGAAACCAACAATCCGGTGGTCGAAACGATCAGCATGAACGACCTGCGCTACAATATGTACGGCGGTGCGCGTTACCCGGCACCGGCGGTGGTCGGCGGCTTTGGCGCAGCCGTCGCCGGATCAATCGAACGGTCGGCGGCGCTGGTCGACAGCGCGTCTTCACGCCCGCGCTCGGGTAGTTCGGGCGGATCGAAGGCACGGGCCAAGCCCGCTCCGGTTAAGCCAAGCATAGAGATTTTCCGGGGCACAACCAGCAATTCATATAAGGTGGGGCAATGACCGCTAAGGCTTTCACACGGGCCGCGTTGGCGGCCACGGCGCTGGCCGGACTTGCGTTCGCGCAACCGGCCGCCGCCCAGGTCAGCATCGCCCAGGGTGTCCACGCCGGGCAGCTTGAGGTGCCAGTCAACAAGAGCCAGGTGCTTAAGACCGACCGCGCCTACGCCAAGGCACTGATCGGCAATCCGGCGATCGCCGACATCATCCCGATCGGCGACACTTCGCTGTACGTGCTGGGCAAGGCCAACGGGACGACCAGCCTGACGCTTTACGACCGGGCGAACCGGCTGATCGCGGTGCTCGACGTGGTCGTCGGTCCCGACGTCATCACGCTCAAGCGCCAGCTTGGCGAAATCATGGCCGGCGACGACATTTCGGCGCGCATTTCGAACGACAGCGTGGTCCTCGAAGGCGTGGTGTCGAGTGCGGTGACCGCCGACCGCGCGGTCCAGCTGGCCGAGACGTACGCCCCGGGCAAGGTCGTCAATTTACTTTCGATCGGCTCGGCCCAGCAGGTCATGCTCGAAGTCCGCTTCTCCGAAGTGAAGCGCTCGGCGCTGAAGCAGATCGGGGTCAATTGGGACGTCCTGAGCGACGAAGGCAAGCTCGCCGGCGTGTCCGGCGGCGGATCGAGCCTGACGCCGGGAGCCGACGGGGTTGGCGTGCTCAAGCATGGCGCGATCACCGACAGCTTCGGGATCATCAGCCGCGCCTTCCGCGGGCTCGGCGAGAATTTCAACGTCACCCTCGACGCGCTTGAGAAGAAGGGTGCGATTACCACGCTTGCCGAGCCGACCCTGGTTGCGCTGTCGGGCGAGACCGCGAGTTTTCTCGCCGGCGGCGAATTCCCGGTGCCGACCGTCCAGGGCGGTAGCTCCGGGGGGCAGGGCGGCAACACTGCCATCTCGGTTGAATGGAAGCCGTTCGGCGTCAGTCTCGGCTTCACCCCGACCGTCCTCGCCGACGGGGTCATCAACATGGTCGTGCAGCCCGAGGTCAGTTCGATCGATCCGACCGCCTCGATCGTCGTCAACAACCTCACCATTCCCGGCCTGCAGACCCGGCGCGCCAAGACCGTGGTCGAATTGCGCGATGGCGAAAGTTTTGCGCTCGCCGGGCTGATCCGCAAGGATTTCCAGGACACGATCCGCCAGGTTCCGTTCCTCGGCTCGCTGCCGATTATCGGCGCTTTGTTCCGCTCGACCGGGTTCCAGCATGAGGAAACCGAGTTGGTGATCATCGTCACGCCGCGGCTGGTGCGTCCGGTTCGCGCCGGGTCGTTCAAAGCGCCGACCGACCGGGTTGGCCCACCCAACGAAGCTGACTTGCTGCTTAATGGCCGCACCGACACCGGGGTTCCGCCGTCGGCTGCGCCGTTCGTGCAGCCGGCTCCGCTACCACCACCTCCACCGCCGCCCACGTCGGGGGGCACGGCGCAGAATAAACCCGTCGGTTTCGAGAAGGACTATGGCCATGTCCTCTAAGCTTTTGCTCATCGCCGCCGGCGGCATCGCGCTCGGCGCGTGCAGCACGATGAACAAGAATATCGGGCAGGAAGACCCGGCGATCGGTGAGACGGCGAAATACAATGCCGCCATCCAGACAATCAATCCGGACCCGGTTTATCCTGCCGGGGCCGCTCAGCCGGGGGACAATGGCGTCAAAGGTGCTGCCGCGGTGAAGCGCTACCGCAGCGACGCGGTAAAACAGGTCGAGGTGATGGATACCAGAAGCGGCGCAAGCGGCGGATCGCCGCGCTAAGGATGCTGATGGATGAGGCGCTCGGGCCGGAGCTTAATACGGAATAACGGCGGCGCGGTTGCGCCGACGATTGCGCTCTCGTTAGTCGGTCTCATAGCGGCGGGCGGCATCGCGTTTGATTACGCACGGCTCGCGTCCCTCGACACCGAGTTGCAGGACGCCGCCGATCAGGCCGCGCTCGCGGCCGCAACTCAGCTCGACGGGCAGGCTGATGCATCGACGCGCGCCGTGGCTGCCGCCCAGAGCCTTATTGTGAACCAAACTCGGTTGGGTAACGACGGCTGCGGGGTCACGATCGAAACGGGCGTCACCAACGTCGCTTGCGCCGCGGGAGGTGGGGCTTCCCGCGTCCGTATACAATTCTATCCGACCAAGGCCGATGCGGAAGCTGACACCAACGGTTTCGCGGCTACTGCCACCAACGGCGCCACGGCAAAATTCGTTAAGGTCGAGGTAGCCGAGCGCAAGGCCAATTACGCGCTGACACCGATCGTTGCAGCGTTCAGCTCAGGAAGCCTCGGCGCCGCTGCGACGGCGGGGATGGGGTCCGCAATCTGCAAAGTTCCACCGGTGATGATCTGCAACCCGGACGAGCCTTCGACGAATACGAATGAACTCTTGGACTTCAATCCTGCGCGGGGCACTGGCCTGCGCTTGATCACGGGCAATGCTGACGCGCCCGGCAACTTCGGCTGGCTGGAATCTGGGCTCGGCAACGGGACACCGGCGCTTGCTGGAGAGCTTGGGTACAATACTCCGCTGGGGCCGTGCCAGGCGATCACTGGCGTGACCACCAAGACGGGTATGGATACGGCGGTGCTTAACGCCTTCAACACGCGTTTTGACGTTTACGCGAACGGCAACACCACTTGTCCGAACCAGGGTGGGGGTACCTGCAATCCGGCAGTAAACACGCGCAAGGATCTCACCTGTGAGTACGCTAGCACTTCATCGTGCAAGAACAACGCTACGTGGAATCCCGTAACGTACGATCCAGCTTATGACGCCAGTAACAACCCCATCGCGTTGCCGGTAACCGGAGCGATGGATCCTCCGATCATGGGCTACCCTCATGATATTTGTCATTCCGGACTAATCAGTAAGCAGACGTGCGCTATCAAGGGCAATGCGGTGTGGGACGTGAATGCCTATTTCCGCGTGAACTACGCCATGGACGAAACCGCGTGGCGCAGTGCGATGGGCTCCCCCTATTCCGGGTCAGCCCTGATTCCGGCCCGGTACGACGTTTATCGGTGGGAGCTCGCTCATACCAACGTCGGCGGCCGCGGCATTGGGTTCTATCAAACTGTTGGTGCGAAGGATGCCGCCTTCTCCTTCGCGTCCAGCGGAAATGGTGCCGGTGTCGGCGCCAGCTCTTCTCAGCCCGATCGCCGGACGATCTCAGTGGCCGTGCTCAACTGCCAGGCGCTTAACGTGCACGGCAAGACTACGAATGTTCCGGTCCCGAGTTGGATCAAGGTGTTCCTGACCGAACCAGCCATTAAGCGGGGATCCGGCTCAGATCTCTATACGGACCAGAAAGACATCTACGTCGAGTTCGTCGAGAAAACGAGTCCTTCGGCGGATAGCGCTTCGAGCGTCGTGCGACGCGACGTGCCGTATCTGGTCAAATGAGCATTCCTGCTCGCCTTGCCAGATGCGCGCGTGGCGCAGCGGCCGCCGAATTGGCGCTGGCATTGCCACTGCTGCTAGTGCTGATTTGCGGCTGCGCCGAGTTGGGAAACTATTTTCTCGATGAGCATCGTTTGGTTAAGGCTGTGAGGGACGGCGCTCGTTATGCGGCTCGCCAAGATATCAGTTATTTCACTGGATGCAGCGGAAATCCGGGAGGAACGGTCGTTGCCGACACCCAGAACGTTGTCATGACGGGGGTTTTGAGCGGCGGAAACGACTATTTGCCAAACAGGAGTAGTGGGACGATCGCGGTGACGATTGTGGGCTGCAGCACGACTGTAGGGTCCGGACCGACCACACTTGGCGGATTGTACACCGGCGTAAAAAATAGCGGTGGATCTCTCGTTGGCGCGCCGGTCGTAAAGGTCGATGCGTCCCTGCCGTACACACCGATTATCCATGCCTTCGGGTTCAGCGGTTTGGGCCTGACGATCAATGCCTCGCAACAAGCTGCGGTGATGGGATGGTGACGCTCCGTACCCTGTTGAAGGATAATAACGCCGCGAGCGCCGCTGAATTCGGCTTGGTGCTTCCGCTTCTTATGTTGCTCTTGTTCAGCGTCATCGATGCTGGCCGCTTTATGTGGGAGTATAATCGAGGCGAGAAAGCGACACAGGCCGGCGCTCGAATAGCCGTCGTCACCAATATCGTCGCCAGCAGTTTGATAGGCACCAATTATGTTGGTCAGACTTTTAATGGTGTGACCCTTACTCAGGGCGACCGGATTCCTGCCAGCGCCTTGGCAACTGTGACCTGCAACAATACGGCATGTTCATCAGGAAATTACGATTCCCAAGCGTTTCAACGAATTGTGACGCGCATGCAGTATATGTCACCGTCAATTCAGCCATCGAATGTCGTAGTAGAGTACAGGGGCTCGGGCCTGGGATTTGCTGGCGATCCTGACACCTCCCGACCGCAGATTTCTCCGCTCGTCACCGTCAAGGTGACCGGATTGACGTTCCGCCCGTTGGCCTTCCTGACCTTCGCGGCATTCCCGATGCCCGACTTCGCAACGACATTGACTGCTGAGGATCTCAGCGGGACAGCATCGAATTGAGGTATCGACAGTGAGCGTTCTCAACCCCAACGAAACCAACAAGAGCTGGCAGACGGCTAAGCGCGAAGCGGCCGTTCAGCTGTATTTATCGGGCGTCGAGGGGGATTGCGGAGACCTTGTCGGAGCGCGCATCGCCGGGATTCCCCTGAGTTTGAACATCGTTCCAGTTACCGACTGGATCGACCCTGAGGAGTTGTCGGGCGCAGCAGCGGGTGTCGTCCAGGTAGATCCTGACACGCCATCGTCGATCAAGCGCTTCCAGAAGCTTGCCCATACGGTTAGGACGCCGCTGATCGCCGCCGCTTACGATCCGCCACTCGCGTTGGTCAGGTCGCTGATCCGGGCTGGTGCGCATGACGTGGTGCCCCTCCCGCTCAGTGTCGAGGACCTTGAAGCGTCGCTCGCGCCAGTCGCCGACCGGATGGCCGAGCGTCATTCGGCGGCCGCCACGGCAAATGCCAAGCTGGTGAGCGTCATTAAAGGCCTTGGCGGTGTTGGGGCGACGGCGCTCACGAGCCAGCTGGCGATCCAATTTGCGATCAGCGAGGCAGCCGCGGGCCGCGAAGTCTGCCTGATGGATCTAGATGTCCAGTTTGGCGACGTGGCCTTCCAACTCGGTGTACGACCCAAGCTTTCGCTGCTTGACCTCCTCGAAGCGGGCGCGCGACTCGATAACGCGCTCCTGAGGGCCACGGTCACTGAGCATCCGAGTGGACTGAAGGTCATCGCAGCGCCGCCCGAGATGATGCCGCTTGAAGGTGTGTCGAGCGAGCACCTCTTGCAGATCGTCGAGCTCGCGACCCGCGAGTTTGGGACGGTCTTCATTGACCTGCCGTCCAATTGGACCAATTGGTCGCTTTCGCTGGTCGCCAGGTCGGACCTCGTTTTGCTCGTGACGGAGCTGACCGTGGCTGGGATGAATCGGGCCAAGCGCCAGCTTCGCCTGCTCGAATCCCAGGATCTGGGCGTCCTGGATGTTCGGGTGGTGGTCAACCGCTGGGAGAAGTGCCTCGCCCGCAATATCCGTCCGGCCGACGTCCGCGAAGCGCTGGGGCAGGATGTTGCATACACGATCGCAAATGACTTTGCGCTGATGCGCGCAGCAATCGACCGCGGTGTCCCGATAAGCGACATCAAGCGCAAGAGTACCATCGGCAAAGACCTAGCTGTGCTAGACGTGGGCATAGCGGCAGCATTGGGTCTGGAGCGTTGAAGATGTGGCAGGTCAAAAAGCCCGGCAAGGGTGCGGAAGCTCCTGTCGTGAAGCCAAAAGGCGGGGAGCCCGACGAGCAGCGTATTGTAACAATCGGCGACGCCGGGGCATTCCAGAAACGCGACAAGCATACCGACCTGAAGGTCGAGCTTCACCAGCGCCTGCTCGATCTCATCAATCTGCAAGCACTCGAGAAGATGTCTCGCGAGCAGATCGAGGCGGAAGTCGGGGACATTGTCGCTGAAGAGCTTGCCAAGCAGAATCACGCCCTGAACCACGCCGAACGCAAACAGCTAATCGGCGATGTGCTGGATGAATTGCTAGGTCTCGGGCCGCTCGAACCATTGCTCAAGGACCCGACCATCACCGACATCCTGGTGAATGGCTATGCGAAGGTCTTCGTTGAGCGTTACGGCGTGCTTGAGCCAAGTCCTGTAAGGTTCAAGGACGAGCGACATCTCGTCCGAATTATCCAGAAAATCGTCTCGGCGGTCGGCCGGCGAATCGACGAATCATCGCCGCTGGTCGACGCCCGTCTCGCCGACGGCAGTCGTGTGAATGCGATCGTGCCGCCGCTGTCCCTTGACGGATCGTCGGTATCGATCCGCAAATTCGCCAAGGTTCCGATCAGCATGGAGCGTCTGATTGAGATCGGCAGCGTCCCGACGCAGATGGGCGCGGTGCTTCAAGCCGTTGTCGCATCCCGCCGCAACGTGCTCATCTCTGGCGGCACGGGTTCAGGCAAAACGACCATGTTGAACGCCATGTCGGCGTTCATCGATGGACGGGAGCGCATCGTCACGATCGAAGACTCCGCAGAACTCCAGCTGCAGCAGGGGCACGTCGTCAGGCTCGAAACCCGACCGGCCAATATCGAGGGCAAAGGTGAAATCATTCAGCGCGATCTGGTCAAGAACGCGCTGCGCATGCGACCCGATCGGATCATCGTCGGGGAGGTTCGCGCAGGCGAGGCGTTCGACATGCTGCAGGCGATGAACACCGGACATGACGGTTCGATGACCACGGTTCACGCCAACACGCCGCGCGACGCCTTGTCCCGCGTTGAGCAGATGATCGGCATGAGCGGGATCGACATACCAGCCCGCTCGGCCCGGGCACAAATCGCCTCGGCCATCCACGTCGTGCTCCAGGTTGCCCGTCTCGCCGATGGCCGCCGCAAGGTGGTCAGTATGTCGGAGCTAACCGGAATGGAAGGCGATGTCGTGACGATGCAGGAGATCTTCCGCTACCGGCAGACCGGAATGAGCCCAGAGGGTCAGGTCATTGGGAAGTTCGAAGCGACGGGAATCCGGCCGCGCTTCCTCGATCAGCTGATGACGCACGGGATTTCCCTATCATCAGACTTGTTCCGCCCCGACGCGAAGTTCGACTGATGAACCCGATCTGGCTGCGCGCTCTCGCCCTGGTCTGCACATTCGGCGCGGTGGCTGTTTTGGTCGAGGTGTTGATCCGCAGCCTGGTCAAGGGTCGCCTCGAGGGTCACGCCATCAATCTTCGCCTGAAGATGATCGGCCGCGGCCGAAGCCACGGCGAGACGATGAATCTTCTTCGCCGCGCCGAATCAGCGCTGCCGAATGGGCTTCCGCCCTTCCTCGAGCAGGCAGCGCGCAAATTCGAGCGCATGCTGATGCAGGCGCAGCTCACTATCCCCACGGCGCGACTGATGCTGATCATCTTGATCGCTCCGCTCGTGGTGTTCTTCACATTGTTGCTGGTGATCCTGGGAGCAGGCTTCGGAATGGGATTCGGACGGCTGTTGCTTATAGCGGCGTTTGCAGCCGCTCTGGGCGGCGGACTGCCGCTGATGTTGCTCAGCTTCAAGGCAACGCGAGCTCGTAAGAAGGTGCAGGAACAGTTCCCGGTCGCCCTTGACGTGTTCGTCCGGGGGCTTCGCGCCGGGCATCCTATCGCCGCCGCGCTCGATCTCTTGACGGTCGAAATGCCTGACCCGGTCGGGACGCAGTTCGGACTCGTTGTCGATGAGGTCACTTACGGCGCCGAGTTGCGCGATGCGCTTCAGGCAATGGCCGACCGCTGGGACCTCGAAGATATGCGGATGTTCGTCGTTTCGCTCTCGGTTCAGAGTGAAACCGGCGGAAATCTTGCTGAAATCCTGGAGAGTCTTTCTAAGGTGATCCGTGAGCGCCAATCGATGCTTCTGAAGGTTCGGGCCCTGTCGAGCGAGGGCCGAATGACTGGCGTGATGCTGACCATCCTGCCAGTGTTCACGTTCGTTATGCTCTTCATCCTGAGCCCAGGTTTCTTCCTCGATGTAGCGAACGATCCTTTGTTCGTGCCGGGATTCATCGTTCTCATCATCATGTATCTCACCGGATTTTTCACGATCCGGAAGATGGTCGATTTGAAGGTCTAGTGCGATGGGCGACCTGATTGCAGAAAACACGCTGGTTCGCACCCTGCTGCTATTGCTCTTGTTCGCAGTCGTCGCCGCGGCCTCTTATTTCACCGCAGAAATGGTGGTTGCCCGGCGGTTGACAAGGCGACGGTTGCTCGAGGGTGGGTCCCGAGGTGCCAGCGGGACGCCGATCATGGGCTCGCTTCGGGCTGAGCATGTTGAGAGCGCGTGGCTGAAGCTGGTTAATTCCGTCGAAAAATCCGGATTGAGCCTCGTTGATTCGAAGGATGAGGCGCTTCGTCACAAGCTTGCGGCCGCGGGATTTACGAGCAGCTACGCGCCTCGAGTTTACACCCTTATCCGGCTGGTGCTGGTCATCTGCCTGCCTGTCGTCGTGTTCCTCTTGTTTTGGATTTCCGGCTCAAGCCCGAGCCTCATCAAGCTATACGCTGCGCTCGTTATCGCTGCCGCTCTGGGATTGTATCTACCCAACATCTTCATCCGGGCGACGGCCGATCGACGACAACGCGATTTGATCAATGGGTTTCCTGATGCGCTCGACTTGATGCTCGTATGCGTCGAGGCTGGCCTGGGCCTTGAAGCAGCGTTCTCGCGAGTGGGCATGGAGATGACGACCTCGCATCCGCGGCTCGCGGAGCAATTCGGCGCTGTCGTGCTGGAACTTCGGGCCGGTCGAAGCCACGAAGACGCGCTAAGGCGCATGGCGGACCGCGCCGGCGCCGACGAGATTCGCGCCTTTGCAACTTTGCTCATCCAATCGACCAAGCTCGGCTCGTCGATCGCGCAAACCTTGCGCACCTACGCATCGGAGATGCGCGAACGCCGCCGCATGCGTGCCGAGGAGAAGGCGCATCGCCTACCGGTGCTGATTTCTGTTCCGCTCGTCGGGTGCATGCTTCCAGTGATGATCGGGGTTCTTATGCTGCCCGCAATGATACGTGTTATCCGCGCTGTTCTGCCTGCGCTTGCCGGTCACGGAGGGGGATGACGATGAACGGGGGGGTCAAATCGTTACTTTTGGTCGCGAGCCTTGCTGCGGCGGGGTGCGCGTCCGAGCCCGGCACGGTCGAGGTTCGGCCGATCGCCGATCCAGGATCCAAACTGCGTTCGGGCGACGGGCTCTTGGCCGATGCCAAAGGCCAGTTCGCGCTGGGCAACGTCGGCCTCGCGCTCGAAGGCTTCCGCAAGGCGGCGCGCGAACATCCCGACAGCGCCGATGCGTTCGCCGGCATGGGCCTTTGTTACGATGCGATGGGCCGTTACGACCTCGCGCAAGCCAAGTACGAGGCGGCGCTGGCGTTCGCACCGCGCAACCCCAAGCTGCTGGCGGCGCTCGCCGGCTCGCTCGACAAGCAGGGCAATCGCGACGGCGCGGCCCAGGTCCGCAATGAAATCGCCTTGCTCGCGGCGGCTTCGGCGGTGCTCGACCAGGCAGTTGCCGAGGCCGCGTCCGCGCCCGCACCGTTCGCGTCGGCCCGATCGGTCACGGTTTCGCTCCCGCCGGCGCAGTCGGTCACCGTCGCGTTGCCGCCGCCGCAATTGGCGGCAAATGCCGACGTCGCGCTTGCAGGCACCGGTCGGATCGAGCGGATAAACGGCCCGGCGCTGGCCGCCGGCAATGTTAACGTCGCCATGCCCGAGGAGCCACCCGCGGCGAGGATGCCGGCCCCGCGGCTGGCGGAGCGGGCGCAGGTCGACCTTCGCGCGGCCGCCGGGCCACGGCTCGAGCGGCTTTCGTTTGGCGAAGTCGCGCTGGTCACTATCCGGGCGCCGCTGTGGCGCGGACAGGTCGTGACCCGGTCGCCGCAGAGCGTCACGGTGCGCTGGGTGCCGTTGCAGACGGCGTCCGCCCGGCCCAACATCCGCTTGCTCAACGCCGCCCGACGGCAGGGCCTTGCGGCGCGCAATCGTGAATATCTGCTCGCGCGTGGTTGGCGGAAAATCGAGATCGGAGATTCGGCCGAGGTTCGCGAGCAGAGCGTGGTGCTCTATCCAGCCGCGCGCCAGGCACTTGGTCGCAGCCTTGCCGCACAGTTCGGGTTCCGCGCGCGCCCGAGCGATAACGGCAATGTGTTCGTCATTCTGCTCGGGCGCGATGCCGCCGGCGCCAGGGCCATGCAGACCAGGGGATGATCTGGCTGGTATTGAGTGCAGCCAGCGTCGCGACAGCGGCCCCGGCGTCGCAACCAGCAGTATCGCCACCACTACAAGCGGCGCCACAGGTTGCGCCGCTCCCGTCGCTCGGCGAGATCGAGCATGCGATCGACGCCGGCCGGCTGGAGCAAGCCAAGTTGATGGTCGCCCGGTCGGTGGCGGCCGGAATCAGCGGCCCGCAGATCGACCGGATTCTCGCCGATCTCGCCTTCGCTTCGGACAAATATGACGAGGCGCTGATCCGCTATCGGCAATTGCTCGCCGCACAGCCCAACGATTCGTGGCTGGCGGAACGAGCCGGGATCTCGGCGCTCAAGCAAGGCGACGTGGCGACCGCCGCGCCGTTGATCGATCGCGCGACCAAAGCCGCGAGGCCGAGCTGGCGGGCGTGGAGCGCCCGCGGCGTGGTCGCCGACCTGCAACAGGACTGGCCGGCCGCCGACGCGGCCTTTGCGCGAGCCGCCGACCTCGCTCCCAATCAGGCCGACATCGTCAACAACCAGGGCTGGTCGCGGCTGATGCGCGGCGATTGGAAGAGCGCGGTTGGCTTGTTCGATCGGGCGGCGCAGCTCGACCCGCGTTCGACGCGCATTGCCAACAACCTCGAACTGGCCCGTGCCGCGATGGCCGGCGATCTGCCCGAACGCAAAGCCAATGAAAGCGATCGGGCGTGGGCGGCCAGGCTCAACGACGCCGGCATGGCCGCGCAGGCGATGGGTAATCACCAGCGTGCGGTAGCGGCGTTCACGCAGGCGCTCGAGGCCAGCGGGACATGGTACGCGCGGGCCGCGAACAACTTGCAGGCGGCCGGCGGCCGATGAACCTGGTTCCCGGCGCTCCAGCCTGGTTACTGGCCGTTTTATTTGTGGCGATGGCCGCTGCGGCGATCGAGGATTTTATCCGCCTGCGAATTTCCAACATCACCTGCGCGGCGGTGCTGGTCACGGCCCTGATCGTTATGCCCCTGCAAGGCTTCACGCTCGATTTGTGGCAGAACGCGGTGGTGTGTGCGGTCCTGTTGACGGCCGGGACCTTGATGTTCGCCGCCGGGAGAATCGGTGGCGGCGACGTCAAGTTGTTCGCCGGCCTCGGGCTTTGGGTGAATATCAGCGCTGGAGTCTGGTTGGTATCGACGGCGCTCCTCGCCGGCGGCGTGCTGGCTTTGATCTACATTATTGTGCGCCATTTACGTAACGGAGCCAAGACCAAGGGCATTCCTTACGGGGTCGCCATCGTCGCCGGCGCCAGCGTCGTGTTCGCAGGGCAGCTCGGATTAATGAAGTACAAGGCGGAGCCGGCCAACGTGTTTGCCGTCCAGCCGAACGGCTAGCGAATCTTCTCCGATCTCAGCGCGGATTACGCGCACTGGCGAAGCGCGTCCTGTGCAAACTCGTGCCTGAGAAGAAACGCGTTTTCTAGCTCGACCTAGGCGTCCGGACGCCTTTCCCGAATCAGGATTAAGGTCGCCACCAGCACAACGATCATCACAACGAGAAGAAGCATTTCCAGTGTGTGATTCATTGATCCATTCTCCAAGCTCCGCGCGGTTCATATAACCAGCGGGGACGATGTGCTATGTCCAAAACGATGCGGCTGCCTATTTTGCGGGTCCACAGCGCCGCGGTTCAAGTTCACCACGGAGTGCGGTCGTCCCACGGGCGAGGTCGGCTACTAGGACGTTATTCAGTGTTGGTTGGAGTTCGCCGTAGCCGCGGTTTCCTTGAGTCCTACCTCGGTCGCTGCTGGCACATCCGTGGTTGGCGGCGGGTCGAGCCCAGAATCCCCGCCCAGCGCGTGGTAGAGATCGACCCGGTTCTGGGCGGCGGTCAGCTTGGTCTGAACCACGATCTGTTGGGTTGAATAATAGGAGCGCTGGGAATCGAGCGTGGCCAGGAACGGGTCGATGCCTTCCTTGTAACGTGCTTCGCTCAGCACATAGACGTCGGCCGCCGCCGCCTGTTGCCGCTGCCGCGCGCCGAGCTCGTCGTCGAT
>Ga0207641_10001570_pt1 | contig 22313 bp, 26 predicted proteins | sample KBSSwiS62_FD_184306 | JGI IMG/M metagenome (GOLD analysis project Ga0207641, IMG submission 184306) | Switchgrass rhizosphere microbial communities from Kellogg Biological Station, Michigan, USA - KBS Switchgrass S6-2 (SPAdes) (version 2) | ecosystem: Host-associated > Plants > Roots >... | reverse complement strand
AGGAAATCGGCCATCTCAGTTGGAGAAAGCGTCTTCCCCTCACCCTCCATGCGGTAGGCACCTTCCTTGAAGAACTCGCTCGCCGCGCAATCGAGCGCCAGCAAGACGTCATCGCCGAGCTTGTAGCCAGCCGAGCTCACCGCCTTCTCGATGAAGTCGAGGGCCTCGCGTGCCGAGTTGATCGCCGGCGCGAATCCGCCCTCATCGCCCACCGCAGTCGACAGCCCGGCGCCGTGAAGCGCACTCTTCAGCGCATGGAAAATCTCAGCACCGCAGCGCAGAGCCTCGGCGAAACTCGACGCGCCAACCGGCATTACCATGAACTCCTGGAAGTCGATGCGGTTATCGGCGTGCGCGCCGCCGTTGAGGATATTCATCATCGGCACCGGAAGCAGCTTGGCGTCGACCCCACCAATGTAGCGATAAAGCGGGAGTCCCCGAGCCTCTGCCGCCGCCTTTGCCGCCGCAAGCGAAACGCCGAGGATCGCATTGGCGCCCATCCGTCCCTTGTTCTCAGTCCCGTCGAGCTCGATCATTGCGCGGTCTATCTCATTCTGCTCTTCGGCCTCCATCCCGACCACCGCCTGAGCAATCTCGCCGTTCACGGCCTCAACGGCCTTGCCGACGCCCTTCCCACCCCAACGGCTCTTGTCGCCATCGCGCAGCTCGACCGCTTCGTGCGCGCCCGTCGAGGCGCCCGACGGCACCGCCGCGCGGCCCATGCTCCCGTCTTCGAGGGTGACATCCACTTCGACTGTAGGATTGCCCCGGCTGTCGAGGATCTGGCGGGCGTGGACGTCGACGATGGCGGTCATGGCTTTCCTTCTTGCGGGGGCGTAACAATATGAGTGTACGCGGAACCTAATAAGCGCCGCGTCCGGGCGTGCAACTTTCGGTTCGGCGGGCCGGAACGAAGGCCGAAGGCTCCGGGTTGAATCGGCGCAGAAGGAGTATGCGCGATGGCTGACGACAAGACTGCTGCTTTGCCCGACGGAACAGATACGGTGATTGCCGGCGCGTCGAAGACCGGAGACGCCGGCACCGCGACGGTGGAGGACACAGCATTGGTGACTGAGAGAGAGATCCCCGCGCCGCGCGGCAATGCCGAGCGGCCTGTGACGGGCCGCGGCAACCCCGAACGCGGGCTTGTCGACCGTTTCCGCGAAGGACGCGAGCAGCTTACCGGTCAGGCAGGGGAAAAAGCGCGTGGTCTGGTCACACAAGGCCTCGAGCGCACATCGGAAACGCTGGCCAATGTCTCGAAGATGATCGGTGACACGGCTCCGGGCATAGAGGAACGCCTCGGCGCAGATTATGGCGACTATGCACGCCGCGCCGCAGGCGCGATCGAGAATGTCGCCAACACGATAGCCGAGAAGGACCCCGACGAACTAATTGAGGACACGCGCAATTTCGTCCGCAACAGCCCTGGCATCGCGCTTGCCGGTGCGGCCGTGGTGGGTTTCGTCGTCGCACGGCTGCTCAAGACCGGAATCGGCCGCGATGACGAGGACGACGAAGACTGATGCTCAAGCCGGCCGATCCCGGACCGCCGCCGCCTGAACGCCCACTCGGTGAGCTCGTCAATGAGCTCATCGAAGATGGCAAGGCATATGCGCGCGCCGAGGTCGGTCTCGTCAAGACAATTGCCGCGGAGAAGGGCAAGGCGCTCATCCTTCCTACGATTTTGTTCGGCCTCGCCGTCATCTTCGCGCTGGCGGCGATCACTGCGCTCGCGGTGGGCTTGGTGATGGGGCTCGCCAGCTTCATCGGGCCTGTGGCTGCCGGTTTCGTCGGCCTGCTGATCTTCGCCGGCATCGCCGGGGGGCTTGGTTGGTGGGGCGCGGAGCGCGTGAGGCGCGTGCTGTGATCGACAGCGCTGAAGTCGCCGCCGCGCGCAGCGAAGTCGAACGCAGCCGCGCGCGAGTCATAGCGACGGCTCAGGAGCTCCAGGAACGCCTCAGCCCCAAGACGCTTGCGAAAGGCGCATGGCAGGGTGCGAAGGAGAAAGGCGCCGACCTTGCTGAGAATACAGTGGACGCGGTCAAGTCCCGCCCTCTCGCCGCGACCGGTGTACTCGCCGCGATTACCATGTTCCTTGCACGTGAACCGCTGATGGATCTCGCCGGCAAGCTCGCCGGCAGCGTCAGCGAGAAAAGAAAAACCCGCCGCACCCGCAAAAGCAAAGCCAACCACGACGATACGGAGACTGCGCAATGATCGACCAGGACAACAGCCGCACCGCCGACAACTATGACACCGGCGCAACCTCGCCACGGCAGCGCGCGATCGAGGCCTATGAAGGTGCCCGCGACCGCGCCGCCGACACGCTCGGCGAAGCACCCCTGCTCGCTTTGGCGGGCGGAATCGCCGCGGGAGCATTGATCGCTGCGCTGCTGCCGCGCACGCGGACCGAAACGCGTCTCGTGCGGCCGGCTGCGCGGCGAGTGAAGGACAGCGCGCGCGCAGCCGTCGAGGCCGCCCGCGACACCGGCACCCAGCGCCTCAATGAGCTCGGCATCAACCGCGACAAAGGCGAAGAGACGATCCGCAATCTCCTCGGGGGTATCACCGACGCTGCGCGCGCCTCGGCCGATGCTGCCGTCGATGCGGTCCGCAACAAGGGCTGACGAAACCGCGCGGATGCGGTAGCGACGTCACATGAGCAAGCTCCACCTAGTCTTTGGCGGACGGGTCAAGGATCCTCGCGGCCTCGACTTCGACCTGAACACGATCGATCTCGTCGGCGTCTACGACAGCTACACCGCCGCGGAGGACGCCTGGCGCGGCAAGGCGCAGCGCACCGTCGACGACGCCGAAATGAAATATGTTGTGGTCCACTTGCACCGGCTTCTCGAGCCGGATGCGGACGGCATCGCGCGACCTAAGCAGCCGGCTGCTTAGGCCGTTCGATACCGCCACAGCAGCAACGGGCGCTGCAGTAGCAGGCCCGCGGCGAAACCGCCGACATGGGCCGGCGTGGCGAGCAGATATCCCTGCTGGTCGCCGATCCAGCCCATCATCAGCTGAAGCACCAACCAGGCGACCAACAGCCAAGCGACGTTGATCCAGCGGTTCACCCTGAGATTGTTCGTGAACGCCTTCGCCCTTCCGAAGCTCAGTGCGTAGGCGCCCATCACCGCGCTGATCGCACCGCTGGCGCCGATTACGGGCACGATTCCGTGCGGATTTACGCCCCACTGCGCTGCAGCGGCTGCAAAGGCGCCGACGAGATACAAAAAGACAAACCCGGTCGCTCCAAGTACGCGCTCGACCTGCGTTCCGCACCAGACGAGGATCAGCAGGTTGAAGCCGAGATGGACCAGATTCGAGTGGACCAGGGTGGCGCTGAGCGGGGTCAGCCAGGCTGGCACTGCCGGCCACGGCAGCTGCGCTCCGCTGAGCCGCGCCGGAATGAAACCGAGCAAATAGGCCGCTTTATCGGACTGCCCGAGCAGCGCTGCGATTACCCATGCCGCCCCCGTAACGACGACGAGGATGTTGGTCGCGGTGCGCGGGAAGCGCTCCACGATCAGATGAACTCGATTTTCTTGATCGCGTAATAGCGGTCGCCCGAGGGCGTCGTCACTTCGACGTCTTCGCCGACCTGGCGGCCAATCAGCGCGCGCCCGAGCGGCGAATTATAGCTGATCCGGCCCTGGTTGGCGTCGGCCTCGACCTGGCCGACGAGCTGGTACTTCACCTTCTTCTCGTCTTCGTCGAGCAGGGTGACGGTCGCCCCGAACACGACCTTGTCGCCCGACAGGGTCATTGGATCGATCACCATCGCGCGGCTGAGGCGGTCCTCGAGGTCCGCGATCGTCGCTTCGATCTGGCCCTGACGCTCCTTGGCAGCGTGATATTCGGCATTCTCGCTGAGGTCGCCATGCGCACGCGCATCCTCGATCGCTTCGACGATCTCGGGACGCTCGCTCTTCAGGCGCTTCAGCTCATCGGTGAGCTTCCGATAGCCCTCGGCCAGCATCGGGACCTTTTCGGCAGTCGCCATTGTCAAAACCCTCTTTTTTTTCAAACGCTCTGCCCCAAAACCTGCCTGCTGCGTGCCTTCTGGCCCGCTGTGCGAGGCAAATTGTGAGTGGAAGCCTAGCCTTCGGAGCGGGAATAATAGGATTGGAGGGAGGCGACTTCAAGCGCACGCCCCCGCACGGCTTCGATCGACCGAGCGGCTGCGAGGCTCGCCGGCGCCGTCGTGAAGTAAGGGACCTTCTTCGTCAGCGCCGTCGTTCGGATCGAATGGCTATCCTTCAGGGACTGCCAGCCCTCGGTCGTGTTGAACACCAGCGCCACATCGCCGTCGAGCAAGCGGTCGACGATATGCGGCCGCCCCTGAGCCACCTTGTTGACCAGCTCGACCGGCAGACCCTTCGCCTGCAGGTGCGCCGCGGTGCCGCTGGTGGCGATGACCTTGAACCCGAGCTCGATCAGCTTCTCCACGGCCGGGACAATATTGTCCTTGTCGCCGTCCTTGACCGACACGAATGCGGTCCCGCCTTGCGGTAGCTCCATTCCAGCGCCGATCAGGGCCTTGGCGAAGGCAATATCGAAATCAGAAGCGATTCCCATGACTTCGCCGGTACTTTTCATTTCCGGTCCGAGTACCGGGTCGGTTCCCGGGAAGCGCGCGAATGGGAAAACGGACTCCTTGACGGCAATATAATCGGGCTTTCGGCCCACTTCGCCGAAGTTGCTGAGCGGCTCACCCGCCATCACCCGGGCGGCGATCTTCGCCACCGGCCGACCGATCGCCTTGGCGACGAACGGCACCGTGCGGCTTGCGCGCGGATTGACCTCGATCAGGTAAACCTCACCCTCCTTCACGGCATATTGGACGTTCATCAGGCCTTTGACCCCGAGTGCCAGCGCCAGCTCACGCGTCTGCCGCTCGATCTCGGCGACGATCCTCGGCTCCAGGCTGTGCGGCGGGATGGCGCAGGCGCTGTCGCCCGAGTGCACGCCCGCTTCCTCGATATGCTGAAGCACGCCGCACACCGCGACATCGGTTCCGTCACAGATCGCGTCGACATCGACCTCAATCGCGTCGCGCAGATAGCGGTCGATCAGCACCGGACTCTTCCCCGACACCTGCACCGCGGTCGCGATATAATGATCGAGCTGCTGCGGCCCCTCGACCACCTCCATGCCTCTCCCGCCAAGCACGTAGGACGGTCGCAGGAGCACCGGATAGCCGATGCGCTCGGCCACTCTGATCGCCTCATCGCGGCTACGCGCGATTCCGTTGGATGGCTGCTTGAGGCCGAGACGCTGAACCAACGCAGCGAAGCGCTCGCGATCTTCCGCTAGGTCGATGCTATCTGGCGACGTTCCCATGATCGGCACGCCCGCCGCTTGCAACTCCTCGGCGAGCTTCAACGGCGTTTGTCCACCAAGCTGGACGATAACGCCCAGCAGCTCGCCCTTCTCCTGCTCGCGTTTGACGATCTCGAGCACGTCCTCAGCCGTCAGCGGCTCGAAATAGAGCCGGTCCGAGGTGTCCGGATCGGTCGACACCGTCTCCGGGTTGCAATTGACCATGATCGTCTCGAAGCCCGCACCGTCACGGCCGAGCGCAAAGGCGGCGTGGCAGCAGCAATAATCGAACTCGATCCCCTGTCCGATCCGGTTTGGCCCGCCGCCGAGGATCATCACCTTCTTGCGGTCGGAAACTTGCGCCTCGTCCTCAGGTTCGTCGAAGAGCGGCGCCTCGTAGGTCGAGTAGAGATAGGGCGTGGTCGCGTCGAACTCCGCGGCGCAGCTGTCGATGCGCTTGAACACCGGACGGACGCCGAGCCGCAGCCGGTGCGAGCGCACCTCCGGTTCAGTGATACCGCCCGTCATGCCCGCCATTGCGCTGTGCACGACACCGGAGCCGCCCGCGGCAACCGCCTCGCTCATCTCGCGCTGCACATGCGCGGAGCGGAGCGAGAGTTGCGCGAGCCGAGCGTCCGAGAAACCCATGGCTTTCAGCCGGCGCATTCCGCGCGCATCGCTTGGAAGGCCATTGATGCGGACTTCGTTTTCTGCCTCAACGACCTCCCGCAAGCGACTGAGAAACCAAGGATCGAATCCGGCGATCTCGTTGATCCGCTCGACTGTGAAGCCCTGGCGCAGCGCTTCGGCGGCGACCAGCAGTCGGTCCGGCGTCGACCGGGCCAGCGCGCGCTCGATCTCCGCCGGATCGGCGTTCTCATATTCGCGGACCCGGTCTAGTCCCGTAAGCCCCGTTTCCAGGCCACGCAGCGCCTTCTGCAGGCTCTCAGCGAAGTTGCGGCCGATGGCCATCACTTCGCCAACCGACTTCATCGCCGTCGATAGGATCGCGTCCGCGCCCTTGAACTTCTCGAACGCAAAGCGCGGGATCTTGGTCACGACATAGTCGATCGTCGGTTCGAAGCTCGCCGGGGTGGCGCCGCCGGTAATGTCGTTGGCGATCTCGTCGAGCGTGTAGCCCACCGCAAGCCGCGCAGCGACCTTCGCAATCGGAAAGCCCGTCGCCTTGGACGCCAGCGCCGAGCTCCGCGAAACGCGGGGGTTCATCTCGATCACCACCATCCGTCCGGTCTTTGGATCAACTGCGAACTGGACGTTGGAACCACCTGTTTCCACGCCGATTTCCCGCAGTACTGCAATCGAAGCTGAGCGCATCCGCTGATATTCCTTGTCGGTCAGTGTCAGCGCCGGAGCGACGGTGATGCTGTCGCCGGTATGCACCCCCATCGGGTCGACATTCTCGATCGAGCAGATGATGATTGCATTGTCCGCGCGATCGCGCACGACCTCCATCTCATACTCTTTCCATCCAACGAGGCTCTCGTCGATCAGCACTTCGGTCGTCGGCGATGCTTCCAGCCCCGTCCGCACGAAATGCTCATATTCATCGCGATTGTAGGCGATGCCGCCCCCCGTGCCCCCAAGCGTAAAACTGGGACGGATCACTGCCGGGAGACCGACGGTGTCCAGCGCGGCGGCCGCCTCCTCCATCGTGTGAACGATGGCCGAGCGTGGGCTTTCAAGGCCGATCCTGTCCATCGCGTCACGAAATTTTTCCCGGTCCTCGGCCTTCTCGATCGCCTGGGCATTGGCGCCGATCAGCTCGATCCCGAGCCGGTCGAGCGTCCCGTCCTTGTGGAGTGCGAGCGCGGTGTTCAGCGCCGTCTGACCGCCCATGGTCGGAAGCAGCGCGTCCGGCCGCTCCTTCTCCAATATCTTGGAGACGATTTCAGGCGTGACCGGTTCGATGTAGGTCGCATCGGCGAGCTCGGGGTCGGTCATGATCGTCGCAGGGTTCGAATTGACGACGATGACGCGATAGCCCTCGCTTTTCAGCGCTTTGACCGCCTGACTTCCCGAATAGTCGAACTCGGCCGCCTGGCCGATTACGATCGGGCCAGCGCCGATGATGAGGATGGAGGAGATGTCGGTGCGCTTAGGCATGGATTTGAGAAAGCTCGCTGATTACCCTCTCCCTTCGCGGAAGAGGGTCGGCGCGAAGCGCCAGGGTGAGGCGGCGACCAGAAGAGGACACGATCAACCCTCCGGAAACTGCATATTCACGAACACCGCCTTGAGACCGTTCTTGCGGGCCCAGCGGGCGACGCAGGCGCGCTGCTCGAACGATGGTTTGTCACGGATGAGCAGCAGCAATTTCTTCTGTTCCTCGTCCTGGATCAGCTCGCCCAGCGCCAGCCCGCAGCCGAGCGCGACGCTGTTGAGCTGCGCCTCGTCATGCATCCGCGCCGGCGTTGCGCACGCAGATAGCCCGAGTGACAACCCAGTGACGGCCGCACCCAGAACAATGAAGCGCGGCTTCATTGCATGTTCTCGTCAGGAAGTTCGTTTCCAACAAACCCGACCGGTGGGTTCGGGATCACGTTGCTTTTTCGGAGCTCCGCTAAGGCGCAATCGATTCGCTGGTACGACTCGGTCGGCTTAGGCCGGACGTGAACGGTGCGATCTCGCTCAAGTATGATGGTCCCTGTCGACAGACCACACGCTCTCGTAATACGGTTCGCCTCCACTCGTCGAGCAGCTAGGTTTTCTCTTGGCACCTCGACTTGCGTGCAGCCGCAGCGAAGCAGGAATAGGCACGCCTGCCTCATTTCATCGCCCCCACGAACTTTTCGAACAGATAGAAGCTGTCCTGCGGCCCCGGGCTCGCTTCGGGGTGATACTGCACGCTGAACGCCGGGCGGTCAGTTAGCTCAATCCCGCAATTGCTGCCGTCGAACAGCGATACGTGCGTCTCGCGCACATTGTCGGGCATCCCTTCGCGCTCGACCGCGAAGCCGTGGTTCATGCTAGTGATCTCGACCCGGCCGTCGGCGAGGCGCTTGACGGGGTGGTTGGCGCCGCGGTGGCCCTGGAACATCTTTGACGTCATGCCGCCAACCGCCAGCGCGAGCATCTGGTGCCCGAGGCAGATGCCGAATAACGGCTTCTTGGTCTCCAGCATCTGCCGGATCACCGGCACTGCATATTCGCCAGTTGCCGCTGGGTCACCCGGGCCGTTCGAGAGGAAGAAGCCGTCGGGCTCATGCGCCATGATCTCGTCGAACGAGGCGGTGGCCGGAACCACCGTCACGCGCGCCCCTGCCTCGCAGAGGTTGCGAAAGATGTTGCGCTTGGAGCCATAATCGACCGCGACGACGTGCGGCCGCTTCGGGTCATCACCGCCCAGGTCATACCCCTGCCCCCAGCCCCATCTTCCGCCGGTCCACCGCTCGACCTGCAGCCGGCTGACCTCCTTCGCCAGGTCCATGCCCTCGAGCCCCGGCCAGTCAGCCGCCATCGCGCACAGCCTCTCGAGGTCGAACTGCCCGTCCGCGCGATGCGCGATGGCGATGTTCGGCGGTCCCTCGGTCCGCACCAGCTTGGTCAGTGCGCGCGTGTCGACGCCGGCAATTCCGATCCGGCCCCATTTGCGCATCCAGTCGGTAAAGGCCAGGTTCGCTCGATAGTTCGACGGTTCGGTCACCACCTCGCGCACCAGACAGCCGAGCGCGTGCGCTTCCGCCGCCTCGATGTCCTCATCGTTGGCGCCGACATTGCCGATGTGCGGGAAGGTGAAGGCGATGACCTGCTTGGCGTAGCTCGGGTCAGTCATCACCTCCTGGTAGCCAGTCATCGCCGTGTTGAAGCACAGCTCGCCGACCGCCTCGCCCTCGGCGCCGAAGCCCTGGCCCCAGACGGCCCGCCCGTCGGCGAACACCACGACTCCCGTCGCGCCCTCGGGTTGGGGCGCGTGCAAGGGTCGTACGTCGGCCATGGGCGGGAAAGCCTTCCGTCAGGGGTTTTGCAACGATGTCGCTAAGACGCCGCCGCTATGCCGTTTGGGCGCGGCGGTCAACCGCTGGTCAGGCTCGAAATCGCTCGCTAGGGCTGGCGGTTTCCCGAATGGGCAAGGACGATGATTAGAGACGAGATCAAGGCCGCCACTATCGCCGCCATGAAGGGTGGCGACAAGGAAACGACGCAAACCCTGCGGATGGTCCAGTCGTCGATCAAGAACCGCGATATCGAGGCGCGCACCGGCGGTGCGCCGAAGGACGACGATCAGCTCGTTACCGAAGTCCTGCAGAAAATGGTCAAGCAGCGCCGCGAATCGGCCGATATCTACCGCCACAACGGCCGCGAGGACCGGGCGGCTGTCGAGGAAAGCGAGATCGCCGTCATCGAGCGCTTCCTGCCCCAGCAGCTGAGCGACGTGGAAGCCGAAGCGAAGGTCCGTGAAATCATCACTGAAACCGGCGCCTCATCGATGAAGGACATGGGCCGAGTGATGGCGCTGGTGAAGGAGCGTCTCGGGGCATCAATCGAGCCGGCACGGGCGTCGGGCTTGGTCAAGGCGGCGCTTTCCTGAGCGCACGAAAAAAGGCCCCGCCGCAAGTGAGCGGCGGAGCCGAACAGGGTATCGGACGTCTAGCGCGTAGCCGCGGCCGGTCTGCCGGCGGGAGCGCCGCCGGTCATTCCCGCCAAACTGCCCAGGATCGTCTGATAGAGGAAGATGGCAAGCGCGGTGGCGAATGCGCCGGCAACACCCAGCTGGAGGTTGCCGCACGCGGCAGTTAGCTGAGCGCCGATAGCCGGTATATTGCCGAGCGCGGCGCCGACCATCGGCAGCGCAACGACCGTGACTGCAGCAAGGACCATCTTGTCCTGCTGCATCGCGAGGCCAGCGATGAGGCCGAGTACGACAAGCACAAGCGGCACGTTCATCATGCTGAGAGCGACGAAGGCTGCGACGATTGCGAGGATGACGTAGAGAGCGCGGGCAAGCCCGCCGATTTTCATCAACATATTTCCCCTCCCTTGTTGATTCCGGCTCAGCGCTTCTCGTGGCGCAGTCGTCCGGAACGGGAGAAAAGGTTACGCTACATTCGGCTGTTCCGCAGACGGAATGAATCCTTTCGAATCAATTCTCTGGCTCGGTGGGCACCGTCGACCATGTTAATTCCTCACCTGCTGCGCTCAGCAGCCGATCCGAGTCGCCAGTTGTGGATAACTTGCCGCGCGCGCTTGCGGGCGCGCGAGTCGGCTGTCACTAAATTTTCTTCCCTGATGAGCCTTTCGATCGCCTTTCTGGACGAGCTGCGTGCTCGGACGACTTTGTCCGCGGTGATCATGCCCTCGGTGAAGCTCATCCGCGCCGGCAATGAATGGAAAGCCTGCTGCCCATTCCACAATGAGAAAACGCCGAGCTTTACCGTCAATGACGACAAGGGATTTTACCATTGCTTCGGCTGCGGGGCCCACGGCGATGCGATCCGCTTCCTCACCGATCAGCGCGGATTGCAATTCATGGACGCGGTGAAGGAGCTTGCGGCAAAGGCGGGGATGGAAGTTCCTGCTCCGGATTCGCGGGCGAAAGAACAAGCGGAGCGCACGGCGACACTAACCGACGTCATGGCCGAAGTGGCGAAATGGTATTCGGAGCAGCTGAACGGCCTCGCGGGTGCCGACGCCCGCGACTATCTCAAGCGCCGCGGCATCGACACGGCCACAGCCCAGAGGTTCGGGCTCGGATTGGCTCCTGACAGCCGTAACGGCCTCAAGCGCGCGCTCGAAAAGCTGGGCGAGGACAAGCTCGTCGAGACGGGCATGCTCATCCAGCCCGAGGAAGGGGGGAAGGAAAGCTACGACCGCTTCCGCGGCCGGCTGATGATCCCGATCCGCGACCCGCGTGGGCGGGTGATCGGCTTCGGCGGGCGGATCCTCGGCGAAGGGGAACCCAAGTATCTCAACTCGCCGCAGACCGCGCTGTTCGACAAGGGCCGGACACTCTACAACCTCGATCTTGCCGGCCCCGCCAGCCGCACCGCCAAAAGGCTGATCGTCGTCGAAGGCTATATGGACGTGATCGCCCTCGACCGCGCCGGCATTTCGGAAGTGGTCGCCCCCAACGGCACCGCGCTCACCGAAGGCCAGCTCGAGCGGCTGTGGCGGCTCGATCCCTCGCCGATCCTGTGCTTCGACGGTGACAATGCCGGCAAGAAGGCCGCGATCCGCGCGGCGACCCGCGCCCTCCCCCTGCTCCGCCCCGACCGCACCCTGCGCTTTGTCGAGCTTCCGGCGGGCCAAGACCCCGACGACGTGATCCGCAACGGCGGAAGAGAGGCCTTCGAAGCCCTGCTCGCCAGCCCCGAGCCGCTCGACGCCCGCCTCTGGCGCTACGAGCTGGAGGTCGAACAGCTCACCACGCCAGAGGCCTGGGCCGGTCTTAAGGAGCGCCTCATCGCCCATGCAGCGACCATTGGCCATGCCGACCTCGCCCGCATCTACCGCGAGGATTGGCTCGACCGCTTCTTCAAGCAGCGCCGCCCCGAAGGCGCCGCCGCTCCGCGCCCATTCACACCGCAGCGCCGAGGCACCTTCAAGAACGGCCGCTTCGTGCCTCCTCCGCAGCCGGTCGGCTCCAACGCCCGAGCCATCGCTTCATCCGGAATCGACGTGCCCACCGCCCGCGCCCTCATCCTCGGCTTCGCAAATTTCCCGGAGGAGCTCCCTGCTCATTGCGAGCAGCTCGCCTCGCTCGCGATCACCGACAAATCCACCGCGAAAATCCGCGACGATCTAGTCAATGCCGCCTTCGCCGGCGCTGCGCTTGATCAAGGCGCCATTAACACCATATTGGGCAGCGATGGAGCAACGGGCGCTAAAGGCCCACGCGCCATGGGCTTTTCCTTCACCCGACGCGACAGCGACCCGGACCGCGCGCGAAGCGATCTGGCCGCTGCGCTGGAAGTCCTCGCGGCAAAGGGCGAAGTCGAAAAGGCCTTGGAACATGCAACGGAACGGCTGGAGCGGGATTTCACCGCCGAAGCCTATGAGGAACAGCAGCGGCTCAAAGAGGCGCAGCGAGGGTTGAGGCAAAGGCTGGCGTCACTCGCCGGCACCGACTAGGCGGCTTAAATATATGGCGAAAAACGAACCTCAGGATGTCGATACGGTCGAAACGGGCGATGCCCCGCTGATCGATCTTAACGACGCGTCGGTCAAGAAGCTGCTCGCGAAGGCGAAACGGCGTGGCTACATCACGGTGGACGAGCTCAACGAAGCGCTCCCCCAGGACCAGATGAACACCGACCAGATCGAGGACGTGATGTCCGCGATCAACGACATGGGCGTCCAGGTAGTCGAAAGCGCCGAGGCCGGCGAAGAAGAAGACGACGACGACAGCAAGGACAACGAGCCGGCGGTCGAGGACGAAGTCGACCCGCTCGACGACGGCGGTCCCCGCCCCGCCGCTGCGGTCAAGAAAGAGCCGACCGACCGCACCGACGATCCGGTGCGCATGTACCTGCGCGAAATGGGCGCGGTGGAGCTCCTCAGCCGCGAGGGCGAGATTGCAATCGCCAAACGCATCGAGGCCGGCCGCGACACGATGATCTGGGGTCTGTGCGAAAGCCCGATCACGTTCAACGCCATCATCGACTGGTCGAACGCGCTCAACGAGGGCCGGATGCAGCTGCGCGAGATCATCGATCTCGAGGCGATGCTGTCCAAGGGCCCGACCGCCGAGCAGCTGGCGCAGACCGAGGAAGGCGGCGAAGGCGGCGGCGAAGGCGAGATCAGCGAGAAGGTCGCCGGCCCCTCGATCAAGGAAGAGGAAGAAGTCGCCGACGAGCCCGAGGCCGACCCCAACGAAGACGACGAGGACATGGTTGAGCGGCGCCAGCAGCCGCAGGCGGCGGAGGAAGAGGACGAGGACAACACCTTGTCGCTCGCCCAGATGGAAGAGACCCTCAAGCCCCAGGCGCTCGAGAAATTCTCCGAAATCACCTCGGCCTTCAAGAAGTTCTCCAAGGTCCAAGCCCACCGCATGGAGGCGTTCCAGGCCGGCCAGGACTTCCCCACGGCCGACGAGAAGAAATATCAGAAGCTTCGCGAGGAGCTCACCGCCCACGTCGAGAGCGTTCAGTTCCACGGCAGCAAGATCGAATATCTCGTCGAGCAGCTGTACAGCTTCAACCGCCGCCTGACGGCGCTCGGCGGCCAGATGCTGCGCCTCGCCGAGCGTCACCGCGTGCCGCGCCGTGCCTTTCTCGAAAGCTACATGGGCCATGAGCTCGACGAGAGCTGGCTCGACAGCGTCGCAAAGCTCGACAAGAAGTGGGCCGCTTTCGCCGCCGCCGAGCGCGATACGGTCGAGCGCATCCGCAACGAGATCAGTACCATCGCGCAAGGCACCGGTACCTCGCTCAGCGAGTTCCGCCGCATCGTCAACCAGGTCCAGAAGGCCGAGCGCGAGGCGCGCATCGCCAAGAAGGAAATGGTCGAGGCTAACCTCCGCCTCGTCATCTCCATCGCCAAGAAATACACCAACCGCGGGCTGCAGTTCCTCGACCTTATTCAGGAAGGTAACATCGGCCTGATGAAGGCGGTCGATAAGTTCGAATACCGCCGCGGCTACAAATTCTCGACATACGCCACCTGGTGGATCCGGCAGGCGATCACCCGCTCGATCGCCGACCAGGCGCGCACCATTCGAATCCCGGTGCACATGATCGAGACGATCAACAAGCTGGTCCGCACCGGCCGCCAGTTCCTCCACGAGACCGGCCGCGAAGCGACCCCCGAGGAGCTCGCCGAGCGCCTCTCCATGCCGCTCGAAAAGGTCCGCAAGGTCCTCAAAATCGCCAAGGAGCCGATCAGCCTCGAAACTCCGATCGGCGACGAGGAAGACAGCCACCTTGGCGACTTCATCGAGGACAAGAATGCGGTGATCCCGGTCGACGCCGCGATCCAGTCGAACCTGAAAGAGACGGTCACGCGGGTTCTGGCCTCGCTAACCCCGCGCGAGGAACGCGTGCTGCGCATGCGCTTCGGGATCGGGATGAACACCGATCATACGCTGGAAGAGGTCGGGCAGCAGTTCAGCGTAACGCGTGAGCGTATTCGGCAGATTGAGGCGAAGGCTCTGCGGAAGCTCAAGCATCCGAGCCGGAGCCGGAAGATGCGCTCCTTCCTCGATCAGTAATAGCCTGAACGCTCTCAGCTGCTTCTCGCCGGTGACATTATCTCGACAATTCTCGACGTGAACCCGTGACGTCGGTCCTGTCCGCCTTGCGGCAGGCTGGCCGTCGCTCGCTGGATCTACGCACTGCTTTGGCGACGTAATCGCGTCGGCGGCGCTGCGTTCACCGGCTTGCGCATTAACCTTATCCGGTGACTCGCCGCTAACCGCGCAGGCGTAAACCTCGGCTCACCGGCGCCGCTCCATCTTTAGCGAGCTCGGGCGGCGCCGGACCAGTGCGTGTGAAGCCCTGCCCGGACGTCTTCCCCTTCGCCCCCGCAGGGCTTCTTGTTGAGCCAAGCTCTTTGGATGCCGGAATGATCAGGAAGCGCTTGCGCGACATTTCCATTACAGCTCGGCTGGGTGACTGCGCGCCTCGATGGCCGTTACGGCCTAAATCCATGAGGTCCGTCGTATCTCACTTGCGGCTTAGCCGCTGGCGCCCTGTCGCGCCGGCTCCGCTCGCGCCTTCGCGGGATCGACCGCCGCTTGGCATTTGCTGGCACGGCGGGAGTCTTCGATCTGGCGCCAAAGATTGATGCTCTTGTCGATCATGGCTGCTGGGAACGTCGGGCCCTCTGGCACAAGTTCCTCTCTACCCATGCCGCCCCGCGACGCCCGTGCACGCACCTAGCTGTCCTACAGCACCCCTTTTCTGCTCTAGACTCGCCAATGCTCAGGCGGGCCAGCGCCCGGGTTTGACTCACATAAGTTAAAGGCGCAGTTCAGCCGCCGGCGCGAGGGGACCTTCCAAGGTCGCGCCGCGAGTATCTCCGCGTGTTCCGTAATGTGAACCTAGGGGGACTGTATGAATCAGCTGATGAAACTGGCCGCAGCCGCGGCCATTGGCGCAATTGCGTCCGGCACCGTCGTCTATGCTCAGGCCTCGGCACCTGAGCCGCCGAAAGCCAGGATCGCGCTCTACCGCGCAGCTCCAGGACAACATGTCGCCTTGCTCAAATGGTTGGCCCAGCAGGACAAGGTCGCTCAGGCGGCCGGAGTCGCGCGGTCGCAGCTCTATGCCCATACTGACGGTGACAGCTGGGATTATCTGGCGATCGACCCGGTGACGACCCCGGCGCAGGACAAGGCGCTCGACGCGGAAGCGAAGAAACTGGGTATGCCGATCGGACCGGCCTCGTCGCTTGAGTTCCGCAAATATGTCTCCGTGCACACCGACACCTTCGTGATCGGGCCGGTGACGGCAGCGCAATATCTGGCTCTGGCTGGACAGTAAGGCGAAGCGGCGGCTGGTCCGCGGTTTCAAACCGATTTCGCAAGGCGGTACATTGACCGGATTTAGCCCGGTCGGGCGCTGAATTTTTTACTGGAACCGGCTGCCACGAAAGTAGTTTCGGGGTCGTAAAGTGACCCGCCGCGTAACTGGCGGGTCACACCAGTTGCGTAAGGGGTGTGTCATGAGTGGGAGATACCGGCTCTATTGCCTCGACGCCGGCGGCCAAATCAGCATGGCCGAATGGATCGACGCTGCGGACGATCAAGACGCGATCCGCCGGGCACAGACGCTGAAGCAGGACGCGCAGAAGTGCGAAGTCTGGGACGGCAACCGCTTGGTCGCGCGACTGGACTCGCAGGACCTGGTGGCTTGACGCTAAGTCACCGAGCGCAGATGCGCGATTGCGCAGCAATCGGGATGCGCGCGTAGAAAGCGGTCCTTGTGGGGAGCGCGGGGACCGCCCTGATTCTGAGGGAGCTGTGAGCGCTAAACTGGGTTAGAGACTGGCGCCTCGTTCCCCGACAAATTTGAATGATTGCGGGGACTCGCTCAGTTGGCGGCCCGACAGATGGGGCAACTGTCGGGCCGCTTCTTTTGCCGGTGGCCGCCGCGGGGACCAAGAAGAGTATCAGCTGTTCGATCTTCCTCAGCCGCCGGCGCGCTGCCGGGCCGGCTCACTCTGGCCTTCACGGGGGTCGACCGCCTGGCGCCTACCGGCACGGCGCGATTCTTCGATCTGGCGCCACAGGTTGATGCTCTTGTCGTCCATGGCTGCTGGGAACGCCGGCTGTCCGACACAAGTTCCTCGCCCCCCGCGCAGCCCGGCGATGCCCAGACACGCACGGACGCTTCCTACCGCACCCCTTCAGCGGTCCAAACCGGTCGTGCGCGAAACCCGCGCGCTGGTAATCCACCGCTCGGCTACCCATATCAAGTGCATCGCCGGAATGGCATTTGTAGGCGCCGGCGGCTGAGAGACAGCGACGGTCTCCCGCTTACCGCACCAAGGAGCATCGTCATCGACCTCAACACCCTGCTTCGCCGGCACCAACTATCGCTGATGGTCGCCGACCGCTCCATGACCCCGCGCGAGAAGCGCGCGCATGAGCAGTTCGCCCGCGAAATTTCCGAACAGATCGCCCGCACCCGCGCAGCGCTGGGCGCCGGGCGGGCGCTGCCGGGATCGGTCACGTGAGCGGTGCGCCTGATCCCGCCGTCGAGCCCCCGATCGAATCGGCGCCACAGCCAGCGCGCCCTCGATCCATGGCCTTCAACAAGCGCCGCCGCAGTCCTCCGATGCCCGCCGAGCAAGCGCGGCGGCAGAGCGATCTCGTTCAGTCAGCCTGGCGCCATTTCCGCGGCGCGGAGCCGATGATCGCTTTCCTCAACACCCGCCACGATGCGCTCGAAGCTCAGCCGCTCCATCTGGCGATCGAGAGCGATGAAGGGCTGGAGCGCGTGGAAAAGCTGCTCAAGCAAATGAGCCTGGAGGCATGATGGAACACGGAGAGCAGAACTGGTCCAATGAAGGCGGGCACATGAGCTCGACCGCGGGCCGGGTCACACACGTGTCGGGCGCCGAGCTGCCGTACGTCGCAATCCTCTCGCACCACGAGAGCGAAGCCACCGAACATGCGTTCGCGACGATGCGCGAGGCCGAAGCCTTCATCAAGCGCAACACGCCCCCGCTCGCGCGCAGCCTTTCGTCATTGTACGATCGGCCTGCTTCCGACGCCTGAGTATTCGGTGACGGCTGCGCGGCTCATGTTTAGCGCCGGTCGCAGCGCCGGGCTTCGTTAGGCGGCTCGTTTCTTCACTGTCTTACAGCCCGTGGATTGTGATCCAAGCTGGCCGATGCACCGCCAGGCCTTCCCGCCTCTCGCCGGCACTCCGACCGCAGGCCCCACGGCTCGATGCATCGCTGCATCTCGCGCCTGCGCACCCTCCCGCTCAGCCTTGCGGGCTGCGCTTCGATCGTTGCTGCATGGCGGTTTCATAGGGGCTCGGCGTCAATGGCCGGTGCCGCTCGCGCGTGACCTCACCCTGGATCAGGTAACGCTTGAGCTTGCGGCGGATGAGCTCCGCGCCTTCGCTGCTCATGCACACTAGGCGGACACCGCCGCTGGGCAGGCTCTCGATCGCCGAAACTCCGACCTTCTCGGACATGCAGCGGATCACGACCACGCCTTCGTCGAGATCGAGATGGATGACGCGGCTCATTTGGGCTCTGCCCGCTTGGCGGCGGCTAGCGCGTCACGGAAGTGAGTATATTTGTAGCCGTTCCATGTGAATGTGTCGGCGGGGACGCGGACGATCCCGTAGCGGTCGAGCTCTTTCGGGCTCGGCTGGTCATTGTCGGTCATTGGGGCGGCTTCCTTTGTCTTTGTGAGAGTGCTCATCGGCGCTGGCTCGAGGGATCGATCTTGCGCGCCTGCTCGTCGAAATGGTCGCCGAGCGCTTCCAGCGACGTCATGCCGCTGCGGGTCCGTGCGGCGGCGGCGAGGCGGCGGCAGGCTGCAGCCTGGTCGCGCAGCCCATCAGCCTGGGTCCTGCGTTCGACGTCCGCGTCTTCGGCGGGCGGAATTTCGGGGTTCAGACTACGTGGATCGAATTCTGGGCGGTTCAAAGGGCAGTGCTCCGTTCGGGTAAGCGGGAGCACAAGCTGGTCTCTCAGCCGCGCGGGTGCCTACATTCGACTGTGCCACGCGATATGCCTCTGTACCACCTTCGGGTGGCACAAGCGAACCTATTGCGGCAGCTGCTCGGCCTTCCTCTCGGCCTCCGCCGCGCGCATCGCTTCGGAGCGCTCGGCACGATCGGCGAGCGCCTGCCAGGCGGCTTCGGACCGGCGGCAACGCTCGCGCACATGCTCGAGCGTCGCCGCTTCCCCCTCGACCCGCGCTTGTTCGGCCCGGGCGAGGAAGAATTGGAGGTTTGAGCTCCGGATGATCGGCCCGGCCAAGCTTACTCGACTTCGCTGTCGTTTGCCGGCGCCTCGGACTCAGGTTGGGTCGAATCCTCGGCAGCGCGGATGTTCACCGCACTCATCTTGCCGCGATTGTCTTGCTGGAGGTCATAGGCGATGCGCTGATCCTGACGGAGGCTGCGCATCCCGGCACGCTCGACAGCGCTGATGTGGACAAAGGCGTCGTTTCCGCCGCCATCCGGCGCGATGAAGCCATAGCCCTTCGTTTCGTTGAAGAACTTCACAGTTCCGGTGGTCATATCGATTTTCCTTCTAGTGCGGGACCGAAGTGCCGGTCCGCTTCGTGCTAGGAGCGACAAGAGAAGGAAAAAGGAGCCGCAAAGCGCCTGTAGACCGTCAGTTTGCGACTAGTAGCGAGGGTTATATGCGCCTTCTTAGGCCGAATTGTAAGGCCGGGCTCACCAGCTGGTTCCTCGCGAGCCATAGGTGAAGAGTTCAAACCGCTCCCCCGGAACATCGCCGACGGCCCCGCGTTGGCGCTTCCAACCCTTGGGTCGGATCGGAATTTTTCCGTGTATGATCAACGAGATAAGAAAGACGTTTCATATCTGGAACGGGTAAACGCGGAGCTAACGGAAAGCCTCCGTCGGTGCCACGCTATAGTAGATGATTACCGCGCCCAGCTGTTCGCTGCCAACTCCAATGAACCAGAGGTTGTTGCGCTCGACAAGATCGAGGATGAGCGCGCGTAGCGGCTCGCCAGGAACCACCTGCGCTCGGCCTTAGCATGAAACTGTGGTGCCTTCGCGGCAGCTTGGCCTCATATTCTTCTACAAGCGTTTCCAGCGCGTGGCGGGCGTCATCGTGCACCATTATGCTCGCTAGGCGGCAGCGTTCGATCTGCCGCTCGATTTATTCCACGTCCATGTCTCTCGTCGCAACGTTGCAGCCTAGCCTACACCCGTTCCTTCGCTGCCAATCGTGCGCTGCATGTATACGCTGTCGAGCCAGCGCTCCTTCTTCCACCCAACCGCCTTCAGCCGCCCCACCTCTTCAAACCCGAGTGCCGAATGGACCGCGACCGAAGCCGGCTCGGCGCCGCCAATCACCGCGACGATGGTCCTGAAGTCGGACTCAGCGGAGCGTTCGAGCAATGACTTCAAAAGCCGTTTGCCAACGCCGCGGCCGGTCATCTGCGGGTGGACGTAGATCGAGTCTTCCGCGGTGAAGCGGTAAGCCTCGCGGTCGCGGAACTGGGTGGCGTAGGCATAGCCGGCGACCTCGCCCTCTAACTCGCCAATGACGAACGGCCAGCCCGCTTCGCGGATTTGGCGGATCTTGTCGCGGATATGGTCCACCGACGGCGGCTCGATGTCGTAAGATGCGGTGCCGTTCAGCACATGATGCGCATAGATCGCCTGCACCGCCTCGGCGTCGGCTTCATTCGCGTCTCGGATGACGAGCTCGGCCTCCATGGCGGTTCAGTTGCCCGCCTTCAGGTGACGGGCAAGGTGAGGAATTTACGCAACCAGTGCGACTAATCCCTCCTGGGAGCGATCCAGGTGATGAGATCCCATTCATTGCGGATCGCCGAAAGGAGAAGCGCAACCGAAAGCGTTGCGACGCCATAATGGCCCCACCACCAGCCCTGCCAGAAGGCCAACGCCACCAGGCCGAGGGCGAGGTAGAGCGCGCTAGGGACTGCGCCATAGAACCAGGAGTCGGTCCAGTGCACCTCGCCATCACCGAGCAGCTTGCGGATCCCGACAATCGACATCACGCCGCGCACGAGTCCCCACAGCGCGACAATCGCGGTGATGCCCGCGAAGCCGCAACGTCCGATGCCCGGCGTCAGCGCAGCCGCGCTCAGCACCAGAACGAAACTCACGCCGAGCACGATCGGACCCATGTAAAGCTTGGATCCCGCCAGCACGCTGGAGCGCGAGCGGTCCTGCATCAGGCTGATGACCACGAAAATGAGGCCGATGAGCACCGCCGCCGCTGAACCCGCGAGGAGGTAGAATTCGTGCCAGCCTTCGAACATGTCGTCAGTCATAGCCGCCCCGGTTTCAGTCTGAAAAGAGCGCCGTCAGCTCGTACCGCTCCTGTTCGCTAAGCTCCGGCCGCCAGATATCGAAGATCAGCACGAGCCGATCTTCAGCGCTGTCATTCCACGCCTCGTGCTCGATCGTATCGTCGAAGATGAGGAGCTTGCCCTCCTCCCACTCCCGAACTTCATTCCCGACGCGAAAGCGGCAGCCCGGCGGAACGACCAGCGGCAGGTGGCAAATGAGCCGAGTGTTATACATGCCGCTGTGTGGAGCGATCCGAGCGCCGGCCCTGAGCAAAGAGAAAACCACCGTCGGCCCCCAGCCGGAAACGCGCGGCAATGGCGCCTGCAGCACGGCTTTCCAAGTCTGCGGGCAGCGCTCGACGATCTTGGGTGCAAGCCATCCGTTCTCGCACAGAGGCAAAATGCTCCAATCCTTGCTTCCGAGCAGCGCGCGATTAGCCTCCGGAGCCACGGTGTTGTGCTGGACATATCCCCGGAATTCGTCGGCGTGAGTCTGCAGCAGCTCTACCAACTCCTTCCCGATCGCCTCAGCCGCCGCCTCAATAGCGGGAACCCAGTCGAAGCCGCTTGGATCGAAAAACTGGACGGCGGCCAGACCCGGATAAGTGAATGCCGTCGGCTGCTGGTGGTAAAGCTTGCGGCGGCCGCCGGCGATATCGAGCGCTTCGCGCAGCCTCGGGCTCCAGCGCTCCTGTGGAAGTCCGCGGGCGGCGAGCCGCGCCTCTCGTCGCGCATAATCACGGCTTTCGAGGAACCGGAGCACGTCCTTCGCCGGCGTCAGCTCACCTAAGGCGCCTTGCTGATTATCCTGGCGTTCAGCGAGATCGAGGGCTCTGCGATAGAAGTAAATGGCAAGATCTTCACGCCCAGCCTGTTCGTGCAAATCGGCCATGCCGACGTGCGCTTCAATCGAGTTCGGCCGCGCCTCGAGAAGGCGGCTCAGGCCTGCCTCGTCTTTGTCAGCCGAATTCCCCGCGGTCATTGATTGACCCGCAGGGCGCCCTGTCGCAGCGCCTGGGCGCCCCCGTGAATCAGACGATCCTCGTCTTGCATAAAGCGTTGCACGCCCGCTTCATAAGCGGTCGCCGAACACCTCGCCAAGACTTCACTCCCAGTTCACCCGCGGACCGGCTAGAGGGCCCCAACACGCGACGCAAATCCCCTTGAACCTTGCCAGTTTACCGCACCCCCTCGCCTTTTGACCGGCAGCCGTTGCGACGGCGCGCGTCGAGCCTTGCGCTCGCGCTGGCGATCAACATTGGGCTGCTGCTCGTATTGATGACGCTCGGGATCATCCCGACGCCGGAAGGCCAGAAGGCCATTCGAGGAATCGTAGTCGATCTAGTGCCCGAAAGCCGTAGCGCCTCGCAAACTCAGTCGACCAAGGCCGAGGCTCACCGTCAGCGCGTTGATAGAAATCGACCGGAGCCGAAGCCGCCTATCGTGCTGCCGGTCAAGCCGACTATCGCGTTGCCGCCGAAACCGTCGACCAAATCCCAGTCGTGGATTGAGATGAGCAGCGAGGAAATGGCGGCGTCGGACATCT
>Ga0207641_10001568_pt1 | contig 22321 bp, 18 predicted proteins | sample KBSSwiS62_FD_184306 | JGI IMG/M metagenome (GOLD analysis project Ga0207641, IMG submission 184306) | Switchgrass rhizosphere microbial communities from Kellogg Biological Station, Michigan, USA - KBS Switchgrass S6-2 (SPAdes) (version 2) | ecosystem: Host-associated > Plants > Roots >... | reverse complement strand
GAGCAGAGCTTCGACGAGCCCGAGGAGTTCCGGTATGTACATTGTTGCGCGTTTTACAGCGGTCGCGGTCGCCTGGCTCGTGATTCCAGCCCTCGGCGCGCGCGTCGCATTGCCGGCAGGCGCGGCCGGTGCGCCGACGACGTATGCGCAGACGCCGGATGCTTCCGACGTCGCGGAAGGGATGCGGCTGTACCTGCAAAAGGGCGATTGTCAGTCGTGTCACGGCTGGGCGGCGGATGGCCGCAAGATGGACAGCCAGATGCCGGACGGCTCGAACCTGCGCGAGACGAGACTCGACCGCGCCAGGTTAGTTACGACCATCAAATGCGGGCGGCCCGGCACCGGCATGCCGGCCTTCGACAAGTTTGCCTATACCGACGGGCGGTGCTTCGGTATGAAGAAGGCCGATCTCAAGTCGCCGATGCCCGACCCGCCAGCAACCTTTCAGCAGCGCGAGATCGAGCTCGTTACGGACTTTCTGATGGCAAAAGTCGTCGGCAAGGGCCCGATGGATAAGGCCAAATGCATTGAGTACTGGGGCTCAGAAGTAGACGCGTGCAAAGTTCTAAAGTTCTAAGGTTCTAGAGTTCTAAGGTTCTGAACAACGAACTCTAGAACCTTAGAACTCTAGAACCCTAGTTGAGCGCGAACACGAACAAGTAGCTTGAGTTCTCCAGCTTGTCGAACTTCACCGGATGCAAGTGGCGGCCGCCGGCCTGCACGGCCAGATACTGCTTCGGTCCGATCGCATAGGTCACCGGCGCGCCCTTCAACGGCGTGCCGACGTTGAAGCGCCAGAGTTCTTCGAGGGTCTCGTCGTTGTAGGCCACAACCCATCCGTCCTGCAACGCCGTGAACATCAGACCGCCGGCGGTCGCGGTCGCGCCCGAGCGGACCTCGATATCAGTCGCCACCTTTGCAAGCGTCTTGTGACCAATCGTGTCGAAGGCCGTGATCGAGCCGTAGTACAAGTCGCTGCTGTAGGTACGCTTCTCGCTGCCTTTTTCGTCGATCCCGCCTTCGGGCGACAGGTATTTCACCGCGGCGCCGTTTTGTGTGAAGCACCCCTCGATGCCGACGCCATAGGCGATGTGTTTCACTGGGTTGTAGGCGGTCGGCTGGTGCGCGATGCCGCCGTGCCAGGTCGGACAGCTGCGCTTGGAGCCGTCACCGCGCAGCGCGCGCGCCGCGGGGTTGTAGATCTGCACGTCGAGTTTGGGGTCGTAATCGAGCGGCTTGCCGGTCTTGGGATTCAGTCCCCTGGTCCAGTTCAGATCGTTGACGTACTGGCCGCCCAGGAGAAACTCGCCGTTCGTGCGATCGATCGAGTAGTAGAAGCCGTTGCGCGCGAAGTGGCCGACGACCTTGCGGCTGCGGCCGTTGATCGTCGTGTCGTACAGCATGTGCACGCCGACTTCGTCGAAGTCCCACGAATCGTTCGGCGTGTATTGGAAGTACCAGGCTAGCTTGCCGGTATCGACGTTCAGCGCGATGACAGAGTTGGTGTACAGGTTGTCGCCGGGTCGCGCTTGGGGATCGTAGATCGGCACCGGGTTGCCCGTGCCCCAAATGGTGAGCTTCGTCGCGGGATCATAGGAACCGGTCTGCCAGAGGCCGCCGCCGCCGGTCTTCCAGGCGTTGTTCGTGTCCTTCCACGTCTCGCTGCCGGGATCGCCCGGCTTCGGCACGACATACCAGCGCCAGAGTTCCTTCCCCGTTCGCGCATCGAGCGCCGCAACCCAGCCGCGCGTCTTGGCGTCGCCCGCGCCGTTCGCCACGATCACCTTACCGTCCGCGGCGATCGGTCCTGCGTTGAATCGCTCTCGCGCGCCGAACTCGTTCGCCGTGGCGACCATCTTGTCCCAGACGATTTCGCCCGTATCGCGGTTGGCCGCGATCACGCGGCCGTCCGGCAGATTCGCGATCACGAGATCCTCCCAGAGCGCGATGCCGCGCGTGCGCGGCAGATTGCCCTGGTGCTTCACGCCGGGATCGGTCACCCACGCGAACTCGCCCTTGGTGGGATTCCGGCCGTCGATCTTGTAGAGGGTGCCCCAGCCGTCGCTGGTGTAGAGGAAGCCGTTGTCGACGAGCGGATGAATCTCGCTCTCCGGACCGTTCTGTCCGACATCCTGCATGCCGCCGAGCGCGAGCGCCCAGACGACGCGGAGATTCTTGACGGTATCTCTATTGATCTGCGTCAGCTTCGAGTAGCGCGTCGACGCATAGTCGCCATTCGCCATCAGCCAGTTCTGCGGCTCGTTCTGAGCGTTGATCAGACGGTCCCGGTTCACCGTCATGTTGTACTGCCCGGCGACCGTGGCCGCCGCCAGCACGGCAACTGACGCGCACGCTAGAGCTGACAGGGAGAGGCGTTTCATGGCGCGAATTGTAGCGCACGGCCCGTTGCAGCTAGGGCATACTTGACCCGGATAGGCCCCGAAATGCCAGCACGCCCGGCCCGTTCGCGAACACTCCCCGTTTTGTTGGCCTTGTTGGGGATTGGCCTGGCCGGAGCGCGGTACGTGAGCGCCCGGGCCGTGCAGATTGCCGCCACCACCGCAGGCCGCGAAACATCCCCGCTCCCCACGACCGACACTCTCAACAAATACTGCGTCACGTGCCATAACAGCCGGCTGAAGACGGCAGGCCTGCAGCTCGACACCCTGGACGCCGGCCACGTTGCGGAGAACGCGCAACAGTGGGAGAAGGTCGTGACGAAGCTGCGGACGGGCGAGATGCCGCCGCCGGGCCGGCCGCGGCCGGACCCCGACACGTATCGCGCGGTCGCGTCAGCGCTGGAACGAGAGCTCGATGCGGCGGCGGCCGCGACGCCACACCCGAGCCGCGTGCCCGTCCACCGACTGAACCGCAGCGAATACACTCACGCGATTCGGGACCTGCTCGGGTTGGAGGTCGATGGCCGCGCCCTGCTGTCGGCCGACGAAGCCGACCAGGAAGGTTTCGACAACGTGGCGAGTGTCTTGTCGGTTTCGCCGGCGCTGCTCGAGAACTACTTGTCGGCCGCGCGTGCGATCAGCCGCCTCGCGGTCGGCGATCCCGGCCGCCATCCGGTCGTCGACACCTTCAAGATTTCCAAGGCGCTGGTGCAGGACGATCGTCTCAGCGACGACCTGCCGTTTGGCTCGCAGGGCGGCGCGCTCATTCGCTATTACTTTCCGCTCGACGCCGAGTACACGATCAAAGTCCTGCTGCGCCGCCAGGAGTACGACTACATCATCGGCATGGGCGAGCGGCATCAGCTCGACTTCCGTCTCGACGGCGTCCGCATCAAGCGGTTCGCCGTCGGCGGCGAAGCGAAGGGGATGACGACGCCGGAGAACTTTGCGGGGAATACGCAGGGCGATGCTGAGTTCGAAGAATACATGCACACCGCCGACGCCCATCTCGAGGCGCGCATCGCGGTGAAGGCCGGACTCCACGAGGTCGGCGTGTCGTTCGTCGGCAGACGCTGGGAACCGGAAGGCGTGTTGCAACCGCCGCAGACCGGTTTCGGCCGCACGACCAACGAGTACTACCACGGCAATCCGGCCGTGGAGATTGTCATGATCGGCGGTCCGTACGACGTGCCTGCCCACCGTAGCTCGGCTGCGAGCGGACCGAGCGGAGGTGGGCCCACCGAAGCTCGCGCCAAGGCGGATGAGCGAAGGCTGGGCCTCCCCACCGAAGCTCGCGCCAAGGCGGATGAGCGAATGTTGGGCCTGCCCACCGAAGCTCGCGCCAAGGCGGATGAGCGAAGGTTGGGCGACTCGGCCAGCCGCCGTCAGGTGTTTGTCTGCCGGCCCACGGATGCCGCCGCCGAGGTGCCGTGCGCGAAGAAGATTTTGTCGACGCTCGCGTCGCGGGCCTATCGGCGGCCGGCGACCGAGCGCGACGTCGAGACGCTGCTCGGCTTTTACCGTGCAGCGCGGGAGCAGGAGGGATTCGAAGCCGGCATCCAGCGAGGGATCGAACGGATCCTCGCCGCCCCGAGCTTCCTCTTCCGTGTCGAGCGCGAGCCGTCGGGCATCGCGCCCGGCGCGGCGTATCGGCTGGACGATTTGGACCTGGCGTCGCGAATCTCGTTCTTCCTGTGGAGCAGCATCCCGGACGACGAGCTGAGGGACGCCGCCGTTCGGGGAACGTTGAGCGACCCTGCCATCCTCGAACGTCAGATCCAGCGCATGCTCCGCGACCCGCGGTCGGACGCGCTGGTGGACAACTTCGTGACGCGGTGGCTCGAGTTGAGCAAGCTGTCCGGCGTCGTGCCCGACACCGAGCTGTATCCCGAATTCGACGAAAACCTTCGCGCGGCGATGGAGCAGGAAACGCGTCTGTTCGTCGCGAGTCAGATGCGCGACAACCGCAGCGCGGTGGAGCTGCTGACGGCCGACTACTCGTTTCTGAACGAACGGCTGGCGACACACTACGGGATTCGGAACATCTACGGCAGCCATTTCCGCCGCGTCGCCTTCGCGGACAAGACACGCGGTGGTCTGCTCGGCCAGTCGAGTCTCCTCACCGTCACCTCCTATCCGAATCGCACGTCGGTGACGATGCGCGGGCGCTGGCTGCTCGCGAACATGCTGGGCGCCCCGCCGCCGCCACCCCCGCCGGATATTCCGGCGCTCAAGGACGCCGGCGTCGACGGTCAGCCGCGTTCGCTGCGCGAGCGGATGGAGATGCACCGGAAGAATCCGGTGTGCGCGTCGTGTCATCAGCGGATGGACCCGCTTGGCTTTTCGCTGGAGAACTTCGACGCGGTTGGCAAGTGGCGTACCGCCAGCGACGGCGTGCCGATCGATCCGTCGGCGGTGTTCCCCGACGGCACGCGGTTCGAAGGCATCGCCGGTCTGCGCACGCTGATGGTCGCGCGCCGGGAGGACTTCGTTCGCACGTTCAGCGGGAAGCTTCTCGCCTACGCGATCGGCCGCGGCCTCGACCATCACGACGCACCGGCGGTCCGTCGCATCGCGCGCGACGCGGCGCCCGCCGATTACTCCTGGTCCGCCATCATCACCGGCATCGTCAAGAGCACGCCGTTCAGCATGGCGGTGGCAGGGGGAGAGGCGGGAAAGGCGACGGCAGCTGTAAGAAAGGTCCAGCAATGATCATTTCGAAGATGGCGATACCGCGGCGCACGGTGCTGCGCGGGATGGGCTCGATGCTGGCGCTGCCGCTCCTCGACAGCATGATGCCGGCGCTGTCCGCGCTGCAGACATCCGCCGCCAGACCGATCAACCGCTTTGGCGTGATGTACGTGCCCAACGGCATGATCATGAAGAACTATCTGCCGTTGACCGAGGGGCGCGACTTCGAGCTCACGCCGACGTTGAGCGCGCTGGCGCCGTTTCGCGATCAGATCCTCGTGCTCAGCGGGCTCGAGTGCGTGCCGACGCCGGGGCGGCCCGGGGGCGCACACGCGAAAGCGAGCACGCGCTTTCTGACCGACGTGTCTCCGCCCTTGAGCGAAACCTGGCTCGACGCCGGCATCTCGATGGATCAGATCCTCGCGCAGGAAACCGGGAAGCGGACGCAGATCGCGTCGCTCGAGCTGGCGATGGAATCCGGTGAAACGGCAGGCGCGTGCGACACCGGATTCGCTTGTCCCTACACGAACACGATCAGCTGGAAGAGCCGCAACACGCCGTTGCCGACGCAGAACAACCCGCGGGTCGTATTCGAGCGGCTGTTCGGCGACAGCACCAGCACCGATCCGGAGGTCCGGCGGACCCGGCTGCGCCAGCAGCGTAGCGTGCTCGATTCGGTCGGCGAGGAGGTCGCGCACCTGCAGGGCAGACTTCCACAGAGCGATCGGACGAAGCTGTCCGAGTACCTCGAGGCGGTGCGCGGCGTGGAACAGCGCATCCAGATCGCCGAGGCGCAAAGCGATCAGCAGCTGCCGCTTGTCGATCACCCGGCCGGCATCCCCGCGACCTGGGAAGATCATATGAACCTGATGCTCGACCTGCAGGTGCTGGCGTTTCAGTGCGATCTGACGCGCGTCATCACCTTCATGGTCGGGCACGAGCACAGCGGCATGACCTATCCGCAGATCGGCGTACCCGACGCGCATCACCCGATTTCGCACCATCAGCAGGAGCCGGACAAAGTCGCGAAGGTGGCCAAGATCAACGCCTACCACGTTCAGATGTTCGCCCGGCTGCTCTCGAAACTGCAGGCGACGCCCGACGGCGACGGCACGCTCCTCGATCACGTGACGATGATGTATGGCGCCGGCATCGCAGACAGCAACAGCCACTCGCCGATCGACATCCCGATGATCCTGGCTGGCGGCGGCGCCGGTCGCCTCAAGGGCGGACGCCACGTGCGGTTCAAGAACATGCCGCTCGCCAACCTGCACCTGACGCTGATGGATCAGTTCAGCGTGCACCAGGACCAGATCGGTGATAGCACGGGACGGGTCGATGAGCGGATCCTGTCGCTGTAGCGAGCGCGGAGCATGATTCACACGTTGATCGCCACGAACACACGAAAACACGAAAAAAAGAATTTCGTGCTTTCGTGCTTTCGTGGCTTTTCGCCGGTGCTTGTGCTCGCGTTCACGGTTACTGCTGTCGCGGCCCCAGCCGATCCGAAGCTGATCCAGGCCGTCAAGAACAAGGACATCACCGCTGTCCGCGCCCTGCTGAAGCAGCGCGTCGACGTCAACGCGACCGAGGGGGACGGCACGACCGCGCTCCACTGGGCATCGCACCGTGACGACCTCGGTATCGCCGACGCGCTGATTCGTTCCGGGGCCCGCGCGAACACCGCGAACGACCTTGGCGCGACCCCGCTGCACCTCGCGTGCACCAACCGCAGCGCGCCAATGGTCGAGCGGCTGCTCGCCGCCGGTGGCAACCCGAATGCGACGCTGATGAACGGCGAGACCGTGCTGTTGACCTGCGCCCGCGCCGGCGCCGCGCGCGCGGTCAAGGCGCTGATCGCCCACGGCGCCAACGTGAACGCGAGGGAGCGCGAGCATCAGCAGACCTCGCTGATGTGGGCGGCCGCGCAGCGTCATCCCGAGGTCGTCCAGCTGCTCATCGAAGCCGGCGCCGATGTTCGCGCCCGCTCCCTCACCTATGCGCAGACCGTCGTCGGCGAACAGACGCAGCGCGCGGGCCGCGAAGAGCTGAACTACACCGTGCTGCGCGGCGGGGCAACGCCGCTGCTGTTTGCCACGCGCGTCGGCGACGTCGAGTCGGCCCAGCTGCTGCTGAAGGCAGGAGCCGACGCCAACGAGTCGCAGCCGGACGGCGTCAGCGCCCTGGTGCTCGCGGCCCACAGCGGCAACGGGCCGGTCGCTGCGGTGCTGCTCGAGCATGGCGCGGATCCGAACGCGTCCGGCGGCGGCTACGCCGCGCTGCACGCCGCGATCCTCCGAAGCGACGTGAACCTGGTGAAGGCGCTCCTCGCACGCGGCGCCAAGCCGGACGTCCGGATCGCGAAGGGCACGCCGATGCGGCGCGACACCACGGACTGGAATCTGCCGGCCACGCTGATTGGGTCGACGCCGTATCTGCTGGCGGCGCGATTCCTCGAGCCGGCCATCATGTCGGCGCTCGTGGCCGGTGGCGCCGATGCCGCCGCCACGCTGGCGAACGGCGCAGACGCGGTGATGCTGGCCGCCGGAATGGGATCGAGCCGGACCGCGAGCCGCCGCGGCATCGAGACCATCGATTTCGGCAAAGTGGAACCGGAGAGCCGGGTTCGCGAGACCGTGGCCGCCGCGGTGGCCCTGCGCGGCGACGTGACCGCCGCGAGTCAGACCGGCGACACGGCGCTGCACGTCGCCGCGGCGCTCGGCTACGACACCGTCGTGCAATTCCTCGCCGACCACGGCGCCAGTCTCACCGCGAAGAATCGGCGCGGCTTCACCCCGCTGATGGCGGCGATGTTCGGGTCGACGGTTGGCAGGGGCCGATCGGCGGTTCCCGCCGGCGCCGATTCGCTGGGGTTCGAGCCGCCGGTGGAACTCGCGCATCCGAGCACCGTTGCGCTCCTGAAAAAGCTGGGCGCTGCCGAGTAGCAGCCCCGCCTTGGAAGCCGCCGTGATCAGCCACGAACGCACGAACCCACGAAACCAGATCAATCTGTATCGTGTTTTCGTGTGTTCGTGTCTGGCGATCTCCACGGCGATAGTGGCGCCCGCGTCCGCGCAGCAGACATTCACCGGCAGACTCTCTGACAGCGCATGCGCCGCCTCTCACCAATCAAAGGCCTCGTCGGCGCAGCTCACCGATCGTGCATGCCTGTTCGCCTGCATCAACGCTCTGGCGACATACGTGCTGGTGGATTCCGAAGGACAGGTGCTGCCGATCGCGAACCAGGATGCGATGGGCCTTCCTCTGTATGCCGGACGGCCAGTCAAGATCACCGGCGAGCGGAAGGGCGGCGCCATCGTGGTGACGAAGGTCGAGGCGATTCCCTCGCACCTGCACATCGGGCACGTCATGACGAACTGGCGTGACACGCCCGGGACGCGAGGGTTCCTGCCGGTCGCGATTGACGAAGCGCGCGTGGCGGCCCTGCACGCCGGGCTCGCCGCCAAATCCGCGAGCCTCGACGACATCCGGCTGCACGCTGGTCACGTGCTGCACGCGCTCGATCCCGCGCTCGAACCGAAGGGCCCTGGCGCTGGATACGGCGTCAAGAAAGCGACCGCAGGCGCGCAGCAGCATCTCGATTTTGCGGCCAAGGCCGATGGCGCGACAGCCATCGTGACGACGCATGCAGCGGACGTGTCGTCAGCACTCGCGAGTGTCCTGGATTTGCTGGGGGACGCAATCGCGCTTGCGCAACGGATTCAATCGGCCACCGACCTCGCCGGCGCCAGGCGATCCGCTGCCGATCTCGCCGCCCTGACGCAGCGGATCAGCGACGACGGTCTGCAGCCGGCGCAGACATCGATGAATCTGATCCTGAAGGCCGAAGGCCTGCTCGGCGCTCCTCGATAATCCTGGCGCGACCTGACCACCCCTGGCGCCGGCCCGTTGATGTCGTGAAACGTCGAGCGCCGAAGAGTCGGCCGTTGATCGAGCCTAAGAATCCAGTAGCTCATCGATCGTCGGTCGCTCGAGCATGATGCGGGAGCCTGGATCAGCCGCACCTCTGACAGGCTGGAGTGAACGCTCACCGAACCAGGGATCCGTGAGCCTCAGGCACGAATACAGCGGATGCAGCTGCTTGCCGCCGATGAGATGAAACAGCTTGCCGCGAGTGGATGACACGTTCAATTCAACTTTGGGATCCGCCAGTGAGATTCCCGCGAGCGGCAGATCTGTTGCCGCCGCGAGAACAATCTCCGCATTGGTATCCTCGGACACGATGATGGTCGCCCGCTCCGCCGTATGCAACCCTTCGATCAGACACCACTCCTTTTTCCATGTGCCGGCGTCGTAGGCATTCAGCACAGCCGCAGCGACTGCCTGGCGATTTTCGATACGTGTGTGTCGTAGCCCTGTCGAATGAAACAGGAACGCGCCTTCTTTCGAAAACTGAACAGAGATCTCGCCGCGGGTTCCGGGCGTTGCGTCAGCTCCGGCGGCAAAAGTGACTTTCGTGCCGGACGTTGACTCGTAATGGGCCTTCTGCGGCGGTCCGGCGGAGCTCTTGTCGATCGAGATTCCCAGTTCGGCCAAGGAGGTCATCTTCCTGAACCGGCCTCCGTCCATGAGGCCTGCCTCCCCAAGCTCGAGGTGATCTCCGGGCAGCCAGGTCGCGAAAAAGCCCAGGTTGGTGTGCATCTCTCTCTGATAGAGCTTGACCGGACTACTCATTGCGATCTCCGTTTCGACGTAAGCCTTCGCCTATGTGGAACCGCCCAACCGGATCGATTCGATATCGAGGATGTACCTGATCTTCACGTCGGATTTCGACAGCATCTGTCTCGCCGCGTCTTTTGCGTCATCGAAATCGATGAATTTGTCTCGGCGTTGAGTGTCCGTTTCTGCGCCGACGAGCTTATCCGACGCGACTGCGCCGGTGGCCTCGAACAGCAGAATGTCGCCGACATCACATGCGCCGCGCAGATCGCCCAACCCTCTGTTCGCTTTCCACGGCGGCTCGTCGTGCGCGCGATATCCTGCCAGCGCGTGAGCGGCGCCGGGCATGTCGAGGACGACGACCAACGGGCTCTGGCGAGCCGATTCCAGCAGCGCCGCAAACAGGCATGCCAGATCGATACAGGTCGCGGTCTTGTGCTCGACAATGAGTTTGGGCGGCCGTATTTTCTGGCGGCGCTCGGTATACGGCGGAGGCTCCAGCCCATATGAGTAGCCCAGGCTCTTGATGCGCGAGTAGAGCCGGCGACACACGTCCTGGCTCGTCGCGCGGCTGCGATCCTGACCGGGCTGCGCGCCTGTTTCCTTCGAGATGCGGTTCGCCTGATCCTCGACGAACGCGTCGTGCGTCGCGATGTGCCGCAGCAGCGATTGTCCGTCGGTCGGGTCCCAGATATTTTCCTCGGCCGCATCCCACTGCATGGTGCCGAGTGATTCGATCGCGGACGCTGACGAGCCGGACTTCGCCATCTGAATCGGCGCGATCAGCCCCCGGCGAAAGCTCTCGAACTGCCGCTTGAATTCGGTACACATCTGATCGACGGCGTTCCACACGATCATGCCGCCGACCGACACCTGCGTCTCGACTGCGCTGGTTTGGTATTGCAGCCTGATGGTCGGAACGAAATGCGCGTACGCCATCCCGAGGAGGACGTGCGCGTACGACACCCGCTCGCCCAGCATGAATACACACACTTCTGAAGTCAGCAGCTCTTCGAGCAGACGCACCCGGTCGAACGCCTGCGTGAGTTCCTGACCCTTGACCACCCTGACGGTGTAGCTCACACCCTTCAGGATCGCGACCACATCGGCAGCAGCCCGCGCCAGGACCTTGTGATCTGGCACGACGAGGACGGCGCGGCGGGCACGGTAATCGCGGACGGGGCGGCGAGCGCTAGCAAGTTTCTTGCTGAAGTCGACAATCGCGTCATGGTGGCGGCTGCCTTCGACGGCCGGCTCGTCGTAGATGAACGGGACCGCATCTTCCGGGAAATCGTCCTGAAACAGGCCGAGCACCTGTTCATCGACGAACAGCAGTCGCGGGATCCTGGAACGGCGGGCGAGCGAGAGCTCTTGTCCGATGTACGGCGAGTATCCAATTTCGCCGTCCTGCGACACGCGTTTCGGAATGATCGAGACAAACCCCGGCAACTCCAGCATGTATCGCTCGAGTTTGGCGACGCACCAAATGTCGGTTTTTTGGTCGGCCCAGACCTGCACATCCTGGCGGGTCAGCTGATCGAAGAAATAGCTGTTGATGGTGACGTCTCGATAGCTGTGGCTGAAGTACACCTCCATTCGCAGCGGCCGCGCCAATTCTATAGGAGTTCATCCGCGCCCGAGCGCCGACCGGCCCTTGCCGGATCAGTAAACCTGAATCCGTGAGTGGCAGCGGCGTTAAGATGTCGCGACATGACGAGCGTGCGTAGCGAGACGATCGGCAGCCTGCTGCGACCGGATTTTCTCCTCGACGCCCGGCAACGCCTCGCGCAGGGCGATCTGACACCCGCGGCATTCAAGCGCCTCGAAGATCGCGCCGTCGACGAAGCCGTCGCGCTGCAGGAGGCCGCCGGCCTCGATATCATCACGGACGGCGAACAGCGGCGCTACGCCTTCTTCGGTCACCTGGTGGACGCGCTCGAGGGCTTCGACAAGTCGGCCGGTTGGGCGATTACGTTTCACGACGAACAGGGCAGCGAGCTCACGCTCGAGCGGCCCGTCGTCGTCGACAAACTGCGGTGGCGCCGGCAGATGAGCGTGGAGGAATTCACCTACCTGCGCGGGCGAACCAAGCGGCCCGTCAAGGTGACGCTGGTCAGCGCGCAGCAGGCGGCCGCATACTACGATCCCGACAAATCGCGCGGCGCCTACCCGACGCGCGACGCCTATCTCGCCGACATCGTCGATTTCACCCGCCGCGAGATCCAGGAATTGCACCGGCTCGGGTGCGAGTACGTCCAGATTGACGCGCCGCAGTACGCGGCGCTGCTCGACGAATCCATTCGCGAGGGCTATCGGAAGCGCGGCAGCGATCCCGACCGGATGCTCGACGCGTGCATCGAGCTTGACAACGCGATCATCGAGGGCCATGCCGGGATGGTGTTCGGCATCCACATCTGCCGCGGCAACTATCGCAGCATGTTCTACGCCTCCGGGGGATACGATCGGATCGCGGCGCAGGTCTTCCGCCGCTCGCGCTTCGATCGATTCCTTCTCGAGTACGACGACGAGCGGTCGGGGACCTTCGAGCCGTTGCGGCACGTCCCCGACGACCGGACGGTCGTTCTCGGGCTCGTGAGCACCAAGAAGGGTCGGCTCGAATCGGCGAACGAGCTCGAGACGCGGATCGCTGGCGCCGCGCGGGTAGTGCCGCTGGAGCGTCTTGCGCTCAGCCCGCAGTGCGGGTTCGCGTCCACGTCCGAAGGCAATCGCCTCTCGGTCGACGAACAGCGCCGCAAGCTCGAACTGGTGGGAGAGACCGCTCGTCGGGTGTGGTCGACAGATGCTTCGCCCGTCCTGTAAGGTACGGACAATCCCGAATGGCTCGCAGTCGGCATGCTTCCCAACACGCTCGAGCGTTCGCGCTCGGCGCCGCCCTGTTTGTGCTGCCGTCAATCGGACATGCGCAGACGCCGCCGCAGAACCCGCCGCCGGCGCCCACCCCCACGTTCAAGGTGGAAGTGATCGAGACGACGCCGCTGCCGGGCTTGGACCTGAAGCTCGAACAGATTCCGGCACCCGTGCAGACCGCCGTCAGCGCTGATGTCGAGGCGAGCGGCGCGCTCGAACTCTCCGACTTTTTGAACCGCCGCTTCACCGGTGTCTTCGTCAACGAGATGTCGGGCAACCCGTTTCAGGCCGATCTCAACTACCGCGGGTATACCGCGTCGCCGGTGCTCGGCACGCCGCAGGGGATGTCAATCTACATGGACGGCGTGCGGCTCAATCAGCCGTTTGGCGACGTCGTGAGCTGGGATCTCATTCCGCGGTTGGCGATCGGGTCCACGACCCTGATGCCGGGCTCGAATCCTCTGTTCGGTCTCAACACGCTCGGCGGCGCGCTGTCGATTCAGACGAAAGATGGCCGCAGCTTTCCAGGTACGACGATGCGCGCGATCTACGGCAGCGACGTGCGGCGCGCCGTGGAGTTCGAGCACGGCGGCAGCCGGGCCAGCGGGCTGCATTGGTATCTGGCCGGCAACCTGTTCGCGGACAACGGCTGGCGCGACGCGTCGCCGTCGCGCGTCGGACAGCTGTTCGGCAAGGTCGGGCGCCACGACGCCAAACATGACACGGCGCTATCGGTCGGCTTCGCCGACAACGCGCTGAACGGCAGCGCGCTGCAGGAACAGCGCCTGCTGGCGCAGGACTATGCGAGCGTTTACACGAAACCCGACGAGACCGACAACCGCTCGACGTTCGTCAACCTCACCACGAGACACGATCGAAGCCGGACGCTGACGTTGAGCGGCAACGTCTACTATCGCGATATCCGGACCAAGGGGTTCAACGGGGACATCAACGACGACTCGCTCGATCAGGCCGTATATCAACCGACCGCGGCGGAGCAGCGGGCATTGGCGGCCGCCGGCTACACCGGTTTTCCGGTGAGCGGCGCGACCGCGGCCGACACACCGTTTCCCGTCTGGCGCTGCATTGGCAACGTCCTGCTCAAAGACGAGCCTGGCGAAAAGTGCAACGCCCTGCTGAACCGCGGGGACAGCGTTCAGCGCAACTTCGGTCTGTCAGGCCAGATGACGTGGCGCGACTGGCTCGCGCCACGCAACACGCTGACGGTCGGCGCGGGCTACGACCACAGCCGCTCGGCGTTCCACCAGTCGACGGAGCTTGGGTACCTCAATCCCGATCGCAGTGTGACCGGACTGAACGCGTTCGCTGACGGCGTCGCTGGAGGAAACGTCGACGGGGCGCCATTCGACAACCGCGTGGACCTCGAAGGCCGCGTTCACACCGGCAGCGTGTTCGCGTCCGACGTGGTGGCGATCGGCGACGCGTGGAACGTGACGATGTCCGCACGGTACAACCGGACCACCGTGCGCAATGCCGACCGGCTGAAGCCGGGCGGTGGATTGGGTTCGCTGGACGGCGACTACGTCTTCGGCCGCCTGAATCCAGCCGCCGGTGTGACGTTCGCGCCCTCTCCGTCGATGCACCTCTATGCCGGATACAGCGAAGGCAGCCGCGCGCCGACGTCGATCGAGCTCGGCTGCGCCGATCCGGGCGCGCCTTGCAAGCTCCCGAACGCGCTGGCAGGTGATCCGCCGCTGGATCAGGTGATCACGCAAACCTGGGAGCTGGGCGCGCGCGGTGGGCAGGGCGCCCTCACGTGGAACGCAGCGCTGTTCAAGGCCGACAACAAGGACGACATCCTCTTCGTGGCGTCCACGCAGACCGGCTTCGGGTACTTCACGAACTTCGGCAGCACCCGGCGTCAGGGGTTGGAGCTCGGCGTGAACGCTCGACACGGGCGCTGGAGCGGCGGCGCCGGCTACACCTGGCTGGATGCGACATTCGAAAGCCCGGAAACGGTCAACGGCATCGGCAACAGCACGAACGACGCGGCTGCCGCGGGCGGCAAGGGATTGCACGGCACCATCGCGATTCGGCCGGGCGATCGCATTCCCCTGATTCCGCGGCACACGCTGAAGGCGTTCGCCGACTGCCAGGTGACGACGAGGCTGTCGTTCGACGTGAATATCGTCGCAGCTTCGGGCGTGTTCGCGCGCGGCAACGAGAACAACGCGAGCCAGCCGGACGGCACCTACTACCTAGGGCCCGGCGCGACGCCGGCGTACGGGATCGCCAATCTCGGCGGGCACTTCCAGCTCACACGTCGAGTGCAGATCCTGGCGCAGATCAACAACCTGCTCGACCGCCGCTACTACACGGCCGCCCAGCTCGGTCCGACCGGCTTCACGGCCACCGGCCAGTACATCGCGAGAGCGCTGCCGGCCATTCAGGGTCAATTCCCGGTGCCGCAAGCCACGTTCTATGCGCCCGGCGCGCCAGCGGCTTATTGGGTGGGGACGCGAGTCAAGTTCTGAAGGCGGAGCTCCCGCTACTTCTCCCGCACGCTGTTCAACAGCGGAATGTCCTTCGACGGCTTCGCCGCCGGCAGCCCCTTGACGTAGGCATGGATGTCCGCCACTTCTTTGTCGGACACGACCTTCGTCGTGTACGCCGGCATGGCGCCGAACGGACGGCGGATGTACCGCGTGAACGACTGTGCGTTCATCGAGGTGGCGGCGAGGCGGGCGCCGTCTCTTCCGCCCTGCGCGGCGTAGCCGTGGCACTCGTAGCATCCGACCTTCTCGAACAAGCGCTTGCCGTTTGCCGCGTTGGCGGAGTCTGGCGCTTGAACGTCGCCCGCGGCAATGGACGCGATGGCTGACGCAGCGACGACGAACACGAAGAACCTCTTCATCGCGATCTCCTACCGCAGTTTTCGCAAAAGGTCTATCACGAAGCCTCGAAGGTCCACGAAGGTCTCGAAGCGTTTTTGATCAAGGGCCTTCGTGTTCTTCGTACTTTCGAGCCTTCGTGATAAACCGTCGTCAGCGGGGCTGCGTCAGCACGTCGACGAGCGCCGGCTCGCCGCGCTTGACGACATCGATGGCGCGACGAATGGCCGGGCCCAGGTCGTTCGGGTTTTCGATCGGCCCGTCGCTGTATACACCGTATGCCTTCGCCATCATCGCGTAATTGATGTTGGGATCGGTGATGGCTGTACCGATATCGGCCCGGTCGATGCCGCGCTCCGCGCGGGCCGCCATGTCCTGGACGTACATCCGCTCCTGATGGTACGCGCGGTTGTTGTGCATGATCGTCAGGAGCGGAATGCGATGATGCGCGGCAGTCCACAGCACGCCCGGCGCGTAGTTCAGATCGCCGTCACACTGGATGTTCACCGTCAGTCGGCCGTGTTTCCGGTTGGCGAGCGCCGCGCCGACCGCCGCGGGAGCGCCGTAGCCGATCCCGTACGCGCCCTGCCCGCCGATGTACTGGTAGTGCTTGCCGAAGTCCCATAGCCGCGTCGGCCAGTAGCTCAGGAACACGACGTCCGAGACCAGGGACCAGTCTTCATGCTTGATGGCGTTCCAGATCTCGGCCGATAACCGCGCCGTCGTGATCGGACTCGCGTCCCAGCCCCACGCGGCCTGATCGAGGGTTTCCTGCGCAGCGCGCGTCGAGGCCTCCGCCAGCTTCGCACCGCGCGCGCTGAACGCCTGCTTCCGATCGCTCGTGATCAACCGCTTGCACGCCTCGATGAGGGCGGGCAGGCTCGCTTCTGCGTCGCCGGAAATGGCCAGGTCCACCTCGGCGTAGGCGCCGAAGTCCTGGTAGTTGCTCTTCGACAACAGATCGCTTGAAGAAATCGTGATGAGCGTTGCGCCAGGCTTCGTGGTGACTCGCGCCTCCATGCCGGTCCGATTGACCGGCGTCTGCGCGTGCGTGGCGTTCCAGAAATCGGAGACCTCGAGCCCGAGCACGACGTCGGCCTCGGCGATGTTGCCGCCGCCGTAGAGCGGATGGCGGGTCGGGAAGTTCATGCGGAACCTGAACGGCCGATCGTTGACCGGCGCCTGCAGCGTTTCGGCGAGCTCGACCAGCAGCCTGAGTCCCTCGGGTGTGCGCGCGCAACGGCCGGCGACGATGACGGGGTTGTCCGCGGCGACCAGCAGGCGCGCGGCTTCCGCAATCGCACCCGGATCGCCGGTGGGCGGCGCCGCGAGCGTCAGCTTCGGGACGCGCAGGCTGTGCCGCTCGGATTCCGGAATCGGTTCTTCCTGCAGCACGGCGTCGGCGACCAGCACCACCGGCCCCATCGCCGGCGTCATCGCGGTCTTGTACGCGCGCACCGCGGACGCCGCGAAGTGGCTCAGCGACACCGGCGTGTCGTCCCACTTGGTGTAATCGCGCACCATGGCGGCTGCGTCCTGCACGCTGTGCGTCCACTCGACCACGCTCCGCCGGAACGCGACGTCGAGGATGTTGCCGAGCACGATGTACACCGGCACGCGGTCGGCGTACGCGTTGTAGATGGCCATCGACGCGTGCTGGAGGCCGACCGTGCCATGCGCCATGACCAGCATCGGCTTGCCTTCGATCTTGGCGTAGCCGTGCGCCATGGCGACCGACGATTCCTCGTGACAGCACGTCAGCAGCTCGGGACTCTTGTTGCCGCCGTAGTTGATGATCGATTCATGCAACCCGCGGAATGAGGACCCGGGGTTCGCGGCGATGTACTCGAAGCCCATCGACTTGATCACATCGACCATGAAATCCGAGCCGGGGCGCTCGACGGTGTAGGCGGGCGTTCGCGCCGGAGGCGGGCCGGTCTCCTGCGCCACTTGTGCCGGCGACGGCAGGGAAGCGGCCGCTCGCGCTGGCGTCGCCGATGGCGCCTGGGCGTCGATGATCCGGGGTTTGACCACGAGCGCGGCGGTCGCCGCGGCGCCCCGAAGGAAACCGCGTCGGCCTACCGAGGGGCTCTTCGATTTCGGCATCGCGTTCGGGCTCCAGACGGTTGGGCCCTGAGCATAGTCCGCCCAGGGGTCGGTGGCTACTTCCGCGGCGCCAGCTGGTTCACCGGTCCTTGCCGAAGCCGGACGCCGGTTGCTGCACCGCCCGCATCGAGCTGGAACTCCAGCGTCGCGTCGACGACTCTGTAAAAGAACAAGATCGCCGACTCGGCGAAGATCGGAAATCTCTGCTGACCGGTCAGCTGCGCCATCAGCTGAGTGCCGTCGAGGGTGATCGACAGTTCGATGTTGGGCGCCATTTGATAGGTGCCGGTGTACTTCGACAGCGTGTTCACCGGCACGGTGACCTCCTTGCGCTCTGGCGGTCCCACCACGGTCGCGCTCGTGCGCGGGACGTTCAGATCGCGGCCGTTCTGATGGAGGATCGCCGCTGTCACCGCGCCGTCCGCGCCGGTGACGAATTCGAGCTGTGCGTCTACGGCTTTCAGAAAGAATTTTGTGGCGGACTCGGCGAAGATTGGAAATTGCGGCTGACCGCCGAGCTGCGTGGTGAGGTGATCGCCTTGCAGCCGTATCCACATGCTCGCGCCTGGAGCCACTTCATACGTGCCGACGAACTTCTCGAGTGCCGCGACCGGCAGTGTGATCTCTTTGCGCTCGGAGCTGGTTTGAATCGTGCCGCCATGCGCGACCGTAGCCAGCTTGGTCGCGATCGCATTCGGCGTCGGCCCGTTGATATTCGATAGCACGACGACGGTCAGCTTGTCGTCCGGGTAATAGGCGAGGAACGTGTTGAAGCCCTCGATGCCGCCGCCGTGATTGACGACGGTTCGGCCGTCAGCTGTCTGCACCACGACGCCGAGCGCGTAGTTGTTCTTGAAGGGCGTCGTCATTCTCTTCAACGACGCGGCCGACACCACTTTGCCGCCGAACAGCCCCTGTTCCCAGCGCAGCAGATCCTCGGTCGTGGAGTACAAGGCGCCGGCGGCATGCGGGATGCTCATATGAACGTAGCCGGCGTTGATCGGACCGCCCGGCGACGGTGAATACCCGGCCGCGCGCCGCTCGATGATGGCGCTGTTCGAGTCGTAGCCCGAATCCTTCATGCCCAGCGGCGTGAAGATGTTGTCTCGGACGAATTGCTCGTAGCTGGCGCCGGTGATCTTCTCGATGACGTATCCGAGCAGGATGTAGCCGGAATTGCTGTAGCTCATCTTCTCGCCCGGGAAGAAGTCGAGCGGTCGGTCACGCACCGTGGCGATCGTCTTCGCCGGAGGCGTGTCCGAGAGCTGAAGCGTTTTGTACTCCGCGAGGTTGGTGAAGTTCGGAATGCCGGACGTGTGCGTCAGCAGGTTGAAGATCGTGATGCGATCCCATGCCGACGGCGCATCGATCACATACATCTTGATCGGATCCTCGAGCTTCAGCTTGCCGCGCTCCTCGAGCAGCAGGATCGAGGCGGCGGTGAACTGCTTCGTGATCGATCCGAGCCGGAACTTCGTCGTCGGCGTATTCGGGACGTTCCATTCGAGGTTCGCGGACCCGTAGCCTTTGTCCAGGATGACCTTCGTGTCGCGCGCGACCAGAACTGATCCCATGAACGTCTTGTTCTGGACGTAGGTCTGGACGACCTCGTCCAGTCGAGCGGCATCCTGCGCCGCGGCGGCAGATGCGAGGAAGACGAGCGCGCATGCACCAAAGAAGGCTTTGAACATAAGAGCGGATTATACGGCCCAGTACGACATCATCGCATCCTCACCTTGACATGGCCTGGCCGTTGCATTTCTCTCCCGCGGATCACACGGAAAGGAACTGACCATGAATGCAGATGTGCTCAAGGGTAAATGGCTTCAGCTCAAGGGCGAAATCAAGACGCAGTGGGGCCGCCTCACCGACGATGACCTCGACATCGTCAAAGGCGATATGGAGAAACTGATCGGCAAGGTGCAGGAGCGCTACGGCTACGAGCGCGAGCGCGCCAAACAGGAAGTCGACGACTACTTCAAGCGTCATCCAGTGGTGGCATAGGGCGCCGCCGCGTTTTTCCGACAATCACCCGCGGCTTCTGCGATGATTGCACCGTCTCAGCCGGGAAGGAGCTGGTGCATGCAGGGAACGCGGGTGACTCACCACATAACGCTGGCACTTCTGCTGGCCGCCAGTCTTCGCGCACAGAATGGGCCCGCGCCCGTCAGCATTGCGAACAAGCTGGACACGCCACAGGCGCGTGTCTACGTGGCGACGCTTCTCCCACACATGCCGTCTCGATCGCCAAACGGTCACGCGACCAATCGTGTTCTGGTGTACCTCGATGACGGTGTCATGACACGTCAGGAAAACACGGACACGCAGACGGTCACATTTCACCGCGGCGACGTCCGCTGGCGCTCCGCGAGCGGTGCCTATGTGGCGGAGAACACGAGCGATCACCCGATCCGGATTCTGGAAATCGATTTGAAAGGCCCGCCCGCCGGCCCAGCGCCCGTGACAAAGCTCGATCCGACGGTCGTAGACGAGCGGCACTACAAGGTGCTGTTCGAGAACGATCACGTGCGGGTGCTCCGCGTGCATTACGACGCGCGCGAAACCGGCGCGCAGCATCAGCACATGCTGAACCGGATCGTGGTGTACCTGAACGATCAGCCGGGAGCGAAGGCGGACGACGTACGGATGTCCGGCCCGGCGACCCATACTGAACAAAACGCGAGCGACCAGCCGGCGGACAGAATCGCGGTTGAACTCAAATAGGACGCGGTTCGGTGCGGTTTCGAAACATCACGATTGTCGTGCTCCTCTGGCTGTGCGTTCCTCACAGCGCCAGCGCGCAGAATTGGCAGTGGGCGATCTCTGAGCGTCTGACCCGGGAGCGCGTGGCCGGATTGCTCAATCTGCCTGAGATCGTTGGCACGGACTGCGCGCCCTCCCACTCCGGCAGAGTCGCGTTGTACGCCGGTCCCTCCACAGGAAAACTTCCGATCGGATTCATCGAACCGGCCCGGAATGGTGAGTGTCAGATTCTGGCGCGAGTTGGGAAGCAGACCGAGGAACAACTTCCGACCGACGAGAGCACGTACGACTTGCCGGCCGCCATCGTGTTTCAACGTGCGGGCCCGTGGTTTCGGATCGCGCTGCAACGCGGCTCGGCCTGGGTGAGACGGGACGAGCCTCGCGATTTTCTCTCCTACCCCCAATTACTGAAGAATGGCTTGGCATATGTGAGGGACGGATGGGGCGCAAAACTCTGGGAAACACCCGGAGCCACGGTCACCGCTCGTCTGCCGTCGAAGTGGCAGTCCTACGCCGGCCAGAACGTTCCGATGACGTTCCTCGGTTTCCGTCGCGTGGCCCATAGACTGTGGATACATGTCCGCGTGGAGACTGAGAGCTGTGGCGAGTCGCTTGAAGGCGTGAAGCCGGTCGCAGGTTGGATCCGTGCGTATCGACCGAACGGGGAGCCCGCGGCCTGGTTCTATGCCAGGGGTTGCTAGGATCGCGAATCTGACGCTCGCTCGATTCCAGGGCCAAACGCTATCGTCATCCCGCCGACGGACAGCTCGAGCGTCTCGATCACTGGTTCGCTGCCCAGCGCGTTCAATGGCGAGACGGAGTAGGCGGACGGCAGCGCTTTGGCGAACGTCCACCGAGCCGCATCGGCACGCAGACTGTCCATCACGATGACGCTCACGTCTTTGCGCGCCGCGGCTGGCGATCGGCGCGCACGGTCCCACCACTGATACCAGTCGCTCGACGAGGTCAACCCTCGTCGAATCGTCAGGCTGCCGTACTGCACCGTTCGCGCTTTTCCACGCAGCCCGACGATGCGGGCCTCCGGAAAGACGACCTCAGTGGCTCCTGTCCCGGACAACCCTTCGATCTCGATGCGAAAGCGCGCGTTCAGGAGCGGTTGTCGCGGCGAGCCGTGGTCCGGCCGCTCGCCGCCACTAGGCGACACGCTCGACGCCCTCGTTGACCAGTTCCAGCGTCTCGATGAACACGTCGTTGCCCGTGGCGTTGAGATCGCCCGGGTCGTACTTGATCGGCCACGCCTCGCTGATGTGGTAGCGCGCCACATCCGCGCCAGCTTCGTCCTGCACGACGACAGCAACCTGCTTGCGGTTGGTCGCAAGCTGGCCGCTGACGATCTGCCTGTGCCAGTTGTAGAGCTCGAGCGATGTGGTGACGCCGTGTTTCAGCGTGACGTTGCCGTACCGGGTGAGGCCGGACAGTTTGCGGACGTGTAACGGATCCGTCCCTTCGCGGTAGTCGATAACCTCGGTGGTCGTCGGGCCAATCGATACCGCGCTGAAACCGGCAGTTTGGAGCCCGTCAATCTCCAGGCGAAAACGGAAATTGCGCAGCGGATCCTGACGAGGCATCGCGGACTCCTCCGGGCGCGGATTATCACATGGCCACCTGTTCCTGCGAAGGGAAGCCGTGCTGCTCGCGCCGGACCGCGCCGTCGTGCTCCGCCGTCGTCTTATACAGCTCGAAGCGTCCGTCGGCCTCGTCCTGCGCGAGGCTTCGTTCGTTCGAGTGCCAGCCAATGAACGGTCATGGCCGAGGTAATGGATTGGCCACACCGGCCAACTTGCGCGGAGGGCTGCGGTTGAACCTTGACTCTCGATGCGTCAGACAGATAATCGCTACTGTCCTCAGACTCGAAAGGATAATGCACCGTGGCGAAAAAATCGAAGAAGTCGACTCCCAACAAGCGTGAGATCTACATCGTCAGAGCGGACCTGAAGAGAG
>Ga0207641_10001561_pt1 | contig 22440 bp, 15 predicted proteins | sample KBSSwiS62_FD_184306 | JGI IMG/M metagenome (GOLD analysis project Ga0207641, IMG submission 184306) | Switchgrass rhizosphere microbial communities from Kellogg Biological Station, Michigan, USA - KBS Switchgrass S6-2 (SPAdes) (version 2) | ecosystem: Host-associated > Plants > Roots >... | reverse complement strand
GTCGGCTCATCACATCCTGGGGCTGGAGCAGGTCCCAAGGGTTTGGCTGTTCGCCAATTAAAGTGGTACGTGAGCTGGGTTCAGAACGTCGCGAGACAGTTTGGTCCCTATCTGCCGTGGGCGTCGAAATTTGAGAGGAGTTGACCCTAGTACGAGAGGACCGGGTTGAACATACCTCTGGTGTACCTGTCGTTCCGCCAGGAGCGCAGCAGGGTAGCTATGTATGGACGGGATAACCGCTGAAAGCATCTAAGCGGGAAGCCTCCCTCAAGATAAGATTTCATCGAGCCGTCGTAGACCACGACGTTGATAGGCCGGATGTGGAAGTGCGGTAACGCATGGAGCTAACCGGTCCTAATTGCTCTTTTCGCGCTTAAGAGTCCCACCATCAACGACAGCACTGATAACGCTGCCGGGTCGGATGATTGTCGCAGCCCGATAATTGGTCTCACACTACAAAAAGTCTGCACGGACACGATTAAAAAACCCCGCAAGGAAACCTGCCGGTGCATACCGGCAGGCGATATGCGCCTGCTTCATTGCTTGGTGACCATAGCGTCAGTGACCCACCCGATCCCATCTCGAACTCGGCCGTGAAACCTGTCTGCGCCGATGGTACTATTGCTTAAGCACTGGAAGAGTAGGGCGTCGCCAGGCATTGAAGCACGCGCATATCACCACACCTCGCGGGGAACCCATTCACAACATTCTGCCTCGTTCCAAACGAAGCAGAAGGTCTCCAAGGCCAACTGGCCACCCGAGCGTATGCGCGGATAGCCAGGGCCACCCAAATGGCCACCGGCGCTTGATACCAAAGCCCAAGTGTCGCGGGATGGAGCAGCCCGGTAGCTCGTCAGGCTCATAACCTGAAGGTCGTAGGTTCAAATCCTACTCCCGCAACCAACACTCAAAACAAGCCCCCCAACGGGGGCTTTTTTGTTATATAAGCCAGATCAATGACCACGCTCACGCGAAACGGGGCTTGGCAGCCGAAGCCGGAAAATATCCCGCGGCCTAGACGTTCGTCTAATCCAGCACACAAAGCCGCTCCAAATTAAGATTTTGGCTACCGCCTTCCCGCCTTGGTGAACGGGAAAGGACGACATATGTCGGCAGCACCGCACATGACCATGCCCCTACCGGCGACGACCGTCAGCGATTATCCGCCTCGGGAATATCGACGGCCCGTGATCATCGAGGCGCGTATGCGCTCGGATGGCGGTTGGGTCACTGTGTGTATCCGCAATATCTCCGCGCACGGCCTTATGGGGCAGACCGGGACGCCGCCTCCGCCGGGCTCCTATATCGAAATCCATCGCGGTGCCCATACGATCATTGGCCGCACGGCCTGGTCGCGCGGTCGCAAGTTTGGGGTCCGCACCCAGGACGCGCTGGATATCGATGCGATCATCAGCGAGCCGGTGCCTGCGGTGCGCGGCCCGGCGCGACTGCCGGACGGGCGGGTCATTGCCGAACGCCGATCAGACGTTCGTCGTCCGCCCGTTTCTAAAACCTATGACGACAGCGTCCGTTTCTCGCGCAAGTTTCAGTCGCTGGTCTTTCTGGCCACCGGGATCGTTGCCGCCTGGCTTCTCGCCCAGACCCTCTATCTGCTCCTTGCCGATGTGGCGGGCGTGGCGGGCAAAAGTCTCGGCTAGAAAGAGGCCAGTCGGGACCTCTCGCCAAGGGCAAAATGCCCTTTAATGCGCCGATTTGCCCCGCAACCGGCTTATCCCCATCACCGCCGCGACAATCACGAAACCGACGGCCAGTCCCAATATCGCCGAGGCGCCCGCATTGACGATCCATTGCACAGCGCCTTCCGCAAAAGGCATAGCTCGGCCCGCACCTTCTGATACGGCATGAATGGCATGGGGGATCGCCTCCAGATGGAAATGCTCCAAACCATGCACCAAAATACCGCCGCCGACCCATAGCATCGCCGCCGTGCCGACCGGCCCCATTACCGCCAATATGCGGGGCATCGCGTGGACCAGTCCCCGCCCGATCGCTTGTCTGGCCGCACTCCCGCCGCTCGCCATTTTAAGGCCGATGTCGTCCATCTTCACGATCAGGCCGACAACGCCATACACCCCGGCGGTGATGACGACCGCCACCGCCAGAAGGGCGATGGCCTGATCGATCAGAGGCTCCTCGGTCAACGTCCCCAGCGCAATGGCCATGATCTCACCCGACAGGATGAAGTCCGTGCGGATTGCGCCACTGACGCTTGCCTGTTCCAGATCTTCGGTATTGGCGAACTGGGCCTCCTCAGAATGATTTTCATGATGGGGCAGAAAAACCTCGGCCAGTTTCTCCGCGGCCTCGAAACACAGATAGCTGCCGCCGATCATCAGCAGCGGCGTCAGCGCCCAGGGCGCGAAGGCGCTGAGCGCCAACGCACCGGGCAGGATGAACAACAGCTTGTTCTTTAGCGATCCGCGCGCGATTTTTGCAATCACCGGCAGCTCTCGCGCCGGCGACAGTCCGGTGACATAACGGGGCGTAACGGCGGCATCGTCGATAACCACGCCGGCGGCCTTGGCGCTTGCCTTACCGGTCGCTCCAGCAACATCGTCTATGGAAGACGCTGCCAGCTTCGCAATCGCCGCAACATCATCGAGCAGAGCCATCAGGCCTGAAGGCATGGAAATTTCCTTGAGGTGGCGGGTGTCATGCAGCCGTGGCGATATCGGGCAACGCCCAATCGATCGGCTTCAGTCCCTTGGATTCCAAAAAGGCATTGGCCTGCGAAAAATGCCGGCAGCCGAAAAAGCCGTTATGCGCGGAGAGTGGCGAGGGATGTGGCGCTTTAAGCACCAGGTGCCGGCTGCTGTCCACAAATGCCGCTTTGCGCTGGGCATATGCGCCCCACAGCATGAAGACGACAGGCTCGCTCTTTGCATTAACCAGCCGGATGACGGCATCAGTGAACAGTTCCCAGCCCTTGCCCTGGTGCGCAGCGGCCTGGCCCATTTCCACCGTCAGTACGCTGTTGAGCAACAGCACACCCTGCTCTGCCCAATGCTCCAGAAAGCCATGCCGCGCGGGCTTTATGCCCAGATCGGTGCCCAGTTCCTTGTAGATATTGACGAGTGAGGGAGGCGTTCGCACGCCGGGCTTTACGCTGAAACACAGACCATGCGCCTGCCCTTCGCCATGATAAGGATCCTGCCCGAGTATGACGACGCGGACCTGGTCGAGAGGCGTCAGATCTAGGGCGCGGAAATATTCGCTGCCCTTGGGGAAAATCCGGGCGCCCGCCGCCTTGCGATCGACCAGAAACTGACGAAGCTTCTGCATATGCGGCGCGTCAAATTCGCCGGCGAGCGGGGTCTTCCAGCTTTCATGCAGTTTGACGCTGTCGCTCATCGCCCTTCTCTGTCTCCGAGCCCAGGCGGCAAGTCAACTGCAAGCGGGTCAATCGCCCGGAAAGGGCTTGCCCGCATTGCTGTCTTGCACGACTGTGACTCCATGCTTTTGCTTCGTACAGGCTCCGCGCTGCTGCTTTCGGTCGTGCTGGCTGCGTCTCCCTTGCCGACTTTGGCGGTCGGCCCGACAAATGCGCCCCAGCGGCAACGCACGGCGGAAGATACGCTTCGTGCCGAATTTGCCCGTTTCGCTGAGATGACTGATGGCACCGTCGGTATTGCGGTGCGCCGCATCGGCAGCGACAGGACAGTGATGCTCAACGGCAATACGCTGTTCCCGATGGCCAGCACTTATAAGGTCGCTGTAGCGGGACGATATTGGCGCAGGTCGATAAGGGGCAAATTACTCTCGATACCATGTTGCCCGTCGATCACCGGATGCTCGTGTCCGATGGGATCGCCAGCATGATGCCACATCCGGGCCTCTCCATGTCGGTCTACAACTTGCTGGAACTGATGCTGACGCGCAGCGACAACAGCGCCACCGATGTTCTTGTCCAGCAGGCTGGCGGTCCGGCCGCGATCACCGGATGGTTGCGGTCGATCGGCATTCGCGACCAGCGGGTGGATGATAATACCGCCCAGTTGCTCTATCGCGCGATGGGCATGGCCCCGGTCGAAGGGGACTTTGCCCGCAACGTGGAATCCGCGCTGGAAGGCAACCCGGATCTGCGGGAGCGGGAGGCTCGCGACCTGCCCAATATGGCGTTTGCCGCCGATCCGCGCGATACATCCACGCCCGAAGCGATGCTCGACCTCCTGACCAGGATCGCTCAGGGCAAGGCGCTGAAGGCGGATACGACGCGTACCCTGCTGGACGTCATGGCGCGTTGCAGGACGGGGGAGAACAGGCTGAAGGCGCTCTTGCCGCCCGGCACGCCGATCGCCCATAAGACGGGGACGCTCAACGGCCTAGCCAACGATGTCGGCATCGTGACCCTACCGGACGATTCCGCCATGGCCATCGTGGTGTTCGTCATGAAGGACAGCAAGGGCAAGGAAGCCCGTGACCGCATCATGGCCGAGACCGCGCGCGCCGCGCACGATTATTACCTCTTCGCCAGAAACTGATCCGGCCCGCGGGAATCAAAAGGGCGGGCCCTCCCCCGAAGGCCCGCCCTGATATCCGCTCGTCCCGGATGGCACGGCGGATGAAAGGACAGCGGTCAGGCCGCGTCCTGAACCTCTTCACCCGTCTTGGCCTTGGCCGCGAAACGGCGGCGAGCCACCAGTGCAGCCGCTGCGGCGCCAAACAACAGGATCATCGGCGGAGCCGGAACATCAGTGCCACCGCTGCTGCTGCTCGATCCGCCCGAAGAGGAGGAGGAAGAACTGCTGGATGAGGAGCCGCTGCTGCCCGAACTGCTCGATGTGGTCGTGCCGAAGCTGGAGGAGCCGCCGGTCGATGTACTCGATGAGCCGCTGCTGCCAGTCGACGAGGATGATCCCGTAGACCCCGTCGATCCGCCACTGCTGGTCGCGCCGCCTGAACTGCTCGATGACGAAGATGACGAGGAGGAAGAGCTCGACGACGAGGAACTGGATGAGGATGAAGTGCTGCTCACGCCGGATGATGTGCTGACATTGCCGGAGGATGTGGACACACCGCCAGTCGAAGTTGAAACGCCACCCGTTGAGGTGGATGTCGAAACACCGCCGGTCGATGTAGAGACCCCACCCGTGGATGTCGAAACCCCACCGGTGGAAGTCGAAACACCCCCGGTTGAACTCGCGACACCGCCAGTGGAGGTTGATACGCCGCCTGTAGAAGTCGAAACACCGCTCGACGTGCTGCTGGAGCCTGTCGAGCTGCTGGTGGAGGAAACCACGACACTTCCGCCGCTGCCGCCTCCGCTACCGCCAAAGAAACCGCCAAAGAATCCGCTGGAACCGCCGCCAAAACCGCCGCTGCCGCCAAGGACGACCGGCACCTGGCCACCACCGGATATCACAGCCGGAGCCGCCGCCATCGGCGCCACGGGCATGGGTGGCACTGGCTGGCCTGCCACGGTTACGACGGCTGGGGTACAGGATGTTACAGTCCGCACGGTCTTGCGCTTTACGACGCGCGCGACGTGGCGCGGCTTGGCATACGCCTTCTTCGTCTGCTTCACGATTGCGGGACGGGGCGATTCGGCGACATGGACCGCGCCGCCACCAATGATAGCTCCGCCACATGCGCATGCGCAGAGTTTCGCCATGGCCATTCTAACCGACATAATCGACACTCTTGTTATTGCCTTCGCCGAACGCCCGGTCCTTTGGCGCGCGAAGGCGTCTATTAGGGTCAGAAACGCAAAAGAGGGGTTAACTGCAACCATGTTAACCCTGATTGTGCGTGCCGGATCGGGAAACAGTGAGATGCGGGATCAACGGATATGGTTAATGTGCCGGGTCGGGACGCGTACTGTGCCAAAGGTTAATTTCGCGCCATTTGTTGCACCCGCCGGCGATTTTGTCAGGCCAATTGAGACGTTTAGAGTGGGGTCTTTATTGAACGCTTGTGTAGGCTTGTGCCGCTGGCTATAGGCCCGCTCAACCAGCAGTTTCGGTCGGCGGGGCGATCCACCTGCCGCCCCTCGTTTCGGAGAGCCAGATGGCAACGGTCCAAAGCCCTGATAAGGGCGGAGCCCCTCCTTCGAAGGCAAGAATTGATTTGCCCGACGACTACCGCCCCTCGGCCGACGAGGAGTTCATGAACCCCCGCCAGCTCGAATATTTCCGCCAACGTCTGTTGAGCTGGAAGAAGCAGATACTGAGTGAGGCAGAGGGGACATTGGCGGTTCTGCAGAATGAACCGCTTCGCGAGCCGGACCTCAATGATCGGGCGTCGAGCGAAACCGACTGGTCGATCGAGCTGCGCACGCGGGATCGCCAGCGCAAGCTGATTTCCAAGATCGAATCAGCCATTCGCCGTATCGATGATGGCGAATATGGCTATTGCGAGGTGACGGGTGAACCGATCTCCCTCGGGCGACTGGAAGCGCGGCCAATCGCGACCATGACCGTCGAAGCGCAAGAGCGTCACGAGCGGCAGGAAAAAATTTCCCGCGACGACTGAACAATTTCGACGGAGCGCGATGGCTGGAGCGCTCCATAATTATGGCGTCCGATCAGTATGTTGCCTTCGTCCAGTTGGGATGGACGGGCGGACATGCTGACCTAGTTAACGGTTTTTCCATGCTTTTCTGCCAGTCGGGTTCTGACGGCGGAACCTCCCTTACGGGTAGCAATCATGGGAACGGAATTGGAAGATTCGGACGAGAGAGGCCCGGCGCGTATTGCGCCGCGTGACAGCCTTTTCCTGCTGACATCCCTGACAACATATGAAGGCGTTCCGCTGGGCAAGGCGCGTGTGCGCAATTTGTCAGCGACCGGGCTGATGGCCGATTGCGAGGCTCCACTGGCTAAGGGCCAGCAGATCATCATGGAAATCAGGGGTGTCGGCCGGGTACTCGGTCAGATCGCCTGGACCAGAAAAGATCGGGTAGGCATCGTATTTGATCAGCCGATTGACCCGCAACTGGCCCGGAAGCCGCTTAGCGACAGTCGAGGCAGTTCGATGCCAGACTTCCTGCGCGTACCCAGTCGGCCGGTCCGCCGCTAAATCTGCTATAATCGTATGAACGAATGCCGCGCCCAGGCGGAGCCTTCTGCTCCGCCGGACGCAGTGTCGATGGTCCTATCGGGGACGCATCTCCTCTTTAAGCCGCAACTTCTGCTTCTTCAGGGTGGCGACCAGTACGGCGTCCGGCATCGGCCGGCTCACTTCCGCCTTAATCCGGGCGTCAAGGCCCGCATGCTTTGCCTGTAGTGCTGAGATGTGGCTTGCTTCCATGACAATCTCCTTGCTTGAGGGGTCTGGATGATCGAGTAGATCATGAAATTGAGAGTGTGTCTTTAGGCGAATCGACGTTTGCGATATTTGCAATCAGGGCTGCGATGGTCCGTTTCGCGGCGGATGATGCCGGGCAGCGGTTGCACGATTGAAGGACGGGTCCGTCAAAGGGCGGAAACGGTGCTGGAATGGCGGGGTAATGACCACTGAAGACATCATGCGCCGTCTGGAGATCCTCCGGGTGGAACATCGCGATCTCGACAGCGCCATCATGGCGCTGGCAGAAAGCGGTACCGGCGACCAGCTTCAACTCGCCCGCTTAAAGAAGCGTAAACTGCTCCTGCGGGACGAGATTGCGATGCTTGAGGACCATCTGGTTCCGGACATCATTGCCTGATTCGGGCATCCTTAGTGTGCGGATCTGGGACAGTTTGCACACGCCTCCACAACAAGAAGATTAACGCCGCTGACAGCGCCGCGCCGCTGTGGCAGCGTTTTTTCCATGGTATTTTCGGGACATATGAATCGCGGGCTTCACGGGCGATTGGTCAATAGCCTCTATACTGAGGCAATGGTCATGGCTGACGAGGCGCGCGCCTATTTTACCGCCCAAGGAGATGCCGATCGCGACGAAATGCCGATCATGGCGCGCATCGGCTTCTCCTGTGAATCCCTGAAGGTGACGACGCGGCTCATGCATGTGATCGCCTGGCTGATGGCCCAGCGCGGCTGGCAGCGTGGAGAAATCGCCGAAGAGGCTCTGCGCGATCCTCAATATTATCTGGGAGAGGCAGCCGCCACCGATCCGCATGTTCTGGCGGATTTTCCTTTCGCCGCTAGGGCCCTGATCGAGGGGAGCGCCGATCTCTATGACCGCGTCGCGCGCCTTCAGGCGATGATGCAGGGTGAACGGGAAGCAGCAGATGGCGCGCGCGCATTGATAGGCAGGCTCGAGCAGGCCTTTTGAGATGAGGGCGGGTGCGGACGACCGCCTCGTCTGGCCGAAAAAAGCATAAGCCGACCCGCATCTTCTCTGGCATCCTTGGGGTAATCTGGTCTAGGCTTTACCGATGTTCCATGGCCCGCGGTCCTGTCGCCATCGCGCGTGCTATCCTTATCCGGCCCGATCCTTTTTCATGGCCGCGGCCTTGCTCCCCGTGACCGCATTGGCGCAGGAACAATCGCAGCCGCCATCCGCGCCTCCACCGGCAGAGGTACAGCAGCCAGCGCCCGACACGGAGGCCCCGCTGGCGGATGAGCCCGGCATTGGCGTTGATTGGCCGGACATGGGGCAGGCCGACACCATATCGCCGATCGCACCGGAACCGGGCGATGTTCTCGAGCAACCGGCCGCCCCAGCAACCGAGCAGGCTGCTTCGCCGGGCGATGATCAGCCGGATGCACAGGCCGCAGGCGCGCAATCAGATGGCATGGCGGAGCAGCGCTACACTACGGTGTTGAACGGGCTTGATGCGCTCTTTGACGATCAGTTCAAAAACCGTTTCAACGAACTGTCTGCTCTCAAACAGGGCGAGGGCAAGGCGGCCAACGTTGCCCAGATCAACCGTCGCATCAAGGAGGATACGGCCCTTCTCGACCGCCTGCTCCGCGCCAAAGGCTATTATGACGCGCGGATCCGCGGCAGCATCCGTGCGCCGACGGACGGTAAGTTGCGCGCGACGTTCGAAATCACGCCCGGTACGCAATATCTCTTGGCTTCGGTTGACCTGACCGGGCTGGAAACAGCCGGGCATCGGGCAGAAACGTTGCGCAACGCGTTTCCGGTCAAGGCCGGCGATCCGGTCGACGCCGATAATATCGTCACGGCGCAAGGGTCGTTGACCCATGCGCTCGGCGAGAACGGCTTCCCCTTCGCCAAGGTGGACGATCCCGTCGTCCGCATCGATCATGAAGCGCGTAAGGGCGACCTCGACATGATCATCGCCACGGGGGGATACCGCACTTTTGGTCAGATTGTGGTGAAGGACGCCTCGCTGTTCAGCGCCAAGCATATTCAGCGCATTGCGCGCTTCGATCCTGGCGATACCTATATGGCGTCGGATGTCGAGGACCTGCGCAAGGCCATCGTCGCCACTGGCCTTGTATCCTCCGCCACGCTGACGCCGAAGGATGCGGGCGATGGTCAGCATGTCGATGTGGCAGTCGACGTGTCTCCCGCGCCATTCCGCACCATCGCCGGTGAACTGGGTTATGGCACGGGCGAAGGTGTTCGCGTCGAAGGCAATTGGCAGCATCGCAACTTCTTCCCGCCGGAAGGCGCGATCCTGTTGCGCGGTGTCCTGGGTACGCAGGAACAACTCGCTTCCGCCACGTTCCGCCGCAGCAATTTCCGTGGCCGGGATCGGGTGTTCACGGCGCTACTCTCGGCCGCCAACACCAATCGGGATGCCTATGCTGCCCGCACGCTGACGCTGTCTGCGGCGCTCGAACGGCAAACCAACATCATCTTCCAGAAAAAATGGGTTTGGAGCGTCGGTGCGGAACTGGTGACGTCAGACGAACGTGATAGCTTTAGCAGGATTGCCGGTGGTGGACGCCGAACCTTCTTCATCGCCGCATTGCCAGTCAGTCTCACCTATGACGGCAGCGATGATTTGCTAAACCCGACCAGGGGCTTCCGGCTTGGCGGGCGCGTCAGTCCGGAGCTGTCGTTCCAGAACATCACCTTCGGCTACGTCCGTGCCCAAGTAGATGGCAGCATTTATCAGCCGATGGGTGACCGGGTCGTGCTGGCGGCGCGCGCCCGTTTCGGCAGCATCCTGGGCTCAAGTGTCCGCCAGATCGCGCCATCTCGGCGCTTCTACGCCGGCGGTGGCGGCTCGGTGCGCGGCTATGGCTATCAGGATATCGGCCCGCGCGACGTCAACAATGATCCGATCGGTGGCAAGAGCCTTGCCGAATTCTCGCTCGAAGCCCGTGTCCGTTTCGGCAATTTCGGCGTCGTGCCCTTCATTGACGCTGGCAATATCTCGACCCAGTTCCTGCCGCACTTCAGCGACCTGCGCATCGGCGCCGGCGTCGGCGTGCGCTATTACAGCAGCTTCGGTCCGATCCGCTTCGATGTCGGCACACCGGTTAATCCGCAGAAGGGCGATCCGCGCGTTGCCGTCTATGTCTCGCTGGGACAGGCCTTCTGATGGAGGATATGGACGACAGCGGCCCGCCAGCGCCCCGTCGCCGGTTCGGCTGGCAGCATTGGCTGTTGTCCGCGCTTTTCGCACTGGTCCTGATCGTCGCGGGCGCAATGGTCTGGCTGGACACATCGTCGGGCCATCGCTTCCTTGCCGGTCGCATCGCCCGTATTTCTCCACAATCGGGTCTTCGCATAGAGGTCGGAGGAATTGAAGGCAGCATCTACAGCAAGGCCGTGCTGCGCGACCTGCGCCTGTCCGACCCCACCGGCGCCTTCTTCAGCGCCCCCCGTGTCCAGCTTGACTGGTGGCCCTTTGCATGGATCATTAACAGGCTCGACATAGACCGACTTATCATTCCCACCGCGACCCTGCACAAAATGCCCAAGCTGCAGCCGACCGGCAAGGAAGGGCCGATCCTTCCGGATTTTGACATTCGCCTGATGGAATTTTCGGTCGGGCGGCTGACGATAGAAAAGCCCATTGCAGGGCGGACGCGGATCGCAACCCTGCGCGGCGACGCCGATATTCGCTCCGGCCGGGCGGTCATCGACCTCTCCGCGCGCGTGCTTGACGGATCGGATGCCCTGCTCCTTGCCCTCGACAGCCGGCCGGATGATAACAAATTTGATGTCGATGTGACCGTCAACGCCCCCAGAGGCGGCGTGCTGGCGAGCATGGCCGGGCTGCGCCAAGACGCCAACCTGCGCGTGCGAGGCAAGGGCAGCTGGACGCAATGGCGCGGCGGCCTGATGGCGACGCTGGACCGCAAACCCGCGGCAGCAATGCGCATTCTGGCGGAGCGGGGGCAATATACACTGACCGGCAATGTCGAGGGGGCGGCGATAGCCGGCAATGGACTTGTCCAGCGCATGACAGCGCCACGCCTTCTCCTGTCTGCGAAAGGTACGTTTGAGCAGCGCCTGCTGAAAGGGTCGCTCACCGCCAGTTCGGCGTCGATAACGATGCAGGCCGATGGCGGTATAGATCTGGCCCGCAACGGCTTCGACAATCTGCTGGTCAATCTGAAGCTCGACCGTCCGCAGGCGCTGCTGAAGACGATGGGCGGACGCGATATTATCGGGCGTGCGCGACTGGACGGTCCCTTCGCCAGCCCCGGCTTCGAATATGTCCTCACCGCGCGTCAGTTGGCCTTCGGTAAGACTGTGCTCAGCGATGTTCGCGCGGCTGGAAAAGGCAGGAAGGCGCCGGGAGCGCCTGCCACGATCCCGCTCAGCCTGTCTGCGCGTCAGCTTGATGGACAAGGCGATCTTGCCGCAGCCATTTTGCGCAATTTCCGGCTGGACGGCACGTTGCAACTCCAGGCGCAGCGCATCGTCAGCAATCAGATGCATGCCCGCGCTGACAAGCTGGACGGACGCCTGATCGTCCTCGCCGACCTGAAAAGCGGCCATTATGATATCGGCCTGACGGGCGATATCCGCAGCCTTCTGATCCCCGGTCTCGGTGTGGTCGATGTCCGCTCCAAGGTTCAGGCGATTCCGGGTCTGAAGGGCGCTTTCACCCTCAAAGGCCAGGCGCAGGCGAATATGCGTCGCCTGGATAATAGCTTCTTCCGCACGCTCGGGGGCGGCCTGCCTCGGCTCACCTCGGCCCTTGTGCTCGGACCGGATCACCGGCTGGTGTTCTCCGGACTCAAGCTGGATACGCCCCTGCTGACCCTTGCCGCGAACGGCTATCGTCGCCCGGACGGAACATTCCACTTCGACGGGAAGGGCGCGCACAAGACATATGGCCCGCTCGACCTAACGCTCGAAGGCAAGATCGACAGGCCCGAAGTCGATCTGCTGCTTGCCCACCCCTTCAATCCTGGCGGCCTGAAGGGTGTGAAGCTGTATCTCGACCCCACGGCGGCAGGCTATGACTTCACCGTGCAGGGCGGGTCGGTACTCGGTCCCTTCACCGGCGACGGCAGGATCGACCTGCCCCATGGTGCGGATGCGACGATCGCTGTCGAACGGCTGACGGTCAGCGGCGCTGTGGCGAAGGGTAATATCCATCCTGTGGCGGGCGGCCTCAATGGTAAGTTGGACATTACCGGCGCACTGACCGGCTTTGTGGCGCTGGAGCCGGTTAATGGCATCCAGAAGATCACCACCGAACTGACGGCCCGTGACGCCAGTTTTGATGGGCCAATGCCGATCGGCATCTCCCGAGGGAAGCTCAGCGCGACGATCATGCTCGATCCGGCCGGGACGACCGTGGACGCGACCGCCGATGCGCGCGGCCTGCTGGCCGGGACGGTGCGGATCGGTCGCCTGACCGGCACTGCAAAGCTCGTGGATGGGTCTGGGACCGTAAACGCCAACCTGACAGGGCAGGGCGGGCGGTTGTTCCGACTACAGTTCAATGCCGATGTCGCGCCGCAAAAAGTCCGCATCACCATGTCGGGCACCCTCGATCGCCGCCCAATCACCATGACGGTCCCGGCCGTCCTCACGCAGACCGATGCGGGCTGGCGCCTCTCGCCCACGACTATCAGCTATATGGGCGGTACGGCGCAGTTGGCCGGGCGTCTGGGCGAGGACACCACGCAGGTCGAGGCCCGGCTGCAACGGCTGCCGCTCTCCTTGCTCGATATCGCCAGGGACGGCCTGGGGCTTGGCGGTACGGCGACGGGAACGCTCAGTTTCCTGAAACCTCGGGAGGGCGCGCCCACCGGCAAGGTCGATCTTCGCATTCGCGGCCTGACCCGGTCGGGTCTCGCGCTCAGTTCGAAACCGATCGATGTCGGCCTGAATGCGGCGCTGACCGCTGATCGCCTTGGCGCGCGCGCCGTCGTGGTGAGCGAAGGCAAGACGATCGGCCGGGCGCAGGCCCTGATCAGCCCCATGGGGTCCGGCGATCTGACCACTCGCCTGCGCACCGGAACGCTCTTTGCCCAGCTCCGCTACAACGGCACCGCTGATACCCTCTGGCGGCTGACCGGGGTGGAGATTATTGATCTCAGCGGCCCGGCTGCGATCAGCGCCGATGTGCGCGGCACGCTCGACAATCCGCTGATTTCCGGTTCGCTCGCCAGCACCAACGCCACGATCGACAGCCCGGTGACTGGCATGCACCTGACCGGCGTGAAGGCGCAGGGGCGTTTCAACGGGTCGCAGCTTGTGATCTCCAGCCTGTCCGGTACAGCGAAGGGCGGCGGCACCGTCACCGGCACCGGCCGTTTCGAATTCAGCGCGCAGGGCGTCGGCATCGACCTTGCCATGCAGGCAAACAACGCCGCGATGCTGGAGCGCGATGACATAGCGGCGACCGTCACCGGCCCCATCACCATCAAGTCGAACGGGAATGGCGGCACCATCGGTGGCGATCTCGACCTGATCCGCAGCCGCTTCACCATGGGTCGCGCTGCCGCCGTTGCCCAAATCCCGGAACTGCGCGTGATCGAGGTTGACCGGCGCGGCACCGAATTCGAACGCGAAGCGCCCGCAGCACCGTGGAACCTCGATATTCATGCGAGGGCCCGCAATCGCCTGACCGTAACGGGCCTTGGCCTCGACAGCGAATGGCGCGCCGACCTGCAACTGGGCGGCACGGTCGTGAACCCGGCGATCAAGGGCACGGCACAGTTGGTGCGCGGCGGCTACGAATTTGCCGGCCGCCGCTTCGACCTGACGGAGGGGATGATCCGCTTCGACGGATCGACGCCGGTCAACCCGACGCTGGACATTGAGGCGCAGGCGAATGTCAACGACATCAGCGCCACGATCAAGGTCACCGGCACGGGCCTTGCGCCGCAGATCAACTTCACCAGCATCCCGGCTTTGCCGGAGGATGAACTGCTCTCGCGTATCCTGTTCGGCAGTTCGATCACGCAGCTTTCCGCGCCGGAAGCCCTGCAACTCGCCTCCGCCGTGGCCGCGCTGCAGGGCGGGGGTGGCGGCCTTGACCCCATCAACGCGGTGCGCAAGGCGACCGGCCTCGACCGCCTGCGCATCCTGCCCGCCGACCCGACGATCGGGCAGGGGACGGCGGTCGCCGCCGGCAAATATCTGACCCGCAAGACCTATGTGGAGCTGATCACCGACGGGCAGGGCTATTCCGCCACGCGAATCGAATATCAGGTCACGCGCTGGCTTTCCCTGCTCGCCAGCGTGTCCACGATCGGCCGGCAGAGCGCGAACGTGCGCGTCTCGAAGGATTATTGATATGGTCACCGCACGGCCGAAGCTGCGCATCGATACGACCGCCGCCATCAGCGTCGCCGACCTGTTCACCATCGGCATCGGTCCGTCCAGTTCTCACACCGTTGGCCCCATGCGCGCAGCTTTCATGTTCATGGAAAGCCTGCCGTCGCAGCCGGAGCGCGTCTCCTGCGAGCTTTTCGGTTCGCTTGCCCTGACCGGCCGGGGCCATGCGACCGACAAGGCAATCCTGCTCGGCCTCTCGGGCGAGCAGCCGGAAACCGTCGATCCAGATGGCGTCGATATGCTGGTGGACCGCATCCGCGCCTTCCATGCGCTGACCTATGGCGACTGGACCGTGCCGTTCGAGGAGGAGCGCGACCTGCTGTTCCGCATGGGCGTGTTCCTGGACGAGCATAGCAACGGCATGCGCTTCACGGCGTGGCTGGCGGACGGCGCGGAAATCACGCGCGATTATTTCTCCATCGGCGGCGGCGCGGTGCTCACCGGCGAAGCGATGGGTGGCGGGCCGATCGGCCATAATATCGTCCAGCCGCTGCCCTTTTCTTCCGCCGCCGAACTGCTGGCCCAGGGCGAGGAGACGGGCCTCTCCATCGCCACGCTGGTGCTGCGCAATGAGGCGGCATGGCGTCCGCGCGAAGAGACCGAAGCGTTTCTCGACCGGGTAATCGACGCCATGGCGGCCTCCATCGATCGGGGGCTGAAGCAGGAGGGCATATTGCCCGGCGGCCTGAAGGTCCGCCGCCGCGCCAAGGCGATCCACGCCCGCCTGCGCACGGGGCAGGAGGGGATGCAGCCCGCCGCCGTGTTCGAATGGGTCAGCCTGTTCGCGCTGGCGGTGAACGAGGAAAATGCGGCGGGTGGCCGGGTTGTCACCGCGCCGACCAACGGCGCAGCTGGCGTGATCCCGGCGGTGCTGGCCTATTATCGCAAGTTCGTGCCCGGCGCGGATCGGGAGGGGGAGCGGGTCATCCTGCTCACTGCCGCCGCGATCGGCTTCCTCTACAAGAAGCGCGCGTCCATCTCCGCCGCCGAAATGGGGTGCCAGGGGGAGGTTGGCGTCGCCTGCTCGATGGCGGCGGCGGGCCTTGCAGCTGTGCTGGGCGGCACCAACCAGCAGGTCGAGAATGCGGCCGAGATCGGCATGGAGCATAATCTGGGCCTTACCTGCGATCCCATTGGCGGCCTCGTCCAAATCCCCTGTATCGAACGCAACACGATGGGCGCGGTGAAAGCGATCAACGCCGCCTACCTCGCGCTGCAGGGCGACGGCCGACATATCGTCAGCCTGGACGCGGTGATCGAGACCATGCGCCAGACCGGCGAGGATATGGCCAGCCGCTACAAGGAAACGAGCCTTGGCGGGCTGGCGGTCAATGTCGTGGAATGCTGAGGGCGGGCTTTGTTTCCTCGTAAAGCGCCCTGATAAATCCAACGAGGTTGCGGAAGTTGCGGGTCGTGACGCGTTTTGACCCGGAAAGTCGCAATAAGGTCGCATGGTGGTCGCGGTTGAGTCTCATTTGAGTCTCGGTCGGATGCCGTGGCCGCGCAATGCGGCATAGGCAATGCTTTCCATGGCGGGAGTGAAGCATGGACTTCCGGGTGTAGGACAGAGGAATGAGCGGTGGCGGCTCGCGACGACCTAGAGCGGACCCTCCTCTCCTTTGGGAGAGGATAGCGCAGGTGGGCGGCTTGCCGCCTACCGAAGCTTGGAGAGGGGGTGTGCGCTATCGAGAGGATCGAACCCCTCTCCAATTCCGGCTAAGCGCTACGCGCTAAGCCTTCATATCCTCTCCCAAAGGGAGAGGGGGGTATGGCGCCTAACGGACAAAAGCGGACGGTTTCTTTCAGCATGACGAAGGAGGGGGTGACAGAAAGCCACTCCTTTTGTCATCCCAGCGAAGGCTGGGATCTCGTGAGGCATGCTCTGACTTTGCGGCCTGAGACCCCAGCCTTCGCTGGGGTGACAGATGAAATTGGGGGAGGCTGCGGGGCGGCAGTCGTCTATCGCCGCGCAGCCTCCCCAAATCCCCTTACCCAGACGGCAGCGCATAGGCGATCACCTGGTCGCCGATCGGGGTTTCCATGAAGTGGTGGCCGCCGGTCATGATCACCACATATTGCTTGCCGTTCACCGCATAGGTCATTGGCGTCGCCTGGCCGCCGGCGGGCAGGACGTCGGACCAGACGACCTTGCCGGTCTTGAGGTCGATCGCCCGGATCAGGTCGTCGGTCGCCGCCGCGATGAAGACTAGGCCGCCTGCCGTCACCACCGCGCCGCCATTATTGGGCGTGCCGATATTTACCGGTAGCATCGAAGGGATGCCGAACGGCCCGTTCTTGCGCGCTGTGCCCAGCGGGCGGTCCCACACCGTCTTGCCGGTGCGGATGTCGATGGCGCGGATGCCGCCATAGGGGGGCTGCTTGCACAGCATGCCCGTGGCGGGCAGGCGCCAGCCGGCGTTGACGGAGATCGCATAGGGCGTGTGCACCTGTGGATCGCCCGCGCCCTCGGCACCCTTGCCCATATTGCCGCCGCGCGCCTGTTCGCGTGAGGCCCAGCCCAGCTTGTTCGCCTTCGCGCGGGGGACGAGCCGGTTGTAATTGGGCATGTCGTTATAGTTGGCTATGATCAGGCCGCGCGCCGGATCGACGGCGATGCCGCCCCAGTCGGACCCGCCATTATAGCCGGGATATTCGACATAGCGCTTGTCGGCGCGGGGCGGGGTGAAGAAGCCGCGATAGTCCGCCTCCTTGAACTGAATGCGGCATGCCATCTGGTCGATCGGCGACATGCCCCACATATCCCGCTCGGTCAGCTCCGGCTTGCGCAGCGTGTGGTAGAGCGAGATGAGCTGGGTCTTCGCCCGCTGCGCCGGTTCGACGCCGCCCGAAGGCGTATTGACCTTGCCGATGGGGGTCAGCGGCTGGCCGGTGCGGCGGTCGAGAACATAGATGTCCCCTTGCTTGGATGGCAGCAGGATGGCAGGCACCTTGCCCTTGGGCGTCGGGAAGTCGATCAGCGTCGCCTTGCTGCCGAAATCATAGTCCCATACGTCGCGATAGACCGGCTGGAAGCCCCAGCGCGGCTTGCCGGTAGTGACGTCCAGCGCGACTACGGACGTGCCGTACTTGTTTTCCAGCGGGCGGCGCAGGCTGCTGTAATAGTCGGCGGCGGCATTGCCGAGCGGCAGGTAAACGAGGCCCAACTGCTCGTCGCCCGATGCGGTCGTCCACATGTTTGGCGTGCCGCGCGTCCAGGTCTGGCCGGGCTGCAGCACCGTCTGGTTCGGGCGCATCATGTCCCAGCCCCATTTGATCTGGCCGGTGACGGCGTCATAGCCCTGGATCACGCCGGACGGCGCCCAGCGGTCCTGCCCGTCCAGCACCTGATGCCCGGTGACGATGACACCGCGCACGATGGTGGGGGCGGAGGTGATGGAGACCATGCCCGGATAGGCGTCGCCCATGCCTTCCGTGATCGACACCTGTCCATTGCTGCCGAAGCCAGGGCACAGTTTGCCGGTGCGCGCGTCGACGGCAATCAGGCGGGCGTCGAGCGTGCCCTCTATGATGCGGGTGGCGCAGGGGTCGGTGGCGACCGCGTTGGGGACGGCACAATAGCTGACCCCGCGGCAGGCGGCGGTGTAGGGGATAGACTTGTCCGGCACCTTGGGATCGTAGCGCCACTTCGTCTTGCCCGTTGCCGGGTCGAGCGCGATCATGATATTCTTTGCCGAGCAGAGATATAGGGTGTCGCCGACCTTCAGCGGCGTCGTTTCCGCGCCATACATTTTCGCGGCCGTCGGAGTCTGCGGCATGTCGCCGGTATGGACCAGCCATGCGCGTTGCAGCCTGCCGGCATTCTCTGGCGTGATCTGGGCGAGCGGCGAATAGCGGCGGGCGCTGTAGGTGCCGCCATAGGCCGGCCAGTCATCGCCGACCTGCATCAGCGCGGGATCGCCCATGCCGCCGGCAAGGCCGACCGGCAGGGGCAGGGCGCTTGCCCGGTTCGCGTTGACCTGCGCGATCACGAGACCTGCGACTGCCGTCAGCACCACGACGCCGGCGACGCTACCCAGGGCGTTGCGCCAGCGGTTTCGGCCTACGGTCATCAGCGGCATGACCAGCAGCACGGCGATCAGCAGCACCAGCGGCGCAATGACACGCGGGACCAGCGCCCACCCGTTGATGCCGACTTCCCAGAACGCCCAGAGGATCGTCGCGGCGACGATCAGGATATAGAGCCACGCCCCCGCCACTTTCCTCCGCGCGATCTGCACGCCCGACACCAGCATGGCGACGCCGGTGATCAGATAATAGGGCGACCCCCCCACCATCGCGAGCCAGACGCCGCCGACGGCGAGCACCAGGCCGATCAGGGCGATGGCTGCGCCAATGAGGATCGCGGCGATACTGCGCTGTTTGCGCGGAAAGGAGGATGGATAAGTGGCTTCGGAATCGGGCATTAAGATGCCTCCCGTTCTGGACATGGCGACTATGTCAGCGGGGGGCGCAGCCGTAGGGATGGCAGGTCCCCTGACCTGCCTGCGGCTCACCCGTCGCGTGGCGGATGTGTAACGATCCGTGTCTGGAGCGGTTCCGGACGATGCTATTTTATATCATTGGGTTGCTGGCGTGTTTGGTCGTGCGCGACAATCCCGCATCCGTTCGTTCGAAGTCGAGAAACGGGTGCGCGGGGCTTTTCGACTTGGCTCAAAGCGAAAGGGGTTAGGTGAAGCGCCCTAGAAAAAAAGCTTCCGGAAACTCAGCGTCACCGCGCGACCGACCGGGTCCAGATAGCCGGGTTGGTAGCGGAGCGGCGTCGCGCCGGTGGCGTCGGTCACGTCGCGCCGAGTGTTGAAGATGTTGGTGACGCCCAGCGATATCCGCGACCCGCGCAGAAACGGATGGTTCTTCACCAGCGCGGGCATTTGGCCCAGATTGGCGAACAGGCGTAGGTCTGCGGTCGCGAGGCTGCCGAAGTCCAGCCGCGAATTGTTTCCAAGCGCGCCATCGACATGGGTGCCGCTCTCCCAGTTGACGCTGAGCCGCGCGCCAAGGCCGTTGTTCACATAGCCCGCCCGCGCCTCAATCTCATGCCGGGGCTGGCCGCCCGACGATCCGGTGGCGTCGCCGTCCAGCAAGTTCAGCATGGGGACGCCCGGTGCGATCAGGATCGATTCGGTTAGGTGCCAGGTATGATAGAGGCTGAACTGGATGCGCCCGCCGCCCTGGCCTCCGCCCGGGCCGCGTCCGCCGCCGAACGCGCCGCCTCCGGGGCCGCGGTCACCAGGTCCGCGATCGCCTCCGCCTGCATTCTGCCCCGGGCCGGTCATGCCCTGATTGCGCTGGTTGTTCTCGCCGGCGTTGCCGCCATCACTCCCGCCGGGCCGGTCACCACCGGGCCCGCGGTTGCCGAACAGGGCGCGCAGGTCCGTGGGTCGCTCTTCCGGCTTCGATCCGTTGGCGCGCCATGCCTCAAATTTCTTCTGGATCGCCGATTTGATCGGGATCGACAGGTCGAAGCCCCAGCGCAGTTGCTCGCTCTGCGACCGCAGGAAGTTGATCGGTCGGGCATCGATGGACAGCAGCGTCCCGTCCTCGTCGCGCATGAAGCGCTGCGGGAAGGCCGCCTCGATCGCTGGGGTTGAGGACGGGAAGGCGGAGATCGGGTTGCTGGTCCGGCTGTTGAGATAGTTGGCCGTGACCGTCAGGTTGGTCTTCGTGAACGGCTTGATTGTCACGCCCAGCCGGAACTGGTCGCGCACGCTTTCTCGCAGGTTCGCATTCCCGCCGGAAATCTGGCTCACGAATACTGTCTCGCCGCGCGCATAGTCGAAGACTGAGACGTTCGGCGTCACGATCGACGGATCGTTGATCTGCTGCCCGGTCGGCGCGGCGCGATCCTGGCTGGCGGAGACGAGGAAGCGGACCTGCGTGATCGGCGTCCAGCGCAGGCCATAGCCGAGGGTGGAGAGGGTACCGAAATCGGAAAGCTGTTGCGCCGCGACATTCACATTGACGCCCACGTCGCCGATCGCGCCCAGCACGTCGCGGTTGCGGCTGGTGATCGGCAGATCGATGCTCGCCTGCCCGCTCGCCACCTGACGGTCATAGCTGGTGCTGAAGGCCGTGCCGGACCGCAGCGAATTGCTGTCGAAGCCATTGGCCGATGCGCCAACGGTGATCGAGGTCGTCGCGGTTCCGGCGGGCAGTTCGAACAGCGAACCGCTAACCAGCAGGTCGCCGGTAATGGCGCGATAGCGCGACTTCGCCCGATCGGTCAGCCGGTCAGACAGCACGGCATCGGGCAGGACGCCATAGGGGTTGAAGCTTGCGTCCCCGGCATCGAGCAGCCCCTGCGCGGCAATCGCGGAGAAACCCCGGTCCGTCCGCGTGCGCGTGTCGGACAGGTCGCCCGCGCCGGTGAAGGACCATTGCCACCCCTTCGCCAGCCCGCCGTTCAGCGTCACGCCGATATGGCCCGTGGTGCCGCGCACCTGTTGCGCCAGCGCGCCCGATTGGTCTAGATACCGGTAGAGGCGCGTGTCGCCGACGAAGGGGGAAAAGGGGCTCCCGCCCGGCAAGGTCAGCGCCAGCGAAGGCAGACCCTGCAGCGAGTCGCTATCGCTCACCTCGACCCGGCCGTTGACCGAGGCAGAGACATTGCCCAGCGCGCGGGCGAGCGTAGCATTGGCGGAAAAGCTTTCGGTCGCCGGACTCAGCGTGCGATAGCGGCTGACGTCGCTGACGCTGGCGGTATTAGCCCCTGCGACGAAATCGGCGAGCGCGGGTGTTGTGCTGGCGGCGCTGCCCGGCACGGCCGCGACTGTCACGGTCTGGCCTGCGAGCGCGGACAGGGCGGGGTCGATCTCGCCGCCGGTCGTCAGGCCGGTCACATTGCCGCCGATGGCATAAGGCCGCGATGGCGCGGCCGACACGATCCCGCGCTCGCTTTCCAGCAACTGAGCCGCCCGCGCATATTTCAGGTCCAGCGTGAAGCGGTTGTCGCCCCGGATGCGCAGGATGCTGCCGTTCAGATTGCCGTTCTCTTTGCCGCCATCGGTGGAAAGGCCGCCGCGCAGATCGGCGACCTCCGCGCGAAAACGCTGGCGCAGGACGATGTTCACGACCTTCTGGTTCGGGGAGTAGCCGTAACTAAGCGACACCTGTTCCGACAGAATATCCACCCGTGCGATCGCTTCGGTCGGCAGGTCCTGGATTTCCGAAAAGGCGGAGATGCGCTTGCCGTTCAGCAGCACGACCGGGCTGCCCCCGGCGGCGTTCACCTGCGGCGCGAGCTCGGTCAGCAGTTCGGAGATGGAGGTAACGCCATAGGCGCGCACGTCCGCGGGGCTCAGTTGCTGCTCGGGTTTGATGTCGCCTATGACCGCGCCGCGCTCCCGCTGGCCAGTGACCAGAATCTCCTCGCCCGGATCGTCGTTCGCCATATCTTGCGCCGCGCCGGTGGCGGCGCGCCGCCGATCGGCATCCTGCGCCAACAATGCCTGCGGCGCGACACCCAGCATCAGCGGCAGACACAGGATGGAAGAACGACGACTCATGGAAACCCCCAGAACGATTATAAACCCATGACCTTGATGGAGGCCATGTGTCTCAAAACATTGCCATGGGAAGTGAGAACTTGTCGCAAAGTGTATCGGGGGTATTTTTGGAACGCGGGGGTTAGTACTTCGTCATCCCGGGCTTGACCCCATAGCTGTCCGGGATTTTTTTGCTGTTTTGGATTGCACGGCAGCAAAGTCCTGGGGAATCTGCCAAGATTGTGTTGTTGAGACATAATATTGGAGATCTGCCGTGCCGCATATGGCTAGCGTGTTTTCGCA
>Ga0207641_10001560_pt1 | contig 22444 bp, 26 predicted proteins | sample KBSSwiS62_FD_184306 | JGI IMG/M metagenome (GOLD analysis project Ga0207641, IMG submission 184306) | Switchgrass rhizosphere microbial communities from Kellogg Biological Station, Michigan, USA - KBS Switchgrass S6-2 (SPAdes) (version 2) | ecosystem: Host-associated > Plants > Roots >... | reverse complement strand
TCTCGTCGCGGGCATGATCGGCGGCATCCCGGTCACATCGGTGATCGTCCGGTCGTCCGCGAATGTCGACTCCAATGCCGAAAGCAAGCTGTCGACAATCCTCCATGGTTTATGGCTGTTGCTTAGCGTTGCGCTGATCCCGACGGTGCTGAACCTGATCCCGCTCTCCGCGCTCGCCGCGATCCTGATCGCGACCGGCTACAAGCTCACCAAGCCTGCGCTCTACGCGCAGCGCTATGCCCAAGGCTGGACCCAGTTCATCCCCTTCGTGGCAACGGTGGTCGCGATCCTGTTCACCGATCTGCTCGTCGGGATCGGCATCGGCCTGGTGATCGGCTTCATCTTCGTCATCGGGCGTAACTTCCGTCCGGCGATCACCTTCGCCTGCGAAGGCCATGACTGCCTGATCCGCGCGCGCCGCAACCTCTATTTCATCCACAAATATGAGCTGCAGCGCGAACTGAGCAAAGTGCCCGACAACAGCCAGCTGATGATCGATCTTTCGTCGACCAGCTATGTCGATCTCGACAATGTCGACATCATCAACGCCTTCATCAAGGGCGCCGCCTATCGCAACATCGCGGTGGTCGTGCGCGGCGATATCGCCGAGCGCAGCGCGCCTCTGATCAATGCCCCCGTTTCACAGGTCCGTTACGCATGAAATCCTATCGCCAGCTCCTCCTCGCCAACAAGGCGTGGGCCGCCGAACTGAAGGATGAGAATCCCGACTTCTTCAGCCGCCAGACCGCCGGCCAGCAGCCCGACTTCCTCTGGATCGGCTGCTCGGACAGCCGGGTGAACCCCGAACAGATGACGATGAGCCAGCCCGGCGGCATGTTCATCCATCGCAACATCGCGAACCTCGTCCATGCCGACGATCGCAACCTGATGTCGGTGCTCCAATATGCGGTCACCGTGCTCAAGGTGAAGCATATCATCATCTGTGGTCATCATGGCTGCGGCGGCGTCAATGCAGCGCTCAACGGCGGCACCACCGGTGTGGTAGACGACTGGCTCGCCAATGCCCGCGATGTTTACGCAGCCCATGCGCAGGAAGTCGACAATGCTGTGACGCCCGAAGGCCGGGTCAACAGGCTGGTCGAAGTGAACGTCCGCGATCAGCTGCTTCATCTGGCGCGCACCGGCATCGTCCAGGGCGCTTTCGCCAGCGGCCAGCCGCTCAAGCTGCACGGCTGGGTATATGACATGCGCGACGGCCTGATCATTCCGATGGTGGAAATAGACGCGAACACGGATCTCGAAAGCGTCGGTGCGCCTGAAGCGGTGCTGTGATCCCCTAAGCGCGGGGCAACAGCAACAACAAGATCGGCCGACGCCCCCCTCGCGCCGGTCGAACCTCTTTCAGGGCAGGATCACCCGCGCCCAGATCGGCAGATGATCGGACGCCATCTTCGCCCGCTCGCTCACATGCACGCCGCAGGCGACGACATGGATGTCGCGCGACGTGATGATCCGATCGAGGCAGCCGACCGGACGACGGCTGTGAAAGCTCCGGCCGGTCGGCGCTATTCTGTGATCGACCATGAACTCGCGGATGCAGCCGCCATGCAGCGACCATTCGTTGAGGTCGCCCATTAGCACGGTCGGCATATGCCGCTTGCGCGCGCGGACATGGTTCAGGATCGCCCGAACCTGCCGCCGTCGCCACAGTCCGGTCAGATCCAGATGCATGCCGACGATGCGCAGATCATGTCCGCCGATCCGCAGTTCGGCGAGCACGGCGCCGCGCGGCTCGATCATCGGGATCGTGACCGGTTCGAAATCGGTGATGTCGACGGTCGGCCTGATCAGGATCGCGTTACCGTGCCAGCCGATACCGCCCGGACGGACATCGAAGGGGATAGCGCGATAATCGCCATGCGCCGCCAGCAGATCGAGCGGCAGCGCACTCTGCCGCGCGCCGAAGCGGCGGTCGGCCTCCTGCAGCGCGACGATATCGGCGCGCACCTCGCGCAGCACATCGAGAATACGATCGGGGCTGCGGCGACGATCGGTCCCCAGCCCTTTGCGGATATTATAACTGGCGACAGTGATCACGCAGGGCCCTTCGTTACGGCGCCAAACCCGGGCCATAACATCTTAAACAAAAAAAGGGCCGGTAGGTTGCCCCACCGGCCCAAGTGCGTTCGCAGGAGGAACGCCTGGAGGGGCCGCCCTGACGGGTAGCCCCAATTCGGCTACATGTTGTAAGCGCGTTCGCCATGTTCGGAGATATCGAGGCCTTCCATCTCGACTTCCACCGAAGGACGAAGGCCGATCGTCTTGTCGATCAGGAAGAACAGGATCGCCGAGACACCGCCCGAAAGGACGAGGGTCAGACCCACGGCCTTGAGCTGGACGAGCACCTGGGCCGCGATGTCATAAGCTTCCGGATGATAAGCAGCCGGGAACACCGTGTAGTCGAAGTAGCCCTGACCGCCGAGCGATGGCGCTGCGACGATTCCAGTGCCGATCGCGCCGACGATGCCGCCGACGCAATGGACGCCGAACACATCGAGCGTGTCGTCATAGCCGAGCTTGTTCTTCACCGTGGTGACGAAGAAGAAGCAGACAATCGAGACGACGAAGCCGAGGATGATTGAAGTCACCGGAGCGGCGAAACCAGCCGCGGGGGTGATCGCGACGAGGCCGGCGACGGCACCCGAAGCTGCACCCAGCAGCGAAGGCTTGCCATGAACGAGCTGTTCGATCAGCGCCCAGGCAACGGCCGCAGCAGCGGTCGCGACGAAGGTGTTGATGAAGGCCAGCGCGGTCACGCCATTGGCTTCGAGGTTGGAACCGGCGTTGAAGCCGAACCAGCCCACCCACAGCAACGAAGCGCCGATCATGGTCATGGTCAGCGAGTGCGGCGGCATCGGCTCTTTCTTGTAGCCCGTGCGCTTGCCCAGAACGAGGCAGCCCGCGAGGCCAGCGATACCGGCGTTGATGTGCACCACGGTGCCGCCGGCGAAGTCGAGAGCGCCCATGCCCCACAGGAAGCCATAGTCGGTCGGGGCATCCGGCAGGAAGTCCGGGCCGGCCCAGAACCATACCATGTGCGCCATCGGGAAATAGACGATGGTGAGCCACAGGACCATGAACAGCATCAGCGGCCAGAACTTCACGCGCTCCGCGAAGGCGCCGACGATCAGCGCCGGCGTGATGCAGGCGAAGGTCATCTGGAACACCACGAAGACATATTCGGGCAGATAGACGCCATTGGTGAAGGTCGCGGCAGAGGTGCTCGCATCGACGCCCTTGAGAAACGCCTTGGAGAACCCGCCGAAGAAGTGGTTTTCGCCACCGCTGGTGAAGGCCATCGAATAGCCCCAGCCGACCCAGACGAGTGCTGCGATCGAAACGATCATCAGCACCTGCATCAGCACCGAAAGCATGTTCTTCGTGCGAACGAGGCCGCCGTAGAACAGGGCGAGCGCGGGCACCGACATCATCAGCACGAGTGCCGAGGAGGTCAGCATCCAGGCGACGTCGCCCTTATTCCACGTCGCCATCATGGCGGCGTTGTCAGGATTCTTGACCGGATCCGCCCAGGCGGGTGCGGCCGCGAGCGCAGCAACGGCAAGAGTGCCGAGGCCGGTCGCTATCTTGCTAGAAAGCTTCATGTTTCCCCCTTTGCTCAGAGCGCGACGTCGTCGGTCTCGCCGGTGCGGATCCGCACCGCCTGCGCGACGTCCAGAACGAAGATCTTGCCGTCGCCGATCGCGCCGGTATTGGCCGACTGCTGAATGGCTTCGACAACGCGGCTTGCCAGATCGTCGGTGGTCGCAACCTCGACCTTGATCTTCGGCACCATGTTCGTGCTGTATTCGGCGCCACGGTAGATTTCCGTTTGGCCCTTCTGCCGTCCGAAGCCTTTGACTTCGGTAACGGTCATACCCTGCACGCCCAGGCCCGAAAGTGCATCGCGCACTTCGTCCAGCTTGAACGGCTTGATGATGGCAATGACGAGTTTCATTCTGCCTCCCTCTTAAAGCCCGCTTCCGCGTCGCAATAATCATGCCAAGAGGGTGATGTGCTGGATTCACTGGCGGGGCAAAAAATCGAACGACCGCAGAACGGTTCGTCGATCCCGCAGTTTGATTAAAAGTTAAGCCTTGCCCTTTTTTTAGGCACGCCTCACCAGTCCTTACTGCTTCGGATCGCGTCGGCCTCGCCCGTCCGATCTGCTCTTCCCAGGGCCACATTACGCGCGGGAAAACGGCCGAAGCGTTCGATTATGTCGTAGTGATCGCGCGCATATTCGAGCGCATCGACCGCGCCGAGCGCAGTGAACAACGCCATCGAACGCCGCTGATCGGCGATGTCCTCGCTGTGCTGGAACGGCATGTACAGGAAACTGAGCCCGTCTCCCGTCATCGCGCTATCGAGGCCCCGGTCGATCGCGCCCTTCGCAATCGCGAGCGCAAGGCTGTCAGTTGAGAAGGCATCGGCGTGTCCGCGAAACAGATTGCGCGAAAACTGATCGAACAGGATGACGCCGGCCAGCGCATCGTCTGCCGATGCCAGGAAACTGTCGGGGGTGCGTTCACGCCACCGCGCCCACAGATCGCCGAAGCGCTCGGCGATTGCCGCATCGGTCTCGGCCGATCGCATCCACCAGCCGTCCGGCCCGATCTCGCGAAACCAGAAATCGAGGATGGGGCGCGTACCTTCGCTATCGGACAGCATCGGGTTGCTTCGTGACCAGCGCTTCGATCGCGGGCAGTTGATCGATCACCGACCGCCGCCCTATCTCGATCAGCTCGTCTGCGCGCGTGAAATCATGGATGTCGATATGGCCGACCGCCAGGGTCAGCGCGAAATCGGGCGGCTCGATGATCAGCGAGGTGCGGGCGAGTTCCGCCATCAGCAGCATCGTCGAGGCGCGCACGACCGACATCGTCGAATGCGCGCGGTCGGGCCGCATGCGGATCGCCGTCGATACCTTGCGGCCATGATAATCGCCCTGCAGGTTGACCGACAGCACAGGCAGCTTCGGCGCGATCATCCGCGCCGCCGCGACCGGTACGGGCATCACCACCCCGCCATCGACCAGAAAATGCCCATCGCGCTTCACGGGCCGGAACAGGCCGGGAATTGCCATCGACGCCATGATCGCCGGGTTGACCGGCCCGCGGCTGATCACGACCGGCTCGCCCGTGATCAGATCGGCCGCCACGGTCGCGGCGGGAATGAACAGCTCCTGGAACTGGACATCGCCCAGATGCATCGTCAGCTCGCGCATGATCGTGCGCCCACCGAGCATGGCGCCCGGCCGCCATTGCAGATCGAGGAAGGTCAGGATGCGCAACCAGCTTGTCGATCGGGCGATCCGTTCAAGCGAATCGAGCCGCCCCGCCGCGAAGCACACCGCCGCCAGCGCGCCGATCGAGGTACCCGACACCGCCTTGACCGGTATCTTCGCCTCGTTGAGCCCACGCAGGACGCCGATATGCGCCCAGCCCAGCGCGGCCCCGCCCCCTAGTGCGACGGCGATGGCCATCGCGTTAAACCGGGTGCCTTGAATAAGGTCCCGTTCGTCCCGAGCGTAGTCGAGGAATGCTGGCACGCGCGGACGTCCCTCGACTGCGCTCGGGACGAACGGTCTCTAGGACCGGAAGCCGGATCATTTTATGCCGCCGTACCGCCCACCGTCAGCCCCGAGATCATCAATGTCGGCTGCCCGACGCCGGCCGGCACCGATTGCCCGCCCTTGCCGCAAATGCCGACGCCCTCATCGAGCGCCATGTCATTGCCGATCGCGGTCACCTTGGTCAGCACCGATGGGCCATCGCCGATCAGGGTCGCCCCCTTGATCGGCACGGTGATCTTGCCGTTCTCGATCTTGTACGCTTCTGTGCACGAGAAGACGAACTTGCCGCTGGTGATATCGACCTGCCCGCCGCCGAAGCTCTTGGCATAAATGCCATTGCCGACTCGCTCGATGATCTCGGCCGGATCGTCGTTGCCGCCATACATGAAGGTATTGGTCATCCGCGGCATCGGCGCGTGCGCATAGCTTTCGCGCCGCCCGTTGCCGGTCGGCTCCACGCCCATCAGCCGCGCGTTGAGCCGATCCTGGATATAGCCCTTGAGGATGCCGTCCTCGATCAGCACGTTGCACTGCGTCGGCGTGCCCTCGTCATCGATCGTCAGCGAACCGCGCCGATCGGCGATCGATCCATCGTCGACGACGGTGACACCGGGCGCGGCGACGCGCTCGCCGATCCGTCCCGAAAATGCCGAGCTGCCCTTGCGGTTGAAATCGCCCTCAAGCCCATGGCCGATCGCCTCGTGTAACAACACGCCCGGCCAGCCGGGGCCGCATACCACGGTCATCTCGCCCGCGGGCGCCGCGACCGCATCGAGATTGACGATCGCCTGATGCAGCGCCTCGTCGATTGCACGGTTCCACGTCGCCGGCTCGAACAGCCGGTCGTAGAGATAACGCCCGCCAAGCCCGAAGAATCCCGTCTCGCGCCGCCCATTCTGCTCGACCACGATCGACACATTGAGCCGCACCAGCGGCCGCACGTCGAAGGCCACGAAGCCATCGGGGCGCACGATCTCGACGACGCTCCAAGAGCCCGACAGCCCGACCGACACCTGCTTCACCCGTGGATTGCGTGCCCGCGCGGCGGCATCGACCTCCTGGCACAGCGCCACCTTGCGCGCGAACGGGATCAGGCCGAGCGGATCTTTACCGGTATAGAGCTGCGTATTCGTCCGGCGCGGCGGCGCCGAACGCGCGCCCCTGGTCGGATCGAGGAGGGTCATCGTCTCGCCCGCCCGCATGATCGCGGCCTCGCTCAACTCATTGGCATGCGCGAACGCCGTCGTCTCGCCCGAAACACCACGCAGCCCGAAGCCCGCTTGCGTGTTATAATCGGCGGTCTTCAGCCGTCCATCATCGAAGCCGAAGCTCTCCGACGTCATATATTGAAGATAGAGCTCGCCATCGTCGCAACTCTTCAGCGCCTGCGCGGTGAGGCGCAATGCCGCATCGGGATCTAGCGTGTCGCGATAGAGGAAGCGGCGGGGATCGGTGAGCATGATGGTCATGAAGCGGATATAGGCGGATAAGCCGGCGCACCCAAGAGCTATCGGCGCTTTTGTCGGGGCACCCGTCACCTCCATCCACGGAATTGGTTCGCTCTTCGGCCGTGATCGACACGGATGACGTTGCGACAGCGATGGCCGGCGACCCGGCTGCACCGGATCACGCAGCGCCGGCCTGAACGATCGGCTCAACTCCGATTGTCGGGTGGCACGTAATAGATGCTGCGGACCGTGCCGGTAACGTCATAGTCGATCAGGTGAGCGCCTCGCCTGACGGTTACCCGGTCGATAGTCCAGCCGACGAGGCCGTTGCCGCTGCTCACCTTGGCGAGCAGCTTCCCCATATCGCTGTAGATAAGGATATGGATGCCATCATCTTCTGCCCGACCAATCATCGCCAGCCCCCGGTTCGGACTGTTCGTTAGCGGCTGCAGCATTTCCTGACCGTGAGGAAGATCACACTTTTGTCGCGCTGATCGCTGCTATGGCGCGGGCTCTCAATAGGGAAGCGCCGTGACCGTTCTTTGTGCCATAGGGTTCCACCACTGGCTGAAACGCGCTGCGACCCACAATCCCGCCCGCGTTATATGCAGATGCTCGCGCTGCGGCCTGACACGAGTGCAGAAGCGCGAACCATAATAGGCCAATCGCCCTTGTCGCCACGCCATATGGTCACAACGCGCGACACTTTGCGTGCACGGCCTCGCCGAGGGCTTTCCTTCGAGAGCAGCGGCTTATAGGTTGCGGGATGCAGCAACGAGCACGTTTGCGGGGATCGACAGGGTGCGGACGGAAGAGCGACTGACTGCAATCGCCACCATCTTCGGCTGCGACGAGGCGCTGGCGGCTTTGCTCGATGCGTCGATGGTGCCGATCATACTTCCCCACAAGACCTTGATCGCTCACCAGGGCGATCCGTCTGATCAATGCTGGCTGGTTATCGACGGCCTGGTACATATCCAGTTGATCGGCTTCGACGGGCAGCGCGTGCAGCTGGCTTATCACGGCCCGGGCGAGTTCTTCGGCGCCTATCCTGAAGCCACGCTGCACCGCGCCGACATAATGGCGCATGGCGAGGTACACGTGCTGCGAATCTCAACCGCCGCGCTCGTTGCCCTGTCCAACGCGCATGCGCCGATCGGCGCGGGCCTCTCCCGCCGGCTCGCCCGACAACTCGATATGTCGCTCGACCGGATGGCGGCGCGCAGCACCTTGTCCGCACCGGGACGCGTCCACGCAGAACTGCTGCGGTTAGCGGGTAAAGAACATCGGATCGCGCCGCCACCCAAGGTCTCGGTGCTCGCACTCAACGCCAACACGTCGCGCGAGACGGCGTCCCGCGCGATCAGCGCCCTGGAGCGGCGCGGGGTCATTCAGCGGTCGGACCAGCATATGACAATCGTCGCGCCGCGGATGCTCCGAGATATGATGTACTGACAGCGCCGTGCCATTACGCCGGCACGAGCATGCTCAATGCGATATCGCCCTGTGCGGTGGCAATATGGCCGAAATTCTCGCAGCGCAGTTCGGGTGCTTCAAGGGTCAGCACAAGTGCCATCGATCTCGACACCGGCACGCGGCCAGGCTGGGCAGCACCCATAATCCGGATCGCTGCCTCCTGTCGCTCGACGCCTCCATCGTCGGGATCGAAAGCGCCATAGGTGATGCCGAGAGGCTCGCACCCCTGGGCGACTTCGCCAAGCGCGGCCCTGGCCGCATCGACTGGATCGCAAAAGCGTGCGATCGCAAAGCCACCAAGCTTTTCGATGCGCCCGCCTGCGTTCGCCAGTCGGCCGGTGTCGCGGTTCGCCGGCAAAGCGAGGACAGCCTCCCGCGCCAACGCCGGAAGCGGCTGCGCCGTGTTTTGTCCATCGCGATCGAGCGTAATCTGGTGAATCGGCAATCCGATCCGCTGCCACGCAGCGTCGAGGACATTGCCGCGCGCGCGCGCTCCTTCACCGATCCGAAGAGCCGTCGCGCCGCTTTCGAGCATCTGGGCCTGGCGAATAGTCATCCCCATCGCCATCTCGTCGCTGACGAAGATACCCGCCTGCGAAACGATATCGAGCGTATCGATCACATCGACGGTTTGGGCGGCTGCGACGACGGCATCGAAGCGGCTCTCCCATCTGGCGCCGAATTGGCTGACCGAATCGCGGCGAAACGCTTCGATCGTCGAGGGCAGCGCGATATGAAGTTCGGCGCCGCTTTCCAGCAATAACTCGGCCGCCATGATGTCGGCGCCCGCAGCAAGCGCGCCGAAGGCAAAACCCGGCTTGAGCTCTTCGATGGCGGCGGCGATGCGCGCCAGGGAAGCCGCCTGATCCGGCGCCACCTGGATGATCCCGCTGAAATGCAGGCTTGCCGGCGGCCGATATGCTTCGAGCCAGCCGTCCGGCTGTCCCAGCGTTTCGAGGATCAGACGGAAATGACGCAATGTCGATGCGTGATCCTCCCATGCACGGGGGGCCTGCCGCACGGCACTGGCAAGCGCCGCCTTTGAATCCGCGCCCCGCCCCAGCAACAAATAGGCCTCCGCGCGCGTCGCGTTCAGCCAATAGGGAGTCTCGGGCTCGTGCGCACCGCTGTCGAGCATCGTCAGCACCCGATCGGCCAGAGCTGCGGCCTGCGGCCGATCGTCTTCCAGCAGCGCGATCGTGGCGGCATTGATCAACGGATAGGTCGCCTCGGCACTGGCGGCGGCATGCAGATAGGCAAGTCTTGCCGCCCGCATCAGCGGCGGGCTTTCCTTGGGCGATGCCTTGAGAGCGCGGTCCTTGAGTAACCGCCCTTTCAGGCTGAGCGTGTCGGCATCGGCGGTTTCGCCGTCGAGCCCTGCTTCGGTGAAGGTCTCCCAGGCGCGCTCGGTATCTCCGGAGCGCGCGAGCCTTCTTATCATTGACAGCTTGGCACTATTCACGGCGTGTTCCAGTTTGCCTTGAAGGAAATCCTCATCAGCCCGTTTCAGCCATCTTGCGGCGGTGGGTTCTTGATGTCCGGATCGATGGTCAGCCCGATCCACCGCTGAAGCTTGCCTGCATTTTGAAGCAGATCGACGTTGATATTGAATCCGTGCGTCGTGCCCATCTTCCCGCACTTGTTGAAGCGCGCGACGAAGCTGACGCTCTTGTAGCGGTCGACGGCGCGATCATATTGTCCATATTCGATCCCGCCGTAGAAAAAATCCAGGTCGGCGGCCTTCATGGTAATCGCGTCGAACGCCTTGGAGAAGAACAATTGTTTGCCCCGAAGGACGATCTCGACGGATGTATCTTCCTCGATCCCTATATAGCCCTGACCAGCTTTGCCTTGCTGCTCCATGACAAGTGTCACGAGGCCGCCCTCGGTACCCAACGTAACTGTGAAGACCAGTTTTGCAGCTTTCTTTGCGATGGTGTCGCCGGACAGCGGCGACCGCCATCCAAGAGGGTATTGCGCCAAGGGGTATTGCGACATTTCAGTTCTCCTTGCGAAGTTCGGGAAAGCTCTCGTCAATCCGGTGGCGCCAGCTGCGCCAGTCGCGATTTTCGGGATCGGTCGCGATCAAGCCGTCGACGCTATCGCGAGCCTGGCGGGCGAAGTGATAAGCCTCCTGCTTCCCCCCGAGCCTATTCAGCGACATCGCAATCGAATAGCGGGCCAGCATCCAGTCCTGGCGATAATTTGCGTTGAGCGGATCCGACCGCAACAGCCCATCCACGATCCGGGCCTGTTCCCGGCGCTGATCCAGCGCTTCGCGCGCTCGGCCCAGCGCGTTGAGTGCGTCGGCAAGCCATGCATGACGATTGGCAAGATCGCTGCGTACACCCGGATCGTCCGGAAGCCGCCGTGCAACGCGCTCCATGGCAGTAAGCGCCTTGCGGCACTCCCCTAGTGCAACGAGCGGATCTGCCTTGCTGGCAAGCGTCAGCGAACAGATATTGCCCTGCGCGTAGCCCAGCTCGCGCAGCGAACGCGGGTCCTGCGGTTGAAGTTGTGCCAGCCGCAGGGCCAAATCGAGATACGCCCGGAAATGTGGGCCCGCATTCGCATAACGATCGCGCTGAAAATCAATATATCCAACCCAGAACTCGCTTTGCGCATGAGCGAAAATACGCTGCGGATCATTTGGTTTTTCGGCCAGAAGTGCTCCGGTCACGCGCTGCGCCTCGCGGAAATCGGCGAGAGCAGCATCCGGCCGCCCCCGTTTCCGCTCATCTTCACCCATTGCCTGAAGCACGCGCGCGCGTCGCTCAAGCGAGCCGTCGGGCAAGCGGCCGAGATCGCCCTGCGCACCATAATAAGCGAGCGCTCGCTCGTTGACCGATCCCAAAACGTCCAGCCGCCCCACCCCCTGCAGTCGCGACCTGAGATCGGTGAGCATGAACTCAATCAACCCTTCGGCCTGCTGACGTTGGCGCTCCGCCTCATTGCGTGCGCTGATCGCCATGATCAACAATGCGGCCAATATTAGGGCCGAGATGGCCGCCAGTAACGTGATTGCCGTCACGCGCGCCAATTGCCGCTGGGCTTCACGCTGAACGAGCTCATCCAACCCGAGCCCCGTCAGCCCCGCGATCAGCTTGAGGCGCGCGAGCTTGCCGTCGCCGCCCTTGCGGAAATCGGCAGCGATAGGCTCGCGCCTGGAATTCGATCCGCCGCCGTCGGTCAGGGCCTGTGGGAAAGCCTCCTCGGGTGTTCCGCTGATGAGCGCGGCGAACACCGGCCGATCGGGATGAATGCTCCGAAAGTAGCTGATCTCCTGGTTTACCCAGCGCGAGCCCCGCGCGGCAGGCGAACAGACCACGATCAGACTGGCCGATTCAGCCAGCGCCGTCCGAACCTCCTCGTCGAGACTCTCCGAGGCCGGTAACTCGTTGCGATCTCTGAAAATGGGGGTGAGCCGCCGTGGTACGGGGCCCCGCGCTGTGGTTCTGCCCACGATCCGCGAGGGCAAACGATAGGACTCGAGCGATCGCTGGAGCTGCGATGCCATGTCTTCGTCGGCATGGCTGTAGCTGAGGAACGCCCGATAACGAAGCCCATGAGCTTTCGATCCGGAGACGATATCGCTCGGCGCCGCTTCGAGCAGTTCGTCATCTGCACTGTCCATTGGCGTTCTCTTCGGCATGAGCAGCGCACGGTTCATATCGTGAATAGCTCTAGTGACGGAAATTCCACTATGCTTGCAAGTACCCTTCTTCGACCGGACCCGGAGCGCGGCGCCTTGCCGCTTGGCCGTAAGCCTTTCCCGGATCCGCGGCTGCCGGTTTCGGCAGCGCTCCGCACGATGATGGCGGCGGGGTTGCGGATGTGCCCAGGCGAAGGATCATGGGCTTACGCCTTTCCTTTCCTGCCGTTGTTTTGGCTGGATCGCTCGGCTTTGCGCTGCGGGACATGCGTGATCGCGGTCACGCGCTGTCCCCTATGATAGGCGCTAGTCAGGGCATCATCAACGGAGGCTGGCGATGCGACATGATGTTGGAAGGGCGCGCGACGAAAGCGCCACCGCTGCTACGACCGATACCGCCCTGATTGGTCTGCTGATCATCGGAGGAGTCCTTTTGGCGCTTGCGACCGCGTCGAAAATCGTGGTGGCGATTCTAATGGCTATCCTGCTTGTAACCGGCCTGGTCGGGCTCCGCGCCCTTACCGCGCGGCGGTCGAACGGCGCAGGCAGCGATCCCGTGAGTGAGGCGTCCGGCCCGCCCTCCGCCTGACGCCGATCGTCCGATCGGGCGAAGGTCCTTAGGAACTTGTGACAGGGACTGGCTTGATCGCCGGCGTCCGCAATTCGATCTCACCTTTGCTGATCTCTACCGTGTGCGGATAGGGCAACTCGATCCCCTCGCGATCGAACGCCTCCTTGACCAGTTTCAGCATATCGGATCGATAAGTCTTGTGATCGCCCTTCTTCACCCACACCCGGGCGGACAGGTTGACCGCGAAATCGCCGAGGCTGATCACGCCGAACCAGCTATCCAGCTTTGTCAGCGCGCGTGGATCGCCCAGCATGATCGATCGCAACACCTCGATCGCCTTGTCGATATCGTCTTCATAGCCGATGCCGAACTGTATCACGCAGCAGCGGTTTCCAGCGGTCGTGAAGTTGGTGATCGGATTGGAGATCGCCTGGCCATTGGGGATCAATATCCTCCGGTTTTCGGCCGTCCTGATCTCGGTGAAGAACAGGTCGAGATCGGTGACCGTGCCTTCCTTCCCATTCAGCTCGACGAAGTCGCCGATATGATAGGGCCGTATCATCGCCATCATGATGCCCGAGGCGACGTTGCTCAATGTTCCCTGCAGCGCGAGGCCGATCGCCAGCGCGCTCGCGCCCAATATCGCGACAAGGCTAGCTGTCTGCACGCCGAACATCTGGAGCACGACGACCAGGACGACGGCTATGATTGCGTAACGGATCGCGCGCGCCAGAAATGTCCCCAGCGTCGTATCGATGCGCGGATTTCGCTCCGCCTGCTTCTTCGCGATTCTCGAAAGGAAGAAGGCCAGCCATATCCCGATGAACAGGACGGCGGCGGCAGAGGCGATGCGGACGCCCCACACCAGCAAGATATCGGTCAGATGTGTGCTCATCGACCGGTAACGCGATAAGCCGGCTAAGTGTCCCTCATCCGCCAGGGACGAGGGCTGCTCTAATGATGCGCTCCGCCGCCCGAACCCGCCTTCAGCACGAAGCGCCGGTCGCAATAACCGCAGTCGGCATAGCCGATATCGGCGTCGATCTCGATGAACACGCGCGGATGACCGAGCGCGGCGCCGCCGGGGATGTCGCTCGCGCCGTCACAGGCAACGCGGGTCGAGGTGACTTCGATGGTCTCGGGGGCGGCGGGGTTCGTGCTCATCAGCGCGGATTAGCAAGGCTTCGCGGCGTCCGCAATCGGCCCGCTTCAATAGCCGTAGCGCGAACGACCATAGCGGGTATTTTCGTAGGAGAAGCCGACCATGGCGTTGTCGCCGACCGGGGCAATCACCGTGCCGAACACGCCGCGTGCACCGCCGGTGCCCACCATCGCGCCGATTTCGCCGTGGATCTGCCGGCTACTACCCGACAGGCCATTGATCGGCAGCTCGCCATCATGGTTGACCTGCGCCGCCGCCTCGATCGCATGTTCGCGCTGCTCAGCCGTCAGACTGACGACGGTGTCCTGCGCCTGCGCAGCGGATGCGGTGGCGAACGACAGGGCGATGGCGAGGCTACGGATCAACATGAGTGTAAATTGCGCCCGATCAGGTGAAGCCCGGCTGAATGACATGCAATGCGCCCGGCGTCACGCGCGCAGCTTCAAAATCAATGCCTTGGCTGCTTCCGATACGTCGCGCCAGGTGATTTCGAACCCGGCTTCATCGCCATAATAGGGATCGGCAACCGGCTCGCCCGCGCGTCCCGGCACGACATCGAGCAGCAGTCCGAGCTCGGCGCTGCCGTCAGCGGGCCTGATCCGCCGCAGGTTGCGCAGATTGTCGGCATCGAGCGCATAGATGTGGCTGAAGCGGAGGAAGTCCTCCGCCGTCGCCTGCCGTCCGCGATAGCCGGATATGTCGATGCCATGCCGCAGCGCCGTCGCCTGCGCCCGAGGATCGGGCGGCGATCCGACATGCCAGTCGCCCGTCCCCGCCGAGTCCGCATGCGCGGTCAGCCCCGCCGCTTCGGCCTCGGCCCGGAACGCCGCTTCGGCCAAAGGCGAGCGGCAGATATTGCCGAGGCAGACGAACAGGATGGAAGGTGCGGTCATTGGGTGTTCCTTGGCGCCGCCCCGTCACATGTCAACAATCGGCCTGCCGCAAGATCGATTCGTGTCGGCGCAGCGCTCGCGACAGCGAATCCGCGTCGATTCATGAGGGACGAGCATCTCGCCATCCCCCCGATCGTGACCCCAGCCTGCGCTGGGGTCTCAGGAGAGAGGAGAATAGCGGCAGGCAAGAGCCTCCGGAGATTCCAGCGTTCGCTGGAATGACGTTTGGCAGGCACGGTCGGAGACCATGTCGAAGGGGGAATAGGCGTTTTAGTCTGGTGGTATCGATCAGCGCCTTCCTCGCCCTGGCGGCCTGCGCGAAGCCGAAGGCCGACCTCCCCGCGCCGCCACCGCCAACGCCGGCCCCGATCACGAAACCGGCCCCGCCCAACGGCGCCCCCGAAGGCGTCGTCCTGCCGCCGCGCGACGAGTCGGGCGCTTTCCGGACCATCAACAGCGGCGTGAATGATGCCGAAGCGACGTGGCATCTCCGCTCGGCGCTCAATGTCGCGGCGCTGTCGTGCGACCGATCGGGCAAGCTCGGGATCGCCGCCGCCTATAATGCGCTGCTCGATCGGCAAAAGGGGCCCTTCGCCACCGCCTATCGCGATGAAGGCAAGCGCTTCGCGTCATCGGCCGCGCTCGATCGCCATGTTACGCAGATCTACAATTTCTTCGCGCAACCGCCCGCGCAATCCGGCTTCTGCCGGGCCGCGCTCACCGTCGCGATCGACGCAAAGCTTGTGGCGCCCGATGGCTTCCCCGCCTTCGCGACGACCGCCCTTCCTCGGCTCGAAGCCCCTTTTCTCGCCTTCTACCGTGCCTATGAGCAATATCGCGTCGACCTCGCCGCCTGGGAAAATGGTGATCACCGGATGATGGCGAAGGCGGCCCCCATGATCGCAGCCCCTCCCGCGCCGTCCGGCCCGCCCTGGCGCATCCAGCTCGGCGCCTATTCGGGCGACAAGGCCGCGCGCGATGCCTGGGCGAAGATCAGCAAGCGGATGGACAAGGTCGCTACCTTCGAGCCGCGCTACGAACCGGTGCCCGGCAAGCCGCTGGTCCGCGTCCAGATCGGCCCCGTCACCGATCGCGACGAGGCGATCGCTCTGTGCGCCGCAGCGGCGGCGGCGAACCTTGATTGCAGGCCGGTACAGCTGCGCTAACGCTATGCTCGTTAAAGCGGTCGGACGCTAACGACCCACTTGCGGGCGTAAAGCTGCCTCGTCATCAATTGCAGAGCAGACGCAGAAAAAGGGGCGCGACAATGATCGAGCAGTCGAGCGAGCCCACAGTTGCAGAGAAACCGGGCGGCGTTGGTTGTTTGTTCGTGATACTGGGGATCAATGCGATATTGATTGGCCTTTTGGCGTTCAGCTTCTCACAAGGGCCTTACTCTAGCCGCGAGCAGGAGGTTTGGTATCGCTACGGATCGATCGCCTTTCTGCTCGCCGGGGTAATCCTTCCGGGTGTCGTATCGTGCCTTGGGTCTGCGCGATCTCAGCGAGTAATGACCGCATTGATCATTTGGATGATATCGATCCTCATGGTCTGTGTAGCTTATGCGTTATCCTCAAGCGGCGGCGTCTGACACGACGTGGCTGCTTCTGCCTGATCCCCGCACAAGCCGCCATTCCGCTTTCCAGCACTTCCTGTCGCTCCGAAAATCGCACGGATGAGAACCCATGCCCGAAATATCCCCACCTAGATTGCAAACATAGTATGCGCATATATGATGCGCATATGAACCCGCTCCCTCCCATTCGCCGCAAGGCGACCAATGTCTCGCTCGACAGCGATCTCCTCGATGCCGCCAAGGCCCTGGGCGTCAATGTCTCCCGTGCCTGCGAGCGCGGCCTGGCGGAGCAGGTTTCCGAAACACGGGCCGCGCGCTGGCTCGAGGAAAATATGCAGGCGCTCCAATCCTCGAACGATTTTGTCGAGCAGCACGGCCTCCCGCTGGCGCGCCACCGTCAATTTTGATGGCGAAGTTCGATGTGTATCGCAATGGCGAGGGCGTCGGTTACCTGCTCGATTGCCAGGCCGATTTGCTCGCGAGCCTGAACACCCGCTTCGTTATCCCGCTGCTGCCGCTGGATCGCGCGCCCATGCCTGCCGGGCGGTTGAATCCGCTGTTCGATATCGCCGCGATCAAGCATTCGATGGTCACGCAGTTCGCCGCCGCCGTTCCCGTAAGCCTGCTCAGGGAGAAGGTCGCATCGCTCCAATCCAATGACATCGCGATCGGCAACGCGATCGACATGCTTCTCGCCGGCTATTGAACTGGACCGGCCATTGAATTGGACCGGCCATGCCGAAAGCCCCGCGACCTAATCTTTGCACCCGCGCGCCGCAGCCGCTATGCCGCGCCCATGAGCGAAGCAGCGATCCGCATCTGCGGCCTTTCGAAAATCTATCAGGGCAAAGGTCCCGAGGGTCCCAAACAGGCGCTGTTCGACGTCGATCTCGATATTCCGCGCGGCCAGATCTTCGGCCTGCTCGGGCCCAACGGCGCCGGCAAATCGACGATGATCAACATTCTCGCCGGCATGGTGAACAAGACGGCGGGCGAAGTCATCATCTGGGGCTTCGACATCGACAGAGATCATCGTAACGCCAAGGCGTCGATCGGCATCGTCCCGCAGGAAATCGTCTTCGATCCCTTCTTCACGCCGCGCGAGACGCTCGAAAATCAGGCCGGTTTCTACAGCGTGCCCAAGGCGAAGCGGAAGACCGACGAGCTTCTCGCGGCGGTCCACCTGACCGACAAGGCCAATGCCTATGCTCGCTCGCTGTCGGGCGGCATGAAGCGCCGGCTGCTCGTCGCCAAGGCAATGGTCCATTCGCCGCCGATCCTCGTCCTCGACGAGCCGACCGCCGGCGTCGATGTCGAGCTGCGCCAGCAGCTCTGGAAATATGTCCGCCAGCTCAACGACGAAGGCGTGACGGTAGTGCTGACCACCCATTATCTCGAGGAAGCCGAGGAGCTGTGCGATCGCGTCGCGATCATCAACCATGGCCGGGTGATCGCCAATCAGCCGACCCGCGAGCTGATCGGCATGGCGCAGGAAAAGGCGGTCGAGGTCACGGTCGATCGCGATCTCACCGCCGCGCCCGAGGCGACCTTGTTCGACAAGGTCGAGCTGAAGGGTAGTCGGACGCTCGTCATCACCTATCAGAAGGACAAGGTGAATGCGGGTGATGTGCTGGCCGCCGTGCAACGCGACGGCCTCGGCATCGTTGACGTCAAGACGCGCGAAGCCGATCTGGAAGATGTGTTCCTGAGTCTGACACGGGCAAACAACGCGGCCTGATAACAAGCGCCGCGACGGAGAGGTTTACGTTTTTCCATGGCTGAACACAGCTTCGACATCGTCGTCATCGGATCGGGCGCGGCGGGCCTTACCGCCGCGCTGAATCTGGCCGATAGCTACAAGGTCGCCGTCCTCGCCAAGGCCGGCATTTCGGACGGATCGACCGCCTGGGCGCAGGGTGGCATCGCCGCGGTGCTCGAAAAAGGCGACACGTTCGAAAGTCATATCGAAGATACGATCGTCGCGGGCGCGGGGCTCAACAACCGCAAGGCAGTCGAATTCGTCGTCGAGAATGCGCCGCTCGCGATCGAGAAGCTCGCTTTGCTTGGCGTGCCGTTCAACGAGGGCGGCGGCGGTGCATTGCACCTCACCCGTGAGGGCGGCCACAGCCATCGCCGTATCGTCCATGTCGACGACGCGACCGGCAACGCCGTCCAGATCGCGCTCGAAAAGGCCGCGGTGGCGCATCCCAACATCACGCTCTTCCCCGATCGCGCCGCGATCGATCTGATCACCAGCCGCAATGCCGAACGCTATTCGGGCGACGGCCATGTCTGGGGCGTCTACGCGGTCGATCGCGCCACCGGCACGATCGAAACCTTCACCGGGCGTGCGACCGTCCTCGCCACCGGCGGTGCCAGTCGCGCCTATACCTTCTCGACATCGCCACGCGGCGCGACCGGCGACGGCATCGCGATGGCCTGGCGCGCGGGATGCCGCGTGTCGAACATGGAGTTCATGCAGTTCCATCCGACCTGCCTGTACAATCTCGAGATCAAGAATTTCCTGATCACCGAAGCGATGCGCGGCGAAGGCGGTCAGCTCAAACTGCCGACCAACGGCAAGCGTTTCATGCCCCGCTTCGACAAGCGCGCCGAGCTCGCGCCGCGCGATATCGTCGCGCGCGCGATCGATCATGAGATCAAGCGATTGGGCCTCGATTTTGTCCATCTCGACATCAGCCACAAGCCGCCCGAATTCGTGATCGAGCATTTCCCGACGATCCACGCCAAGCTGCTGACCCTCGGCATCGATATCACGAAGCAGCCTATCCCGATCGTCCCTGCGGCGCATTATACCTGCGGCGGCGTCGTGATCGATCTCGATGGCGCGACCGATCTGCCCGGCCTCTATGCCGCCGGTGAGGTCACCCAGTCGGGCCTGCACGGCGCGAACCGCCTTGCCTCCAATTCGCTGCTCGAATGTTTCGTGTTCGGCGATGCCGCCGCCCAGCATATCAAGGCGCATTTCGCCGGTATGCCCGCGGCGCCGCCGATCCGCCCGTGGGACGAAAGCCGGGTCACCGATTCCGACGAAGAGGTCATCGTCCAGCACAACTGGCGCGAGATCCGCCGCTTCATGTGGGACTATGTCGGCATCGTCCGCACGACCAAACGGCTCGAGCGCGCATCGCATCGCGTGGCGCTGCTGCGGCAGGAGGTCGCCGACTATTACGGCAATTTCCGCGTCACCCCCGATCTGATCGAGCTGCGCAACCTCGTCGATGTAGCCGATCTGATCGTCCGCTCCGCGCTTCACCGCAAGGAAAGTCGCGGGCTCCATTATACGCTCGATTATCCGGACATGCTGCCGGAAGCGCAGGATACGATCCTCATCCCGTGAGCGAGACCAGCCGAGCCGGCGTTGCGAGGACGCTTTCCGCCACGCGCAGTTCGCGTGCCATATGGCTGCGGAGCCGCGCGATCATGGCGAGCGCGGCCGGCCGATAGATCAGCCAGTGATCGGCAACGCTGACGCTGCTCCAGCGCGCGACATAGGTCTTGAAATCATCGCCGAACGCCAGGCAGTCGGCCCGTAGCTTTTCGGTCGCGGCGATCTGATCGGGGCAGCCATGGCGCAGCATCGCCGGAAACAGTTCGCCATGCTTGAACGCCGAACAGAGCATCATCACCCGCATAAGTTCCCACCGCGTTCGCGCCAGCGCTGGCGCCTCGCTGGGATCGTCGCGCAGCAATATTGCCTCATCGCGGGCCGCCACTTCGAAGGCGCGATCCTGCTGAGTCTTCAAACGTTCGAGCATCGATGCGGCGCCGTCTATTCTCATGCCTCTGGCGTGGGCCCGAAGGGTAAGCAACTCATTACCGGAGCAGCGCCGCCTGCCCGGTTTTAGACCAAAGGATAGCATCGCGCTTGTCCACCATCTAGAGTCGGCGCATGACCCGCAAACCTATCTCTGCCGTTCGCGCCTTCCTGCACGCCGAGGCGGCGGGCGGGATCGTGCTGATGGCCGCGGCAGCAGCCGCGCTGATCGTCGCGAACAGCCCACTCGCGCCCGGCTATTTCGGCCTGCTCCACCTGAACGCCGGGCCACTGAGCATCCATCACTGGATCAACGACGGGCTGATGGCGCTGTTCTTCATGCTCGTCGGGCTCGAGATAAAGCGCGAGTTCGTCGATGGGCATCTTGCGCTATGGTCCGACCGGATCCTGCCGTTCATCGCCGCTGCCGCCGGCATGATCGTGCCCGCGCTCGTCTTCCTGATCGCCACTCGCGGCGACGCAGCGCTGCTGCGCGGCTGGGCGATTCCCTCCGCGACCGACATCGCCTTCGCGATCGGCGTCCTCGCGCTGCTGGGCAGCCGCGCTCCGGCCTCGCTCAAGCTGTTCCTCACCACCGTCGCGATCGTCGACGATATGGGCGCCGTCGCAATCATCGCGCTCGCCTATACGCCCGCGATCAACGGTCTCGCCCTGCTCGCCGCCGCCGTCATCTTCGCAATCATGCTCGGCCTGGGGCGGCTCGGCGTGCGCCGGCTCTGGCCCTATCTGCTGCTGGCGCCGCTGCTCTGGCTTGCCGTCTATCTGTCGGGCGTTCATGCCACGATCGCTGGTGTGCTCGCCGCCTTTGCCATTCCCGTAGACCGTGACGATGCGATTTCGCCGCTCCACCTTCTCGAACATGCGCTCCACCCCTGGGTCGCCTTCGCGATCGTACCGCTTTTCGGCTTCGCCAATGCCGGCGTGTCGCTGGCCGGGATCGGCCTTGCCCAGCTGATGGCGCCGCTTCCGCTCGGCGTCGCGCTCGGCCTGTTCCTCGGCAAGCAGATCGGCATCCTCGCCAGCGTCCGCGCCGCCTTCGCGCTCGGCTGGGCGCAGCGCCCGGCGGGCGCAAGCTGGACGCAGGTCTATGGCGTCGCGCTGCTCTGCGGCATCGGCTTCACGATGAGCCTGTTCATCGGCGGCCTCGCCTTCACCGATCCGCTGCTGATCGACGAGGTCAAGATCGGCGTCCTCGGCGGATCGCTGCTGTCGGCGGTGGCGGGCTATGCGGTACTGCGGTGGGGAGCATCGAAACAGCCGCGCTGCGAGCAGAGTTGATGGCTTCAGCTTTCGTCATCCATCCAGACGATGCCGGGCGCTTGCGATCGTCATGCTTAACATGCACGAGCCATTTATCTAACGGGAGGATCGCGTGCTGCTATTGTTGATGCTGACGCTAACTGCGGCACCTCGTGACAATCCCGCAAACTGGTTCACTCCCGCTGACTACCCGCCAGCGGCAGCGCTGAGAGGATCGGAAGGCAGGGTCGGCGTCACCTTGTCGGTCTCGCCGGAGGAAACACCCACGGGATGCACGGTGACCAGCCCCGCGGCGGACCCAGCGCTGAACGACAAGACCTGCGAGGTCCTGATGCAACGCGCACGCTTCAAGGTCAGCGGCGGCCGGTCGGAGAACAGCTATACCACCAGTGTGGGCTGGAATCTCACGACGCCGAAAGTTGACGCGGCGGCGATGGGCAGCATCGCCGGGTTCCGCATCACGCCTGAGGGAAATACTGTCGCCTGCCATGAACGGCAGATAGGCCCCGATGGCGAGCAGGTCGGCCTGTGCGAAGCATTGGAAAACGGCAATATCCACGAGCTAGAGAAAATCCTCGGCGCGTCGCTAGCGAAAGCCACGCAGGGTGAAATACGCATGTATATGCAACCCGTGCAGGCCGGCGCCCTCGACATTGCCGGAGTCCCGCCCACCGGCGCGCATTATCTAAAATTGGCCGGCGCGGACTTCGACGTGCTGCCGTCCGGCGCGATCAGTAATTGTGCACAGGCCAGGATCGAAGGGCCCTATGAGAAACTCGGACTGTGCGGCGCGGTTGTCGATGCGGGCAAAGACGCGTTCAAGTTGTCCAAGAATGTGGTCCACATGCGAATATTGGTCGATCTGTGGGTCAAATAGCCGATCAGCGCGACCCGGGCGGGGCTAGGTCATAAACTCATAAACGGAATTCCCTTTCGCATGCGATCGTGATTCAAGCTCCGTGAAGGAGTTGGCGATGAGCGCACGGCGATATGAGCTTTCCGATTTCGAGTGGT
>Ga0207641_10001556_pt1 | contig 22467 bp, 14 predicted proteins | sample KBSSwiS62_FD_184306 | JGI IMG/M metagenome (GOLD analysis project Ga0207641, IMG submission 184306) | Switchgrass rhizosphere microbial communities from Kellogg Biological Station, Michigan, USA - KBS Switchgrass S6-2 (SPAdes) (version 2) | ecosystem: Host-associated > Plants > Roots >... | reverse complement strand
TCCGATCTCCTTGCTGCGGCCAGGGCGATTCGATCGACAGGTGACGGTCGGCTGTCCCGATCTGAAGGGGCGCGAGCAGATTCTGCGGATTCACACCAAGAAAGTGGCGGTCGACAGCGCCCTCGATCTGCGACAGGTCGCCCGCGGCACGCCTGGATTCTCGGGCGCGGAGCTGGCGAATCTCGTCAACGAAGCGGCGCTGTTCGCGGTGCGCGCCGGACGCGCCGAGGTCACCGACCACGACTTCGATCAGGCTCGCGACAAGGTGCTGATGGGCGCCGAGCGGAAGTCGCTGACGATGAGCGAGCACGAGCGGATTACCTGCGCCTACCACGAGTCGGGCCACGCCGTCGTCGCGGCGCTGCTGCCGCATGCGGATCCGCTGCACAAAGTGACGATCATTCCACGCGGCCGTGCGCTGGGGGTCACGATGCAACTGCCGGAGGGCGATCGCCACACCCACACGCGGGAGTTCCTCGAGGCACAGATTGCGATTCTGATGGGTGGCCGTATCGCGGAGGAGCTGTTCCTGCGCCAGATGACCAGCGGCGCCGGCAACGACATCGAGCGGGCCACCGATATCGCGCGCCGCATGGTCTGCGAATTCGGCATGTCGCCGGCGCTCGGGCCGCTGGCCTATCGCACGCCTGGCAACCCGTGGGACGCCGACAAGGGCGTCGGCATCAGCGAGGCCACGGCACAGCGCGTGGACGACGAGGTCCGCGACCTCGTCATGAAGGGCTACGAGACGGCGCGGCAGATCATCGCGAAGAATCGCGGCGCGGTCCGGGCGATGGCCGAGGAACTGCTGGTGGTCGAGTCGCTCGACGCGGAAGGCATCAAGGCGGTCATCGCGAACGCCGCTTGAAAGTTAAAAGGGAAGAGGTCAAAGTCAAAAGTGAGAGTTCAAAGCTGAGCAGTTGAATCCAGTTTTGACTTCTAACTTTTCTTTTAACTTCTAACTTTTCACTTTTACCTTTAACGTGGAGATCATGCGAAGCATGATCTCCACGTTTCTTCTTTTTTCTACCCTTTCTGCCCAGGCGCCGACGCCGAAGCCGGCGGGCCTCGACACCGCAGCCATCGACAAAGCGATTGGCAAGTCGGGCACGGCGATGCCTGGCGACGTCTACCGCGTGTCGTTTCCGCGGACCGATCTCAATGTCACCGTCGGCGCCGTCAAGGTGAAGGCGGGCTTTGCCCTCGGCAGCTGGGCGGCGTTCAAGTCGCTCGGCGTCAACGGCACCGCCGCGCACGGCGACCTGGTGCTGACGGACACGGAAATCAATCCCGTGATTTCCTCGCTTCAGCAGCACAACTTCGAGATCACGGCGTTGCACAATCACCTGATCAACGAATCACCGTCGGTCATGTACCTCCACTTCTGGGGGACGGGCGACGCCGCGACGCTGGCGGCCGGCTTGAAAGACGCGCTGTCGAAGTCCAAAACACCGATGGGTCCGCCCCCGGCGTCGGTGGCGACCGGGGGCGTGGGGGAAGGTTTGCCTGCCGACCAGATTCAGCAGGCCATTGGGTTGAGGGGGACTGTGACCAACGGCGTGCTGGCGCTGTCGCAGCCGCGGCCCGAGACGATTCAAATGATGGGCGTGACGCTGCCGCCGAGCATGGGGATGGCAACGGCCATCAACTTCCAGTCGGCAGGCGGCGGGAAGGTGGTGGCGACCGGCGATTTCGTCATGCTCGCCGACGAGGTCAACAAGGTCGCCCGCGCCCTGCGCCAGCACGATATCGCCGTCACCGCGCTGCACAATCACATGCTGCACGGCTCGCCGGAGCTCTACTTCATGCACTTCTGGGGGGAAGGTGACGCCGTCACTGTCGCATCGGGTTTGAAGGCGGCGTTGGCTGCACTGAAAAAGTGAGAGTTTAACTTTGGCCTGTTAACTTCTAACGTTGTATGGCGTCAGCGGCCGGCGAATCCGGCCATGTCGGCAGCGGACGCGCGACATAGCCGGCGTGCGCGAGCCGCGACTGGAACAGCGCGGTCTCTGAGGCCCAGAACACCAGCTTCACCCACAACCGCGCCACAACGTATGCCTGGCCGAGCGCGAATCCCAGCCACATCGTCAGTCCGGCGCGTCCTGCGCCTGGCGCGACCAAGCCGTAGAGCACGACCGACCCCGCGAAGAGCGCAAAGTTCAGGAGAAACAGTCCGACCGCCGCTCCCGCGTGCCGCTTGAGGAAACCGACGGCGGCGGCCAGGGCGCCGATCGCGCTGCGCCGGTCCTCGACGACCGCGCGCACCTTGCTGTAATCGAACACCACCGTGCACGCGGCCACGGCGACGCCGAAAAGCCCATACATCGCCAGCCGGATGAGGAACGCGGTGCGCTCCACCGTCACATCGTGCGTCAGGCGCGGGTACAGCCGATCGAACAGCCACGTGTGCAGAAATCCGAACAGCAGACCGTACGCGAGCAGCTGCACCACAGCCAGCCGCAGGAAACGGAAGAAAAACACGCCGCAGGCGGAGAAGAACCCGAACGTGCGAGTCGGGCGGTCGCGGGCAAGGCGATCGATGATCCCGCCGGCCAGGAAAATCCAGAGCAGGATGTAGACGGCGGCCGCGCCCATAATCACAGCCGGCCGCCCGGTCCGGTCGACAAAGGCGCTCAGATTGTCGAGAACCGCGCCGAATCCGATGATCGTGGGCTTGAACGTGACGCCGATGCCCGTGGCCTGGTCGCTGAACTCCTGCATCCAGTCGTAGTTGACACTGTCGGCCGCCGAATCCGCGGCAAGGCTGGTGCCGAGATGACGCGCGATCATCTCGCGCAGCGAGAGCGCGAGCGGCAGGCTGACGAGAACGGTCACCGCCCACACGCCGGCGAGCAGCGCGGGCGCGCGATTCACGCGACCGATCCCGTCGATGACCGCCCGCAGAGGGCTGCCGCCGGCCTCGGAGCCGCTGCTCATGCCAGCGCCGCCCACGACAAGAGACAGTTCTCCAGCCAGACTGTCCAGACGGCCGTCCATTTCCTTGCAGCGCTCTGCGTTTTCGGCTCAAGGGTCTTCGAGTTGTTCGTGTAGTTCACGTCGAGCAGCAGCACGCGATTGGGATCGACCTGGGCCGAGAGCGCGGCCGACGGTCGATCGTAGCTGTACGCCTTCCACCGATCGACGCCGTCCCAGCGTTCCGTGATGCGCTCGCCGTTCTCGAAAGTGACGACGATGTCCACTGGGAAGATGGCTTCGCCATACCGGCGTGCAATCACCGTGGTGTGATAGACGCCATCGTCGCTCGTGCTCGCCAGATCCTGGACGCCATAGTCGAATGTGTTCGAGCTTCGGTAGACCTGATCGAAGAACCAGCTGTGATCGCGACCCGCGGTCGCGTTGACGATGTTGAAGAAATCCTGCGGCTTGGGGTGCTTGAACTGCCACGCCGCGAAGTGCGCCGCCAGCATCTTCTGCAGCGTCGGCCATCCCAGCCAGCGCTCCATGGTGTTCAGCCACAGCGCCGTCTTGCTGTAGGTGATGAAGCCGCCCGTCGCCGGAAAGTACCGATACGTCGGCGTGGCCGGCACATCGCTCGTGGCGTTTCGGCGATAGCCAGGCAGCCCGTTGCCGTCGATCTCACGCTGGAGCGCGATGTCCTGGAACACCCACGGAATGAATCCGCCGAAATACCGCACCGCCAGATAGTTCGGTTCGTACGCCTGCGCGACCGCTCGCGCCGTCGAAAACTGGTTGAAGCCTTCGTCCAGCCAGGCGTCCTCGAATTCGTTGTTGGCGACGACACCGTACCAGAACTGGTGACCAGCTTCGTGGACCGTGACCTCTTCCGGTGTCATCACGTGCGCAGGGGCAAGCCATCGCGTACCCGCGGTGAAAAGCGTCGGGTATTCCATGCCGCCGGCGCCGCTTTGCCACGCAGGATCCACGATCGTGATGTGTCCGTACGGATACGCACCGTACCATTCACCGTAGTACTTGAGCGTCGTCCGCGTCGCGTCGAAGTGCCGCTCGGCCTGCGCCGCGTGCTCCGGCTGGAGGAGCAGGCGCATCTCGACACCTGGCAGCGTCGGGTGCTCGAAGCGAGCGGTCCGTTCCAGATAGTCCGGACTCGTGGTCCACACGAAATCGTGCACGTCCTCCTGATAGTAACGATGCGTCGTCATTCGGCCGCCGTTGGCGCTGCGCGAGCGCTGGACACCGGTGGCGCCGACGACCCAGCCGTCAGGAACCGTCAGCGAGACGTCGTAGACCCCGAAGTCTGAGAAGAACTCGGTCCCGGCATGGAACTGGTGACAGTTCCAGCCCTCGTCCTGAAAGACGCCGAGCTTCGGGAACCACTGCGCGATAAAGAAGAAGTTGCCAATCGCGCCGGTGCGGGCGAACGGGCGCGGCACATGAGCGGTCCACGCGACCTCGATCGTCGCGCTCGCGCCCGGAGCGATCGCTTCGGGCAGCGGGATCAGCATCACGGTTTCGTCGTTCGGGTTGTCGTCGTCCGGAGCGACGTAGCGTTTCGCGCCGGTGAGGTCACGTCCGAGCGTCTTTACGGCGGTGACCTCGATTCGCCCCCACTCGTCTGCGGCGCGTGGGCCCCGTGATCCGCCGGCGAGCGCGCGCTCGCGCATGAAGGTCGTGCGGCTGCTCTTCCAGGCGTTCCAGTACAGATGAAACTGTAGTTCTCTTGTCGGATTCGCTGTGGTGTTGCGCCAGGTGATCGTCTCGGTCGCCGTGATCGTGCGGGTCGCCGGATCGAGCCGGGCGGCGATGGTGTAGTTCGCGTTGCGAGGCGATCGCGGCGGATCGACGACGCCCGTGACCGCCGCGGCTGCGGCGGCGCTCGTCAGCGCGCTGTGCACAGCGGCCAGTACGGCGCGCCGGATGAAGGACATCTGCGCGGAAATGCTACATCACCCATTATAATTTCGCCGACCGATGTGGGGGCTGCTCGCCGTCGTCGCCCTGCTGTGGCCCGCGCGAACCGTCGGGCTGATCGACGGGCTTCCGCTCGAAAGCACCATCGCCAACGCTGTGTTGCTCGGCGTGGTGCTGCCCGCGTTGCTCTGGTTTCATCCACGCTTCCTGCGCGGGCCGCTGGCGCGAGTCGCTATTCTTGCGCTGTTCGCCTGCAAGGCGCTCAGTGCGGCCACGATGACTCCCGACGGCTGGTGTGTGCGATTCGAGCCGCAGCGGCCCCTGGTGAAGGATGCGGCCAGTATCGTTCCCCACAGCTGGGACGTGCGCGCCGATTGGCTGTCGGAACCGCCGGCCTGCTCCGCGATTGTCCGGCGACCGTACAAAGGGCTCGGCGAATTCCCGGTCTGGTTCTTCAATCTGCCGCCGCCCAACGAGAGCTGGCCCGACGAGCTTGATCGTCCGCCGAACGCGCAAACAAGCATGATCGTATCGGGCTTCATTGACGCGACGCGTGAGGGCGTCCTGGAGCTTCAGTTTCCGCACGTCATGCATGCGTCCACCTTCATCGACGGCGTGAAGGTGGACGGCTCCGCCAGTCTCGCGCGTGGCGCCCATCACTTCAGGGTGGAGGCGATGTTGACGGGCACCGGGTGGCGCTTCGAGCCGCGCTGGAACGGTGCGGACCTGTGGCGCAGCAGCGGCGTGCTGGCGACGCTCAAGCGGCCCTCGCGATTCGATGAGGTGGTGCGTCCGTGGGCGGGATGGCTCGTGACGGCGTTGGCCGGGGGGCTGATCCTGGCGTGGATCGCATCGCTGCTGGTGAGCATCGGTTCGCCCGCAGCGATCGCGTGGATGGTGGGCTCCTCCGTAGTACTCGGCGGCCTCGCGGCGACAGACCATGTCGAGGCCGCACGCTGGTGCGTGGCCGGCCTGGCGGGGGCGGCGCTCGTCACCGTGCCCGCCCGCATCAGGAACGTGTTTGGCGCGTTCGTGCTCGTCGGCATTCCCTGGCTCACGCTGATAGTCGCTTCAAACGCCGACCAGATTGGCCGTTTCACGTTGTACACCTCCGGCGACGACTTCTGGATGTACCAGCGCTACGGTTATCGGATCGTCATGCAGGGTTTCTGGCTCGAAGGCGGATCGAAGCAGTTCTACTTTCAGCCGTTCTATCGATGGGTAAGCGGCCTGCTGCATCTCCTGTTCGGCGATTCGAGCGCCGGCGAGTTCTTCTTTGACGGCGGGTGCCTTCTCGTCGTCGCGCTGCTTGCCTTTCAGTTGACGAGATCCTCTTCCGGTTTTCGCTGCGGGGTGATCGCGGCCGCGACGACGCTGACGGTCGTGGCGTGGGGCCTGTCCTGGGGGCTGATCGGCCGGGGCCTCAGCGAAGTCACCTCGGCGGGGTTCATCTACCTCGGGGCCTTCATGGCGTTGAGGAGCCGGCGCGGCTCGCTGGCGTGGGCCGTGGCGGCCGGTGTGGTGGCGTCGCTCGCATTCTACACGCGCTTGAACAACCTGCCGATGGTGGCCGGCATCGCATTGTTCGCGTTGTCGGCGAGCGCCTCGGTTCGCCGCTATCTTGATCCGCGCGCGTGGCGCACGAGGATCGCGTGGCGCACGCTCGTCGCGGTGCCCGCCGTCCTCGCTCTAGGTCTCCTCTTTTTTGCGTGGCGGAACTGGCACTTCAACGGATCGTTCAGCCTTTTTAGCGGTACCCAGCTGCAGATGTTGGCCCTGTGGCAACCCGGGATGTCGCTTGCCGCCGTCGTGCCCAGGTGGATCGACAGCGTCCTGATGGTTATCACCCTGCACGACCCGCCCCAGTTCGACTGGAAATCGCTGCCCGTCCTCTTCGGCGCCGCGGTGGCCCCACTCGCTGTGGTCGGCGTCCCGCGGTTCCGCGATGTACCAGCGCTGCCGGCGCTGTTCTTTCTCGTGGCGATTTCCGCAGCGTTCGTGGCGCGCGGCTCCGCGTACTCGGGTCGCTTTTCCGTCCACATCATTGGCGTGACGTGCGCGCTCGCCGTCATTGGCGTCGAGCGTCTGTTCCGGAACGCCACCTCCGTCCCCGATGTCGGATCGGTGCCATGGGGGACGGAGGTGGCGGCTGGCAGGAGTTCACTGAACGAACAGGACTGACATGATCTCGATGCGCCCGGCATCGAGCGGCCTGCCGTCGAGCGTCTGCGCGCGGTAGCCGAGCGCACGCATCCGGGCGAGAAACTCGTCGACCGTCGCGCCCGACGCGCGTTCCAGCTGGGCGGGATGCAACTCGGAAAGAATCACCGGACGATCCTCTCGGAGGATGCCTTCAGCGCCGCGTATCACTTGCGGCTCCGCGCCTTCGACGTCCATCTTGATGAACCGCACGGGCCGTCGAAGATCCAGTCCGTCAAGCGCAACGACCGGCACGCCTTTCATCTGATGTCCCGCGGGCGGGGCACCGCCGTCGCGCAGCAGGTAGGCGCCGCCAGAGTTCAGCGTCTCTGCGGGGAATATCAGTGTCGCCGATCCGGCCGCCGCGCCGACCGCGGCCCGGCGAAAGACCACCCGATCCCCGAAGCGATTCTCGTGTACCGACTGCTCCAGGAGATCGGCATTGGCATCGAAGGGTTCGAACCCGTAGACGCGTCCCGCAGCGCCCACGGCGGCCGCCATCTGCATGGTGAAAAAGCCGATGTGGGCCCCGACATCGATCGCCGTATCGCCGGCCTTCAGGATGCCACGCGCCAGTCGCACTTCGTCCGCCTCGTAGCGGCCGCGAACGATGCTGAGGCCGATGACATGATCGGAGAGGTCGACGAACAATCGCACGCCGCTTTCGAGCTCCTTGATCACGACGGTCCGGTCGTTGGTGTGGGCGTAGTCGCGATTCTTCTCCTGAAACTCGGCCGAGGTCATCAGATGTCTGCGGAGTTCCCTGGTGTCGCGCGAGCCCGCGAGTTTGGGACCGATCGCGTCCTCGCTTTCCGGATCGCGATCGAGCAGCAGGCGGTACGCCCAGACGACGTGATCGCGCGTCAGGCCGCCGGGATGGTCCGACATGAACGGCGGATCGTACCAGATGTCGCGCGGCGCTTTACCGCCTTCGCTGGCGGGGATATCACGCGCGCTTCAGCCAGACCGCCGACGCGCGGATGCGCGGATGCGGCAGGGCCGCGTATAATCCGCAGGTTATGCCCAACATTCGCGTGATGCATTACGGGCTCGGCCCGATCGGCGCGGCCATCGTCAAACAGGTGGCGGTGCGGCCCGGATTCAAAATCGTCGGCGCCATCGACATCGATCCAACCAAGGTGGGCCGCGATCTGGGCGATGTCGTCGGACTCCCGAAGCGCATCGGCGTCAGGGTGTGGGACGACGCGGCGAGAGCGTTGAAGGCCGCGAAGGCCGACGTCGTCGTACTGTGCACGAGCTCGTCGATCAAGAAGGTGATGCCGCAAATCGAGACGATTCTCAAGTCGAAGACCGCGATCGTGTCGACCACCGAGGAGTTGTCGTATCCGGGCTACACGCACATCCGCCTCGCGCGACAGATTCATACGATGGCGAAGAAGGCGAAGGTCGGCGTGCTCGGCACCGGCGTCAACCCGGGCTTCGCGATGGACGCGCTGCCGATCGCGCTGACCGCCGTCTGTGAACGCGTCGATCGGATCGTCGTGAACCGGATCCAGGACGCCCGCATTCGCCGCCTGCCGTTTCAACAGAAGATCGGCGCCGGGCTCACCACTGAACAGTTTCAGAAGAAAGTGGACGATGGCAGCGTGCGGCACGTCGGTCTGACCGAATCGATCGCGATGATTGCCGACGCGCTCGGTTGGACGCTGGATCGGATTACCGACGATATTCAGCCGAAGATCGCCGCCGTGACGATCTCGAGCGAGTATCTGGCGGTCGATCCCGGTTACGTGTGCGGCATCATTCAGGACGGCATCGGTTATCGGAAGAAGGAACCGGTCATCAAGCTGCACATGGAGGCGTACCTCGGGTCGCCCGAGACGTACGACTCGGTTGACGTCGAAGGGTCGCCGAGCCTGTCGATGAAAATCTCCGGCGGCATCCACGGCGACGTGGCGACCGCGTCGATTGTCGTCAACTCCATTCCGCAGGTGCTGAACGCGCCGCCCGGCCTCCACACGATGCGGGACCTCGCCTTGCCGTCGTTCTTCGCAGGGCGCTAGACAGACGCCGGAACGCAAAGGTCGCAAAGGCCGCAGAGCCACATATTCTTTTGCGCCCGGAGCGGTCTTGGCGTTTTTCGTTGTCCAGCTTGCGAACCAAACCACAACCCCGCCCGTCTAAGCCCTCCGGTAGATGATCTTGTGGAGTATGATGGCCTGGCCATGCCGAAACGCGGAAATGCGCCTATTCAGGGCGAATTGCTCCAGGGGACGCTCGACCTGTTGATCCTCAAAACGCTCGCGCTCGGACCGGCGCACGGCCACACCATCGCCTACGCGATCGAGCACCGGTCGGAGGATGTGCTCCAGGTGGAGCATGGATCGCTCTATCCGGCCCTGCATCGCATCGAGGATCGCGGCTGGATTTCGTCGTTCTGGGGCACATCCGAGAACAACCGCCGCGCGCGCTACTACCGCCTCACACCCGAGGGGCGCAAACAGCTGACGGAGCAGACGAACCGCTGGGACGAAATCGTCAAGGCGATCAATCGGGTGTTGAGACCGGCTTGATGTAGGAGTCTGAAGTAGGAAGTCTGAAGGCTGTAAGAGGTCGAGATGGCCCTTGCGAAGTTCTTCCGCCGTGGCCGCTGGGACGATGAACGGGCGCGCGAGCTGGCGGCGCACCTGGCGATTGAGATCGACGCCAACGTCGCCCGCGGCATGACGCCGCAGGAGGCGCGTGACGCGGCGCGCCGCAAGCTTGGAAACACCACCCTCGTCCGCGAAGAGATCTATCGGATGAACACCATCGGGTTCCTGGAGGCGCTGATTCAGGATCTGCGCTACGGCATCCGCCTGCTGCGTCTGAACCCTGGCTTCGCCGCCGTCGCGATTCTGTCGCTCGCACTCGGCGTCGGGGCGAACGCGACGATGTTTCAGCTGATCAACGCCCTCCGCATTCGCACGCTGCCGGTCGCGCAGCCCGAGCAGCTCGCGGCGGTCCGAATCGCGGGCGACCACCCCAACCGATCGGGATCGTTCAACGGACGGCATGCCGTCCTGACCAATCCGCTGTGGGAGCGCATCCGCGATCGGCAGGAAGCGTTCTCGAGTGTGTTCGCGTGGGCATCCCCCGAGTTCGACCTGAGCACCGGTGGTGAGAGTCGGCCGGTGGATGGATTGTGGGTGAGCGGCGAGTTCTTCCATACGCTCGAGGTTCGGCCGCTGCTTGGGCGCGTGCTCACGCCTGCAGACGATCGCCGCGGCTGCGCGGCGCCACCCGCGGTCATCAGCTATGGGTTCTGGCAGCGCGAATATGGCGGCAGCGCATCCGCGCTCGGTGGCACCCTCACGCTCGACGGCAACCCCTTCGAGATCGTCGGCATTACGCCGCCCGGCTTCTTCGGCGTCGAGATCGGTCGCCACTTCGACGTGGCGGTGCCGCTGTGCTCGGAACCGCTCTCGCGCGGTCCGCGTTCATACCTGGACAGGAACGACGGGTGGTTTCTCGCCGCGATCGGCCGCCTGAAGCCGGGCTGGACGGTGGAGAAAGCCGCCTCGCATCTCCGCGCCATCTCGCCGCCGATGTTCAAGGAGACGCTGGCGAAATACCGGGCCGAGGACGAAAAGGACTATCTGGATTTCCGGCTCGGCGCGATCCCTGCGCGCACCGGCGTGTCGAACCTCGGCGACTACGAGCGGCCGCTCTGGCTGCTGCTGGCAACGACCGCGATGGTCCTGTTGATCGCGTGCGCGAACCTGGCGAATCTGATGCTGGCCCGCGCGACCGCTCGCGAACGCGAGATCGCCGTTCGCCTGGCGCTCGGAGCGTCGCGTGTCCGGATTGTCCGCCAGTTGCTCGCGGAAAGCGTGTTGATCGCCGTGGCCGGCGCCGGCGCGGGAGCCGTGCTGGCCCAGTGGCTGTCGCGGGTGCTGGTCGCGTCGCTGGCGACGCAGAACGACCGCGTGTTCCTCGAGGTCGCCGGCGACTGGCGTGTGTTTTCATTCATCGCGACGCTGGCGGCTGCGACATGCCTGCTCGTTGGCCTGTTGCCCGCGATCCGCGCGACCGCCACCGCCCCCGGCGACGCCATGAAAGCCGGCAGCCGCGGGACGACGGACACCCGCGAGCGATTCGGCCTGCGGCGCGTCCTCGTCGTCGCCCAGGTGGCGCTGTCGCTCGTGCTGGTCGTCGGCGCACTGCTGTTCGTTCGCACGCTGCGCAATCTGGTGACCCTCGACGCCGGGTTCGCGCAAAGCGATCTGTTGATCGCCGTGCTCAATTTCCAGCGGGCGGGCATTCCGGACGTCCGAATGCCGGCGGCGCACGCCGACCTGCTGGATCGCTTGCGGCACCAACCCGGCATGGAGGATGCCGCCAAGGTTCGAAACGTGCCGGTCGGCGGCTCGTTTTCCAATCGCAATCTGATCGTCGGCGGTGTCGCACGCCCGGAGAGCGTGAACTTCAACTGGATCAGCGACCGCTATTTCCGGACGATGAGCGCGCCCCTGCTTGCGGGCCGCGACATCAACGAGCGGGACACCGCCACCTCGCCACGAGTGGCGATCGTCACCGAATCGTTCGCGCGCGTGCTCTTCGGCGGACAGAATCCGTTGGGCAAGACGTTTCAGATTGACGAGCCGCCGGGCACACCCCAGCCGGTCTACGAGATTGTCGGCTTCGCGAGAGACTCGAAGTACAGCGATCTGCGCGATCCGTTCGAGCCGTTGGTATACGTGCCGGCCACCCAGAACGAGCCGCCCGGTTCCACGCTTCGTCTGGTCGTGCGATCGCGGCTGCCGCTCACGCAAGCGACGTCGACGATCGCGGCGCTCGCCCGGGAAATCCACCCGTCAATCGTCGTCGAATTCCGAACGATGCAATCGCAGGTGCGGGACTCGCTGATGCGCGAACGTCTGATGGCGACGCTGTCGGGGTTCTTCGGCGCGCTGGCGGCGTTGATTGCGACGATCGGCCTCTACGGCGTCATGTCGTACATGGTCGCGCGCCGCCGCAACGAAATCGGCATTCGGATGGCCCTCGGCGCCGACCGCCGCGAGGTCGTCGGCATGGTGATGCGCGAGGCTGGTCGTCTGTTGGGGGCCGGCGTGTTGGTCGGCCTGGCGGCCTCCATCGTGGCCGCGCGCGCGGCCAGCACGCTCCTGTTCGGCTTGGGCCCCGGCGACCCGCTGACCTTGCTGACGGCGGCAGCGGTGCTCGGTGCCGTGGCCATGGTGGCGAGTTACTTACCGGCGCTGCGCGCGTCGCGCCTCGAGCCGACGGAAGCGCTCCGCGAGGAGTAGGAGTAGGGGCTGGGGCGAGAGGCTAGGAGCTGGCTGCGCCGGAACGGATCCATGTCCATTCGACGGTTTTTTCGCCGCGCACGCTGGGACGACGAGCGTGCGCGCGAGCTCGACGCGCACCTCTCGATTGAAATCGACGACAACATCGCGCGCGGCATGACGCCGCGTGACGCCCGCGACGCCGCACGGCGCAAACTTGGCAACATTACGCTGGTCCGCGAGGACATCTATCAGATGAATACCATTGCCCTGGTCGATACCGCGTGGCGCGATCTCAAGTATGGCGCCCGCCTCCTTCGCCTCAGCCCGGGATTCGCCATCGTCGCGATTCTGTCACTGGCGCTCGGCGTTGGAGCGAACACGGCGATCTTCCAGCTGCTGGATGCGGTACGCCTTCGAACGCTGCCGGTGAAAGACGCGCAGCAGCTTTTCGAAGTTCGGATTGCGGATACGCCGAACGGACGCACCGGCGCCTTTCTGGGGCGGCGGCCGATGCTGACCAATCCTCTGTGGGAACAGCTTCGCGATCGTCAACAGGCGTTCTCCGGCGTGTTCGCGTGGGGCACCAATAGCTTCAACCTGACGGCCGGCGGCGAGGCGCGGTACGCACAGGGCCTGTGGGTCAGCGGCGATTTCTTCAACGCGCTTGGTGTTACCCCGCTGTTGGGCCGCACCCTGACACTAGACGACGACCGGCGTGGCTGCGCGGCGCCCCCCGCCGTGATTGGCTATGGCTTCTGGCAGCGCGAGTTCGGCGGCAGCCCGTCCGCGATTGGCCGCAGCCTGCAGCTGGATGGTCACGCCTTCGACATCGTCGGTGTCACGCCGCCGAGTTTCTTCGGTGTCGAAGTGGGTCGCGCGTTCGACGTCGTCGTCCCGCTTTGCGCCGAGCCGCTCAGCCGCGGTGCCCGTACGGCGCTCGATGCACCGGACACCTGGTTCTTGTCGGTGTTCGGCCGACTGAAAGGCGATTGGCCGGCCGAGAAGGGGACCGCGCACCTGGCGTCGATCTCGCCGCCGATCTTCGCCAACACGCTTCCGACGCGCTATGGCGCAGACGATGCGAAGAGCTATCTCAATTTCAAGCTGGGCGCGTTCGCTGCCGGCAATGGCGTGTCGTCGCTGCGTCGCAATTACGAGTCGCCACTGTGGTTGCTGCTCGCGACCACCGGCGTCGTGCTGTTCATCGCCTGCGCCAATCTTGCGAACCTGATGCTCGCGAGGGCAACCGTCCGCGAGCGCGAGATCGCCGTCAGGTTGGCGATTGGCGCATCGCGAGGACGCATCGTCCGGCAGATGCTGGCCGAAAGCCTGCTGCTTGCGGCCATCGGTGCCGCGTGCGGCGCCGGCATCGCCGTGTGGCTCAGCCAGTTCCTGGTCGGCTTTCTGACGACCGACTCGAATCGCATTGTCGTTGCGCTTTCTCTCGACTGGCGGATCTTCGGGTTTGCCGCCGCGCTCGCCCTGGCGACCTGCCTGCTGTTCGGGCTCCTGCCGGCGTTCCGCGCGACTCGCATCGCGCCGGGCGCCGCGATGAAAGCGGGTAGCCGCGGATCCACCGACACGCGAGAGCGTTTCGGCCTGCGCCGGGCTCTCGTGATCACGCAGGTGGCGTTGTCGCTGGTGCTGGTGGTCGGCGCGCTGTTGTTCGTGCGCAGCCTCCGCAATCTGACGATGCTCGATCCGGGGTTCGCGCAGGACGGAGTTGTCATTGCCAGCCTCGATCTGCGCCGCACCGGCATCCCCTCCGAACAGTTGCCGTCCGCGTTCGAGCAGATCACCACGCGCCTGGCCGGGCTGCCCGGCGTGCAGGCCGCCGCCCAGGCCTCCATCGTGCCGGTCAGTGGCAGCGGGTGGAACAACAACATCCTCGTCGACGGAAAAAAGCAGAAAGAGCATCCCAATTTCAACGCCGTGAGCGCCGACTATTTCCGGACGCTGGAAACGCCGGTGCTGCTGGGCCGCGCGTTCGACGATCGCGTCGATCACGCACGGGCGAAGAAGGTGGCGATCGTCAACGAATCGTTCGTGAAGAAGTTCTTCGCGGATCGCAACCCGATCGGCCAAGGCTTTCAAATCGAAGAGGCGCCCGGAGCGCCCCGGCCGCTCTACGAGATCGTCGGCGTCGTCAAGGACACCAAGTACAAAGACCTGCGCGAGCCGTTTGGACCTATCGGCTACTTTCCACCCGCGCAGGGTGATCCCAAGGACATGTCGCCCTTCATGCAGGTCGTTCTGCGATCGAACGCGCCGCTGACGACCGTCACGCCGGAGGTGACGGCCGCGGTCGCCCAGATCAACCCGTCGATCGTGGTCCAGTTCGACACGATGCGGAAACAGGTGACCGAATCGTTGCTTCGCGAGCGGTTGATGGCGACGCTGTCGGGGTTCTTCGGCGGGCTGGCGGCGCTGATCGCGACCATCGGACTGTACGGCGTGATGTCGTACATGGTCGCCCGCCGGCGCAACGAGATCGGCATACGGATGGCGCTCGGCGCGGATCGCGGCGAGGTCGTGCGCATGGTGATGCGCGAGGCTGGCCTGCTACTGGGCGCCGGCGTCGCGGTGGGTCTCGTGGCGGCCGTGGCCGCCGCACGTACCGCCAGCACGCTGCTCTTCGGGTTGAGTCCTGGAGATCCGTCGACGTTGCTGATGGCGGCGGCGGGGCTTGGTGTGGTGGCGATGCTGGCGAGCTATCTGCCGGCCCTGCGGGCCGCGCGGCTGGAACCGACGGAGGCGCTGCGCGAAGAGTAAAGGCTTGGGGCTGAGTAGGGCTAGGGCGCTAGCTGCTTACGGCGCGTTGCGGAATCAACATGGCAGCTGAAAACCTATGGCATGGAAACGTTTTTTACACCGAACGCGATGGGACGAGGAGCGCCGTCTCGAGATCGAGTCGCATCTTGCGCTCGAGATCGACGAGAACATCGCCCGCGGGATGTCTCCCGACGAAGCGCGCTTTGCGGCGTACCGCAAGTTCGGCAACGTGACGCTCGCCAGGGAGCAAATCTTCCGGATGAATACGATCGCTCTTCTCGACGCGCTGTGGCGCGATCTCCGCTACGCCGCGCGGCTGCTCAGACTGAATCCCGGGTTTGCAGCGGTGGCTGTGCTCTCCCTCGCGCTTGGCATCGGCGCGAACACCGCGATCTTCAGTCTGGTCAACGAGTTTCTCCTGCGTGTCCTGCCGGTGAGGAATCCGGAAGAGCTCGTGCTGTTTCGTGCTGTCGAAGGCGTCAACGGGAGAATGTCGCGAGCCGGGGAAAACAACGGATCCATCGATCCCGCGACGGGACGAAGTTCCACCACGTCGTTTTCACTGCTGATCTTCGAGCGCTTCCGCGCGCACCACGGCGTGTTGTCGGACATGTTCGCCTTCGCACCGTTGTCCGCCCAGCCGCACGTGCTCATTGACGGTCGACCCGAGGTGGCCGTATCGGCACAACTGGTCTCGGGCACCTACCACTCCGGCCTCGGAGTCGCGGCTCGCGTCGGCCGGACCTTCACGCCGGACGACGATGTGTCGACGGCCGCTCCCGCCGCCGTTCTTTCGTATCGTTATTGGGAGGCCCGCTTCGGACGCGATCCTGGCGTGCTCGGCAAGACGATTGTCGTCAACCGAATCCCGACGGTGGTCATTGGTGTGACGGCGCCCGGTTTTGGCGGCGCGGCGCAGGTGGGCGAATCCCCGGACATTTCCCTGCCGCTCGCGCACTATCTGCGCTTTCAGCCCGATCGCGTGCTCAGGGCCGAGCCTTGGTATTGGTGGATTCGCATCATGGGCCGCCTCGCGCCCGGCGCGACGGCGGATCAGGCGCGTGCGTCGCTCGAGCCGATCTTTCAGGAGGCGGCACGCGAGGGATGGCTGGCCGGCCGTTCGCGCGACGTGACGCCTCGTGCCGTCCCCGCGGCGTCGACCCTCGCAGCGGATCCCGGTGCGCAAGGCGAGAACAACACCCGCCGGCAGTACACCCGTTCGCTCTACATGCTGATGGGGCTCGTCGGCCTGGTGCTGGTGGCCGCGTGCGCCAACGTCGCGAACCTGCTCCTCGCGCGCGGTTCCGCGCGCCGTCGCGAAATCGCTCTTCGCCTGGCGCTCGGGGCCGGCCGTGCGCGGATTATCGCTCAACTGCTCGCCGAATCGCTCCTGCTCGCCTTCGCCGGGGCAGCACTCGGTACGGCGCTCGCCTGGTGGAGCCGCGGGCTGCTTCTTGCGCTGCGTCCATTCGGCAACACGTCCGTGGTCTTCGACTTGCCGCTCGATGCGCGCGTGCTCACCTTTACGATCGCCGTGGCCGTCGTGACGTCGCTGCTGTTCGGCCTCGCGCCGGCGCTTCGCGCGACCCGGATCGATCTCAACTCAGAATTCCAGGGCGGCACCCGCTTGACCGGCCGTCGCGGGCGCTCACGTCTCAGCCAGGGCCTGATGGTGGTTCAGATCGCCCTCTCTCTCGTCCTCCTCGTGACGACCGGACTGTTCATGCGGACGCTGAGCCATCTCCAGGCGGTCGAGGCGGGCTTCAACCGTCACAACCTCGTGCTGTTTACGATCGATGCGACGTCAGCCGGCTATACACGCGAACAGTTCCCCGCACTTCACAGCCGCCTGCAGGCACGCCTCGAGAAGGTGCCCGGCGTGCGCGCGAGCGCGTTCTCCCGAGTCCCCTTGCTCTCGCGCGTCCGCGCCAACAACACGATCACAGTACAAGGCTCGTCGCCGCCGCCGGACGCGGCGGCGGGAGTAAACACCAACGGCGTCTCGTCGAATTTCTTCGCGGCGATGGAGCTGCCGATCATCTTCGGCCGCAGTTTCACGGATCACGACGACACGGCGGCGCCGAAGGTCGCTGTCGTCAACCAGACGCTGGTGAAGAAGTACTTTGGCGAGGAGAACCCGATTGGCCGGCGGCTCGTGTACACGTTTGGACCATTCGGCAGCTTCGCGGCCGACATCGTCGGCGTCGCAGGTGATGCGAAGTACACCGATCTTCGCGCGCCAGTGCCGCCGACCATGTACCTGCCGGCGAGCCAGCTGCCCGGTGGCACGGCGAGCTTCGCGCTGCGCGTCGCGGTGGAGGATCCGGCCGCCGTCTACTCGGCGATTCGCGCCGCAGTCCGCGACATCGATCCCACGGTCCCCGCGCTCGACCTTCGCACACAGGATGAACAGATCGATCGCCTGCACGGACAGGAGCGGCTATTCGCGCGGCTCTCCGGCTTCTTCGGCCTGCTGGCGCTAGCGCTTGCATGCGTCGGCTTGTATGGCCTGATGTCATACACCGTGCTGCGGCGCACTGCTGAAATCGGGCTCCGTCTCGCGCTCGGCGCCCGACCGTCGCAGGTCGTGCGGATGATGCTGCGCGAATCGCTCGCGCTGGTGGGTCTCGGACTGCTGGCCGGCATCGCGACCGCATACAGCCTCAGCCGGCTCGTGGCGGCGATGCTCTTCGGTCTGTCGCCTGCCGACCCGGCCACGTACCTGGCGACCGCGGCGATTCTGGGCGCCGTCGCGGTGGCGGCCAGTTCTCTGCCCGCTCTCCGCGCCGCTCGACTGGAACCGACGGAGGCGCTCCGCGTGGAATGACGGAGCGCCGCGCATTGGGGAATTGGGTGATCTGGTAATCTGGTCATTGATTGAACGATTGCCCAATCCAATTACGCGATTACCCAATTCCCCAATTACCAGATGCAGATATTGGCGAGGTGTCCGAAATGCGACGCGGGACTGGCGGTCCGCGCCGATGAGGCGCCGGCGGCGATCAAATGCGGCGGCTGCGGCCGCGAGCTGACGCTCGACGTCAGCGACGCCGTCAAGGCCGATCGCGCCGTCGATCGGTGCCCGGTGTGCGGCGGCGGCGACTTCTACATCCGCAAAGACTTCGACCCGAAGCTCGGGTTGACGGTGGTCATCATCGGCGCCCTGATCAGCGCCGGCTTTTACTGGTTCGGCCGTGACCTGATCGCCTACGGCATCCTCGCCTCGGCGGCGCTCATCGATCTCGTGGTCTACGGGCGCCTCAAGGATCTCACCGTCTGCTATCGCTGCCACTCGGAGTTCCGCGGAACCTACCCGCGAACCGCCGGCGCCTTCGATCTCCACACCGCAGATGTGCTCGAGCAGGAGTACGAGCGGCGCATCGGCCGACGATGAACGCAAAGCCCGCAGAGACCGCAAAGCCAATTGTTCTTTGCGTCTTTGCGCCCTTTGCGTTCTATCGTGGGCTCAGGACTTCGCGCGGCGCCGCACCAGCTCGGACACGGTCTCGAAGCGATAGCCCCTGGCAATCAGAGCGGGCAGGATGTTCTCGAGCGTCCGCAGGCTCTCGGCGCCCATCGGATCGTGAAGGCCGATGATCGATCCCGGACGCACCTGACGCAGAATCGATTCGGTCATGATGGCGGCGGGCCGCTGTTTCCATTCCTCGGGATCCACGTCGCCGAGCACGCTCAGCTTGTGCATCTGCGTCAGGACGTACGGCAGGACCAGGAATTTCGCGGCGTGCGGCGGCCGGAAATGAATCTCATCAGAGACGCCGATGCCGCGAAGCAGCGTGTCGGTCCGCTCGATCTCTTCGCGGACGGTGCCAGGCCACATGAAAATCAGCTTTGGATGCGAATACGAGTGGTTGCCGATCTCGTGGCCGCGCTTCAGGACCTCGCGCGCCACTGCCGGATAGCGCTCGACGTTCCGGCCCATCATGAAGAACGTCGCGCGGACCTGCCGCGCGTCGAGCGCTGAGAGAAACTTCGGCGTCCAATACGGACTCGGCCCGTCGTCGAACGTCAGCGCGACGACACGATCGGGTGTGTCGACGCGCGCCATGTAGTCGCCAAACAGCTGAAACGTGGACGACAGGACGACTTCCCGCAGCGCGATCGCTGCGGCGCCGGCCAGTGCGAGGACGATCGCCGCGCGCCAGATCGTGCGTTTCCGCCGCTCGAGCCTCGACCACATCCGCGATTCCCGTCAGAAGAGCGTGACCGTCACGTTCGAGCCTTCTTCCAGGGTGCTCTGGTCGGCAGGGATCTCGATGTAGCCGTCGGCCATTGACAGGCTGGTGATATCGCCCGAGCCTTTGAACGCCGGATACGCGGCGCCGTCCCGGAGGCGGACGGTGTAGAACTGATGCCGGTTTGCGACCGACACGATGCGCCGGCCGAGCGGCAGGCGCAGGGTGTGCGGCGCGTACGGCGGCAGGCGGGCGATCGCACGCAGGAACGGCACCAGCAGGATGTACGCGTTCGACAGACACGACGTGGGGTTGCCGGGCATGCCGAAGAAGGGAGTCGCTCCGACGAGCGCGAACGCCGTGGGCTTGCCGGGCCTGACGGCGATGCCGTGAAAGATCATCTGGCCGCGGGCCGCGATGGCGTCGACCACGAGATCGCGGTCGCCGACCGAACTGCCCCCTGAGAACACGATCAGGTCCGCCGTCGCGCACACGTCGAGCGCACCCAGCAACGCATCGACGGTGTCCTGCGCCGCACGCTGCCGCTCGGGCAGGCCGCCGTGCGCGGCGACGATGGCTCCAAGGGTGAAGCGGTTGACGTCGTAGATGTGTCCGTCCAGAAGCCTCTCCCCGGGTTCGACGACTTCGTTGCCGGTGGAAAGAATGGCCACTCGCGGCTTCGCAAACACCTCCACGTCGACGCAACCGATGGCCGCGAGCGCCCCGACTCGGCCGGGTGTGACGAGGTCGCCTGACGCAATCACGCGATCGCCCGCGTGAATGTCGGCGCCGCGCTTGCCGATGTTCTGACCGGCCGCCGCGGCGGCGAAGATATCGATCGTACCGGCGTCCGCCATCGCCGACTCTTCCACCATCACGACCGCGTCCGCGCCGGCCGGCAGCGGGGCGCCGGTGGCGATTTCGGCGCACGTGCCGCTGGTGACGACCTGCGTCGAAACGGTTCCGGTGAAGATGCGATCCAGTTGGCGGAGGCGGACGGGGGCCTCGCGCGAGGCGCCCGCGGTGTCGGCCGCGAGGACCGCGTAGCCGTCCATCGCCGAACGCGCGAACGGCGGGACGTCAATCGGTGAAGCGACATCGGCGGCGCCGACCCGTCCGGCCGCCTCTTCGAGGCGCACGCGTTCGATGCGTTCGATCGGCCGCACGTTGGCGTCGAGCCGGCGTCGCGCTTCGTCGAGGGAGATGGTCGACGTGAACGGTCTCATCGCCGAGCGTCAGGCCTCATTTCGACGCCTGCTGCACCAGGTGTCCGAGCTCCGGGATCAGCAGCCGTTCCATGGCCAGCCTGACTGCCGCTTCCGAACCCGGCAGCGAGACGACGATCTTCCCCGACGCGAGACCCGCGGAGGCGCGGCTCATCATCGCCGCCGATCCGATCTCCTGATAGCTCAGCATCCTGAACAGCTCGCCGAAACCATCGAGCCGCTTCTGCAGGAGCGCACTCACCGACTCGTACGTGCTGTCCCGCGACGAAATGCCGGTGCCTCCGGTGGTGATGATGACCTGCACGTCCGGGTTGGCGAGCTGGCGTTCGACGGTGTCGCGCACCAGCGCCGGTTCGTCCTTCACGATCGTGCGGCCGACCGGGTTGTGACCCGCGGCGGTCAGCAGATCGACGATGGCGCGGCCGCTGCGATCGGTGTCGTCGGTCCGCGTGTCGCTCACGGTGACGACGAAGCACCGCACGGAGCCTGGCGCGGCCGCCTTGTGTTCGGCGTCGCTCGCGGGAGTCATCGGCCGCATTGTAACGTGCGTGCTACCATCGCCGCATGCGACCGGATCGCCGCGAAAGCACGAAAGCATGGTTCGACAGGCTCACTACGGGCGCCTGCCCTGAGCTTGTCGAAGCGTGTTTTTGCGTTTTCGTGGCTCTCGCGGTGTGCGTCGTCGGTACTGCCGCGGCGGTACGCGATCCCTTCCGTCTCGACCAGGCCGCCGAGCGGTGGGTACATGAGACACAGCAGAAGCTGACGCTGGACGAAAAAATTGGCCAGCTGATCGTACCAACGTTCGAATCGAACTATCTCAGCAGCGACAGCGACACGTTCGAATCGCTCGCGCGCCTCGTGCGCGAATACCACGTGAGCGGCTTCCATGTGTTTGGCGCGTCGCAGCCCGCGCCACCGGTTCTGCTGAATCCTGGCTACGGCACGGTGATTCTCGGTCAGCCGCTGTCGGCGGCGCTTCTCGTCAATCGCCTTCAGGCGATGTCGGCTGTTCCCTTGCTGAACACCGCTGACTTCGAGACCGGCGCCGGGTTCCGGCTGTCCGGCGCCACGGCGTTTCCGCGGCAGATGGCGATGGGGGCGATCGCACGCGGAGACGACTTGCGGCTGGTGCGGGAAGAGGCCCGGATCACCGCTGTCGAGTCGCGGGCGATGGGGATCCACGTGAACTTCGCGCCGGTGGCCGATGTGAACAACAACCCGCGCAACCCCGTGATCAACACGCGATCCTACGGCGAGGATCCGGCGCGCGTCGCCGCGCTCGTCGCCGCCTACGTTCAGGGCGCGCGCGACGGCGGGATGATCGCGACGATGAAGCATTTCCCCGGGCACGGCGACACCGATGTCGACAGCCATATCGGTCTGCCGGTGGTGACGTTCGACCGCGCCCGGCTCGATCGGCTGGAGCTCGTGCCGTTCAAGCACGGCGTGGAGCAGGGAGCCGGCGCGGTCATGGCCGCGCACATCGAGCTGCCCGCGCTCGATCCCACGCCGTCGACGCCGGCGACGTTCAGCGCGCCGGTGCTCCGCCGCCTGCTGCGCGACGAGCTCGGATTCGCCGGCCTCGTCTACACGGACTCGATGTCGATGGACGCCGTAGCGAAGATGCTGCCGCCCGGCGAAGGCGCCGTGCGCGCTGTTCTCGGCGGCGCGGATCTCGTGCTGCACTCGCCGGATCCGATTGCCGCGTTCAAGGGCGTGAAGGCGGCGATCGCCGCAGGACGGATCAGCGAGGCGCGCCTCGACGAGTCGGTGGAGCGCGTACTGCGCGCGAAGGCGTCGGTCGGCTTGCACGTGCGGCGCGCGATCGACCTCGACGCCGTGCCGGACAGCGTCGGCAGCCGTAGGCATCAGGCGGTCGCTCAGGAGGCATTCACCCGTTCGATCACGCTCGTCAAAGACGAGCGCCGCCAGGTGCCGCTCGCCATTCCCCGCGACACCGCCGTCCTGTATCTG
>Ga0207641_10001555_pt1 | contig 22468 bp, 18 predicted proteins | sample KBSSwiS62_FD_184306 | JGI IMG/M metagenome (GOLD analysis project Ga0207641, IMG submission 184306) | Switchgrass rhizosphere microbial communities from Kellogg Biological Station, Michigan, USA - KBS Switchgrass S6-2 (SPAdes) (version 2) | ecosystem: Host-associated > Plants > Roots >... | reverse complement strand
GCCATGGTCTCGTTGATGACCGCCACAGGTCGCCCGTCAGAGGACGCCTCGAAGTTACGGCCGGCCACGATAGGAATGCGCAGGACGTGGAGATAGTCGGGCGAAACGTCAACGCTCGTGATCATCTTCGCTTGCGCCGGTGTCTGATCCGGCAGGTGAATGGGTGTCTGGTAGCCGCGCCGGATGAAGATCGGCTCCCACGTCGCGAAGCCGAACGCGTCGATGGCATTGGCCGGGAGCCCGCGCAGAGCGTCGGTGAGATCCGCGAAAAACGCACGCTTTCGCGCATCGTCGTACGTGCCCGGTGGCAGCTCGAACGACACGGCGGTGACGTCGTTGACGGCAAAGCCGGGATCAAAGGCCCCCGCTCGCTGCGCGCCGCGCATCAGAAGGCCGGCGCTGACGAGAAGGACGACGCTGAGGGCGACCTGCACCGCGAGCAACAATCCGCGAAGCGGGAACTTCGATGCGGGCAATCCTTCGCGTTCGCTCAGCGTGGCGGCGACATCGGTGCGCGTGGCAAACAAGGCGGGTGCGAGCCCGAACATGGCGGCCGACACGCCGGCGAGCAGCAGGGCATAGCCGAGTACCGCGCCGTCGACCGTGACTCGGAACGGAAACGCAGCAGTCGCTCCGCCAAGAAAATGGAGGAGGACGAAGGGCAGCTGGTAAGCGATTGCGATGCCAATGGCGCTTCCGCTGAGGGCCAGCACGAACCCTTCGGTGAGCAACTGCCGAATCAGACGCCGGCGGCTCGCACCGAGCGACAGGCGGATGCCGATCTCTTTGACGCGCGCTGCGGCACGAGCGATCAGCAGATTGCCGATGTTCGCGCACGCCACCAACCATACGAGCAGCAATCCCGCGGAAATGGCCGACGCCGCGGCCAACGGCCCGACCGAATCGGACCGGCCTGGGCGCGAGGCGAATGCGGTCCCGGTCACGATGACGCCGCGTGGGCTCATGCCGTCAGGCAGCACGAACTCGCGGCTCAGGAGGTCCAGCTCGGCGCGAACCTGTTCGCGGGTAGCGCCGGTCGCCAACCGTCCGGCGACATCGACGCAGCAGGTGATGGGCGGATCGTGCGGCTTCAACTGCGATACCGCGGTCATGGGGAGAAACAGCTGCTTTCCGTAGGCGGGCTCTGCGCTCGAGAAGTCGCGGGACGCGACGCCGACGATCGTGAACGGCACCTCGTTGACACGAACATTGGTGCCGATGACGCCCGGGTCGCCGCCAAAGTGACTGTGCCAGTAATCGTACGCCAGCACCGCCACCGGTTGCGCGCCTCCAGGTCGATCGTCGTCCGGTCCGATGCCGCGTCCCGGCGCGACGCCGATTCCCAACACGTCGAAGAAGTTCCCGGTGACCAGGAGCGCCTCCGTGGATCGCGCGCTGTCGCCGGTTCCGACCAGCACCTCTTCGGCACGTGTCGCGACGGCGCCGCCCAGCGATTTCGCCCGCTCAGCAACCGTGCGGTAGGCCGACAGCGGAAGTCCCCCGGCGAACCCGGCATTTCCGCCGGCGGGGCCGAGCAGATACACGGCGACGACGCGATGGGCATCCTGCACGCCCGGCCACGGCCGAAGCACCACACCGGCGATCACGGTGACCAGCGTCGTGTGCAGGCCGATGACCGTCGCGAGTACCAGCACCACGACGGCGGTGAAGCCCGGTTGCCGGCGGAGATTCCGCATCGCGTATGCGGCGTCCTGCCAGAGGCTTTCCAGCCATGGCCAGATCCACACGCCGCGCGAGTCTTCACGCGCGAGCGTCGTGTTTCCGAGCAGGCGCCGCGCCGCCGAGTCGGCAGCGTCCGCGCCGATTCCGCAGCGTTCGAGATCGCGCTGCGCCATCGCGCGATGGAACTCGATCTCCTCGGCGAGATCGCGCTCGAACTGCCGCTGCCGGATGACGTACCACACACGGCGAAGCAGATCTCGCATGCGGACCTCAAGCTGCTAAGCGGGGTTCAGGACCTTATGAATCGCGACGATCAGCCGGTCGAATTCCCGGCGTTCGATCGCCAGCTGTTTCCTGCCGGCTGCGGTCAATGTGTAGAACCTGGCGCGGCGGTTGTTCTCGGACGCGCCCCAAGCGCCTTTCACCCAGCCTTTGAGCAGCAGGCGCTGCAGCGCAGGGTAGAGCGAGCTTTCGCCGACCTGGAGCACCTCTTCGGATACCGATTTGAGGCGCTGGGCGATCCCGTAGCCGTGGATCGGATCGCCGCTCGCCAGGATTTTGAGGATCAGCAGCTCCAGCGTGCCGGGCAGCAGATCGGGCACATACGACACGGCCTCTCCCATCGTCTGTCGATGGGAGAGGATGCGATAGGCGGCGGCGGGTTGTCAAGGCTGGCTGCACGGGCGTGTTATCGGCCGAGCGTGCGCAGAAGCCGGTCGTGCGCCGTCTGCAGCGCATCGGCCGCTGGCACCTTGACGTCAGGCGTGACGCCGGCGCCTTCCCAGTTGCCGCCGCTGACGGCGCTCTTGATGCGGCCGTTCGGGACGTTGACGCGGAACCGGTCGTTCACCGGATAGGTCGTCCCCGGATTCGCTGCGCCCGCCGTGACCTCGCCGACGATCTCGGCCCGATGACGTTCCTGCAGCAGAAAGGCGAGTCCTTCGCCGCCGGAGAACGTCTGCGCCGAGGTCAGGACCGCGATCGGCCGCTTGCCGTCGCGCTCGGCGGGCAGTGTCGCGTCGAGTGCGTAGCGGTCCGGCGGTTCCGGAGGACGATGGACGATCTCGAACAGCATCGCGGCGGGCGCGTCGATCAGATATCCCAGCAGAAACACGACCGTGCCTGGCGATCCGCCGCCGTTGCGGCGCATGTCGATGATGAGCGCGTCGGCGTTGCTGAGCAGACGCATGGCCGCCGCAATCGTGTCGCGCGCCTCTTCAGGACGGAAGAAGTTCGACAGGTCCAGGTAACCGACATTGCCGCGCAGGATCTCGACGCGCCGCACGCCGGCGTTGGACCGGCGCACGGCCTCGGCACGCGCCGCCTTCGCATCCGTGGCCGAACTCGCCGGTGTCGGCTGCACCGCCTGCGCCGCCGGCGGGACGACCTCAACCCAGATGTGTTTGTCTTGTGTGACATCCCGAAGATCGCGGTTCAGCAACGGCACCAGCGCATCGGGCGTCGATGCGTTGGCATATCGGCCGTCCGCGAGCGCGCGCTGGAGCACGGCGTCTGCCTTCGCGGCGACATCGACGTCGATGTAGTGGCGCTTCAAGACCTCGCCGAGCGCCCGCACCGTTGCCGGCGTGTCCTGAGCAGCCGCGACACTTGGTCCAGCCGCCAGAAGCGCCGACAGGAGCCACAGCACACGGCTCTTCACGAAGGAACGAAGAGCAACGAAGAACACGAAGCCGTTCTTGTTAAAAGAGTTCTTCGTGGTCTTCGTGCTCATCGTGACTTCGTGAAAAGCCGTTTCCCTGCGCTAGTGGGTCCCGCCTTTTGCAAACCGCTTGAAGAAGCTCGAGTCGTTCCACGTCGGCCGGTCCGCCCGATTCGCGACGCGCACGGCCAGATTGCCCACCACCTGCACGTAGGTGCTGGCCGCGCCGAGATCGATCGGCTGGCGCAGGTCGTCAGACGGCGCGTGGTAGCGCTCCGCCGTCCATTTCTTGGCAATCTCGGCCTGCGGCGTGTTCTCCTCGTAGCCGACCTTCATCGCCAGCGCCGGAATCCCCGCCCGGATGAAGCTGTACTGATCGCTCCGGACGAAACGATTGCGCTGAGGTTCCGGATCGGCCTGCACGCCGAGACCGAGCTCCTTCGCGGTGGCCCGGACGTCGCGCCCGAGATCCGACTCGTCGAGCCCGAGCACCATCAACGTCTTCAGCGGAAAGAGCGGCAGGAACATGTCCGTGTTGATGTTGGCGACAATGCTCGCGGCCGGCACCGTGGGATGCGCGGCGAAGTACCTCGATCCGAGCAGTCCGTTCTCTTCGCTGGTGACGGCGACGAACAGGATCGATCGCGCCGGCTTTACGCCCGACTCGTGCAGCGTGTGCGCCACCTCCAGGATGGCCGCGATTCCCGACGCGTTGTCCATCGCTCCGTTGTAGATTCGGTCGCCGTTGATCGGCTCGCCGACACCGAGGTGATCGAGGTGCGCCGACACGGCGACGTACTCGTTGCGCCGTGTCGCGTCCGATCCGCGGAGGATGCCGGCCACATTCTGCGACTCCACGTCCGTGCGCTCGACCGCCGTCGTCGCCTTGAGTCGCCATGGGAGGGCGAACGCCGGCACCGGTTGGCCGGCGTCGACCAGCGCCAGGAGCTCCTGGAATGTATGGCCCGAGCCGGCGAGCAGCTTGTCCGCGTGCGCAGGATTTATCGTGATCGACAACTGCTGGCCAGCGCCGTCCTGCAGCGACGGATCGGCCAGCGCTTTCGCCGGATGCAGACGCGCCAGCGTCGAGCGTGCCCACGGGATGTCCATGCTCTTCGGGTTCGCGATGCTGATGGTGCCGACCGCGCCGGCAGCGCGATACATCTGCCAGCGCTCGGCCGCCGACCCGAAGTGGGCTTGCAACGGACCGGGCAGCGATTTCGGCGTCGCCGAGATATACACGACGATCGCGCCCTTCAGATTCAGACCCGCGAAGTCGTTGATGTTGCGCTCGGGAATGTTCAGGCCGTAGCCGACGAACACCAGTGGAGCCTCGAGCGACGGCGCCGGGTCGACGCGCATGCTGATGGTGGCGTCCTCGCCGAGCGTCAGCGGCTCAGGCTTCGCGGCGCCCCCGCCGGACGGGACGAGGGCGAGGCTCGACTTCTCCTCGAGGATGCGCCGCGACTTGAACTTGACCGGCTGGATATAGCCGTTGACGCCCGCCGGCTCGAGACCGACCTTCTTGAATTCCGCCGCGACGAATTCCGCGGCGCGTTTGTGGCCGGGGCTGCCGGTGTCGCGTCCCTCCATGCCGTCGTTCGCGAGCGATTCGACGAACGACCACCAGCGCTTCGCGTCGGCATGGGCGCCCGCGCCCGCCAGCGTCACGACCACTACCGCCATCAACACTCGACGCATGAGACTACCCTCCGCAGAGCGATAGAATAGCAGCCCCAATGATGCTTTCGTTCGTGTGCGCGCTGGCGCTCGCCGCCGGCTCGGCCGGTATGCAGGCGACGCCGCCCCCGCCGTCCCCACCGCCCGGAACAACCGACGGGTTCCGGATCCAGGCGATGGTTTTGGAGGATGAGACCGCACCGGTCGCGGTGCCGGAGCCGAGCGAGCAGGCGATGCGGTACTACCGCTCCGGCAACGTGTTGTGGTTCGTCGAACAGGCGTGGTCGATCGCGGTTCTGGTCCTGCTGCTCGTGACTGGCTTGTCGGCTTCCCTGCGGAACGCCGCCCGGCGGATTGGCCGCAACTGGTTCTTCACGATCGTCATCTACTTCGTGCTGTTTACGGTTGTCACCACGATCGTCGATCTGCCGCTCAGCTACTACACGGAATACGTCCGCCAGCATGCCTACGGACTGTCTAACCAGACGTTCGGCAAATGGTTCGGCGACACGTTGAAGTCGCTCGGCGTCGCGTGCGTCGTCGGTGCGCTCGTGATGTGGGTGCCCTACCTGCTCCTGCGCAAGAGCCCGCGCCGATGGTGGCTGTACACGGCGATCGCGCTGGTGCCCTTCATCGTCCTCGCCAACCTGGTCGCCCCGATCTGGATTGCCCCACTGTTCAACAAGTTCGAGCCGATGCAGGACAAGGCGCTCGAGCAGAAGATTCTGTCGCTCGCCGGCCGCGCCGGCATCGAAGGCAGCCGCGTCTTTCAGGTGAACAAGAGCGTCGACACGAAGACGCTCAACGCCTACGTCGCCGGCCTGTTCGGCACGAAGCGCATCGTCCTGTGGGACACGACGCTGAAGCGGATGACGGATCGCGAGCTGCTGTTCGTGATGGGACACGAAATGGGACATTACGTGCTCCACCACGTTTGGCAGGCGATCGCGTTTTCGGTGTTGATCCTCGCCGCGTCGCTGTACGTGGCGTACCGGACGGCGGACGCCGTCATAGCCCGATATGGCGGCCGCTGGGGATTCACGTCGCTGGCTGATGTCGCGTCGCTTCCGCTTCTCCTGCTGTTGATGTCGGTCTTCGGCCTCGTGGTGATGCCGCTCGAGTTGGCCTTCACGCGACACGTCGAGCACGAGGCCGATCGATTCGGGCTGGAGATTACGCAAACCAACCACAGCGCCGGCACGGCGTTCGTCAAGCTGCAGCAGGACGCGCTCGCCAACCCCCGCCCCGGACTGCTGTACAAGATCTTTCGCGAGAGCCATCCGCCGCTCGGGGAGCGGATTGATTTCACCAACCAGTATCACCCGTGGACCACTGGTCAACCCCTGGAGTACGGAGGCAGATTCAAACCATGACCATCCGGTTTTCGATCGTCCGCGGCGCCGTGGCCGCAGGCCTGGTCGCGACGGCGTCAGCCGCCCTTGCGCAGGCCGGCGTGCAGAGCGCCGATCTTCTCAAGCTGCGGTCGGTGTCCGGAGTCGCAGTGTCGCCGGACGCTACGCATGTGGCCTACACCGTCGAGAACAACGACGGCGCCGGCCGTCCGTACGGTCAGTTGTGGGTCATGACGATCGCGGACGGGAAGAGCGTGCGTTTTGGTGCGGACAAAGAGCCGTCCGGGAACCCGGAGTGGTCGCCCGACAGCCAGTGGATTGCCTATGGGGGCCGGGTCGGCGGCAAGTCGGGCCTCGTCGTGGCGAAGTCTGACGGATCCGGCGCGAGATGGCTCGCGGAACTGAGCGGCACGAATGCCCCGCTTCCCGGATCCGGCAGGACGATCGCGTGGGCGCCGGACGGCAAGCGAATCGTTTTCGTCTCGTCGGTTGCCGGGCCAGAAACCGCGGACGCCACGGGAGACCCCATCGTGATCACCCGGTATCTCTACAAACCCGATGCTGCCGAAGGAATGACACGCTTCAACGACAACCGGCGGCTTCACCTGTTCATGGTGGACGTCGCGTCGGGCCGCGTCGAGCAGCTGACCGACGGAGCGTTCTACGAACATTCGGTCGACTGGTCGCCGAATGGCCAGGAGATCGCCTTTCTCACGAATCGCGACGCCGATCACGACGAGTTCTTCAACTACGACGTCTACGTGATGAAGCTCGCGGACAAATCGATCCGGCGCCTCAGCGCGACCGAGAGCAACGAGTATCACCCCCGCTGGTCGCCCGACGGAAAAATGCTGGCGTTCCAGGCGACGAAGCGCGGGCTCACCGATCGCGAAACGACGATGGAAGACACGCACGCGTGGGTCGTCAACGCCGACGGCACCAGTCGTCGCGAAATCGGCACGACCGACAATCGCCAGAGCCCGCCGGAATGGACGCCGGATGGCCGGGCGCTGCTGTTCACGGTGCAGGAGCGCGGCAGCGTGCATCTGTATCGTCAGCCGATCGCGGGGGGCAAACCCGAGCTGGTGGTTGGCGATCGCGGAACCGTCAGTGGCTTCTCGATGTCCAGAACGGTGCTGGCCTACACGCTCGCGACGCCATCCGATCTGGCTCAGTTGTATATCGCCGGCCGCAGGATGACCGATCTCAACGCGGACGCGCTGCGCGGAAAACCGCTCGCCGATGTCGAATCGTTCACGTTCGTCTCGAATGACAACAAGTTCGAGGTCGAAGCGTTTCTCACGAAGCCGATCGGCCTGGCCGAGGGCACCAGGCATCCGCTCATCGTCAATATCCACGGCGGACCGCACGGCCAGCAGGGACCGGCATTCAACTTCAAGAATCAGGTATATGCCGCACGCGGCTGGGCGACGCTGATGGTGAACTACCGGGGATCCACTGGCTACAGCCAGGCGTTCTCGGACGCGGTCTTCGCCGATCAGAACGGCAACGAAGGGCAGGACGTGCTCTACGGCGTCAGCGCGGCGCTCCGGCGCTATCCCTGGATCGATCGCGATCGCCTCGGCGTCGAGGGCACGAGCTACGGCGGTCAGCTTTCGACGTGGCTGATCACGCAGACGAACATCTTCAAGGCGGCCATCCCGACCGCGGCGATTACGAACATCATCAGCTACAACTACATGACGTACTACAACCAGTACGAGGCGATGGAATGGGGCGCGTACCCCCACCAAGGCAACCTGATGGACACGTTGTTGCAGCGGTCGTCGATCCGCCACGTCGCCAACGCTCACACCCCCACGATGCTGATGCACGGTGAGAACGACAACGACGTGCCGATTGCCGAAGCGGAGCAGTTCTATATCGGTCTCAAGGACGTCGGCACCGAAGCCGTGATGGTGCGCTACCCCCGCGAAGGACACGGCATCCGCGAATCAAAGCACGTCGTCGACAGCATCGATCGGAGCATCCGTTGGTACGAGAAGCACTTTTCGCGGCCCAGGTCTTAGCTGGTTCGACGGCAGGCGTTCACCAGCTGCCAGCCGGCGCCGCCGCCGTCACCCGCGCGCTCGTGTCGGGAGTGGCGATCGCCGCACCGGATCAGATGGGGGCGCTGCCGGCAGACGCCATGAAGCGCGCCGACGTGTACCGTGAGCGCGAGCGGCAGTTCAGGAGCGGCCTGACACCGCCGAAGGGCGGCAGCGACGAAGAACGGCAGCTCTACGAAAGCCGCGTGCGTGTCGAGCGCGTGATCGTTTCGCTGTTCGACAGGCAGGACGCGCCGAAGGTGGCGGCCGGCTTTGCGCTCGACGTCGACCTCGATCGCGAGGCGCCGTTCATCGACGAACTATTGCAGAATCTGCCGGTGCCGTGGCTGGCGCCGTACCTCAATCTCATCGCCGGCCATCGAAAGTTGTGCGCGGGAGCGACCGAGGATGGGCGCCGGCAGCTTGCCCGCGCCCGCGACGGCGGCCATCCGCTGATTCGTGTGGCCGCGCTACATCTGCTCGACGGTGTAGCCTTTTGCCCTGAGCAGTGAGATCAGACCGTCGGGGCCGACCAGATGCGCGGCGCCGACGACGACGAAGGTGTGACCCTTGCGGGCGAAGAGCGCCTCGAGTTTGGGGATCCACGCCTTGTTGCGGTCCACCAGCAGGCGCTGATACAGCTGCGGCTCCTGCCGGAGCGCCGACAGCACGATGCGCTCGACGGTGGGCGCGTCGCCCGCCTTCCAGGCTTCCATCAGCTTCGCCATGTTGGCCTGCTCGGTGTCGATTTCCTTCAGGGTCTCCGCCAGCAGATGGTCCTGCTCGGCCATCGTCATGCCGTCGAAGAGCGACACCTGGAAGTCGAGCGTCTCCAGCCCCTGAACGCTCTTGCCGGCGCCCTGCGCCAGATCGTAGAAGTGCTTGTCGAGGCCCAGATCGGGATCGTAGCCGGCCTTCTGCCACTGCATGACCTCGAGCATCTGCGCCACCATCCACGGCTTCAGCAGTTTCAGCGGCTCGACCGGGACGCCGATCTCGCCGGAACGTTTGGTGAGCAGAGCGTAGGTGGCCGGCGAGAGGACCTTGTCGAGCGGCGTGCTGGAGGGCAGCATGCCGCGGCTGAGAAACGCCATCTGGGCACCGACGCCGCCCAGCTCGCCGAGATCCGCTTCTTCGACCAGCAGATCGGATTCCTTGAACGCGGTTTCGAGCGCCGGATTGAGCGGGTAGGAGTCCTTCGCCAGGAGGTGCACCGATCCGACGAGGTACATCGTCCCGCCGGACTTCGAGGTCGCCTTCCACAGAAAATTCCGGGCGGGCGCCGCTTCGAGCGCCGCCGCCACGAGCGCGACCGCAATGGCGGCGGCGGGGCGTCGCAGAGCGGAAAACCGGGTCCGATTCATCGGGAGCCTTTGGGTTTCATGAACGCCTCAATCTCCTCGATGGTCCGCGGGACGGCCGAAGACAGGCGGCGCAGGCCGGTCGATTCGAGGAGGAAGGAGTCTTCGATGCGGACGCCGATGTCTGCATACCTCGTCACGGCCGGCTGGACTTTCTCGATCAGCGCGTTGTTCTCCGGCGTCCTTGGCAGCGCGTCGAGCGCGCCCTGGCGGATGTAAATGCCGGGTTCGATCGTGAACGCCATGCCGGCCGCGAGCGGCCCTTTGCGGTCGCCGACATCGTGGACGTCGACGCCGAGGAAATGCGCCGCGCCGTGCGGATACCACATCTTGTACTGGTCGCCTTTCGTATCGGTGATGAGGCCCATCTTCAGCAGTCCTGCCTTGACCACCTCGACCGTCTTGTTGTGCACGTCCTGCAGAGATATGCCGGGCCGCGCCGCCGCCATCGCCTCCTCCTGCGCCTGCAGCACGATGCGATAGATGTCCTTCTGGAGGGGTGAAAACGTGCCGCTGACCGGGTATGTGCGCGTGATGTCGGCCGCCATGTAGCCGTAGTTACAGGCGGCGTCGACCAGCAGCAGTTCGCCGCTCTGCATCTGACGCTCGCCGCGCGGGTAGTGCAGGATGGTGGCGTTCGGCCCGCTGCCAACAATCGACGGATAGCTCCACGACACCGCGCCGCGCCCTTTCTGCACCGCTTCGATCGCCGCCAGCACCTCGTATTCGTACGCGCCCGGGTGCGCGGCGCGCATGCCGGCCATCTGCGCCTCGCCGGAGATTTCCACGCTCTTGGTCAGGATCCGCTGCTCGTACGGCGTTTTCACCGCGCGCAGCTGGTTCAGGATCGGCGAAGCGTCCGCCACCTGGAACCCGACGTACCGTTCACGGATCTTCTGGGCGAACTCCAATTCCGGCGTCAGCGGGGCGTTCAACGGACGAGGCGCGAGCGCGAGCGCGACCCGCGCGCGGCCGGCCGACAACGCCTCGTAGAATCGTGACGCATCGATCGGCGCCTCGTCGCCGCCAACGGGCATCCGGTTCAGGAAGCCGGCGATGATCTCGTCGAACTGGCTCGCGTGGAAGACACGGTCGACGCCGGTCTCGGTCTTCGCCTGCTCCTGTGTCAGCAGCGTGCCGGTCCACTGCTCGCGCGCCAGGTTGCGGTCCTTCACGAACAGCAGCTCGCGTTGCGTCTTGTTGCCAGGCATCAGCACGAGGATCGTGTTCTCCTGCGTCAGGCCGGTCAGGTAGTACAGGTTGCTGTCCTGCCGGTACTCGTAGTCGACGTCCAGTGAGTAGCGCTGTGCTTGTGCGCTCCACAGGATGAGCATCGCGTCGGGTCCGAGCTTCTCCATCACCCGCGCGCGCCGCGCCTTGAGATCGTCCGTGAGTTCGCTGGCTCGCGCGGCTGCGCCGGCGAACAGCAGAACGATCGCGAGCGCGGAGCATCGAATCCTGCGTGCCGAGATTCCACAAGTCATGTCATGCATTCTACCGTGCTATCCTCGCGCTCCCCATATTCAGGAGCGTTGCAATGAGTCGTGAACAGAGTCCCGAATCCAATGCCTTGCCGCCCCACGCCCAAGTGATCCAGATGGGGACGGGGTCCTGGGTCTCCGCGATCGTCTATGCGGCGGCCAAACTGGGCCTGGCTGATCACCTGGCCGCCGGACCGAAGAGCGCCGCCGAACTCGCCGGCGCGACTGGTACGCACGCACCATCGCTGCATCGCTTGATGCGGTCGCTGGCCAGCCTCGGCATCCTCACAGAACGAGACGCCCAACGGTTCGCGCTGACGCCGCTTGGCGAGGCGCTCGAGACCGGCGCGCCCGGATCGGCGCGAGCCACGCTGCTGGCGTTCTGCAGCCAGTGGTTTGCTCGCGGCTGGGAGGAGATGCTCTACTCGGTGCAAACCGGCAAGACCGGCTTCGAGAAGGCGGTCGGTATGCCGGTCTTCGAGTACCTGGGGCGACACCCGGAAGACGCGTCGAATTTCAGTGAAGCGATGGTGGGCTTCCATGGCGCCGAGCCACCGGCTGTCGCAGCGGCATATGACTTCTCCGGCTTCAAGACGGTGGTCGACGTCGGCGGCGCGACGGGCAACATGCTGGCGGCGATTCTGTCCACGCATGCGGGACCGCATGGTGTGCTGTTCGATCGCCCTCACGTGGTCCGCGACGCGCCCGCGCTGCTGAAGGCGCGCGGTGTCGAGGAGCGGGTGACGATCGAGCCGGGCAATTTTTTCGAGTCGGTTCCTGCCGGCGGCGATGCGTACGTGATGTCGCACATCATCCACGACTGGACGGAAGACCAGTGTCTGACCATCCTTGGCCACTGCCGGAAAGCCATGAAACCGGATGGGCGTCTCCTGATTGTCGAGATGGTGCTGCCCGCGGGCGATACGCCACATCCGGGAAAGATTCTGGACATGGTCATGCTCGTCATACCCGGAGGGCAGGAACGCACAGAAGCTGAGTACGCGTCGCTGCTCGGCAAGGCCGGTTTCCGTCTCACTCGCGTCGTGCCGACCGCGTCCGCCGTGGGCGTCGTCGAAGCCGTCGTGGCGTGATGAACATATTCGGCGGCGAAGGATGAGCCATGGCAGCGACGCTTTCGGCGCTGACCGTCGGTGTCATCGGCTCAGGCAGTTCCGAGCACGAGCGATCAGCTCGCGCCGTCGGCGAGCTGCTCGCTGACCTGGGCGTCAACCTGCTCACCGGCGGCGGCCGCGGTGTCATGACGGCCGTCAGTCGTGCATTCACTCAACATCCTCGAACCCGGGGCATTTGTATCGGCATTATTCCGTGCGAGAGCGAGACCGATCGCGCGAGGCCGAAGGCCGGCTACCCGAACAAGTTCGTCGAGCTGGCGATCCACACGCACCTTCCGTACAGCGGGACAGAGGGCACGAACGATCTATCGCGCAACCACATCAACGTCTTGTCGTGCGCGGCAATTGTCGCGTTGCCGGGCGAAGCTGGAACGGTGTCTGAAATCGCGCTGGCGATTCGCTACGGCAAGCCGGTGATTGCGTATTCACCGAACCCGGGGCTGGTGAAACACTTTCCCTCGTCGGTGAGGCGCACGGACCGCATCGATGACGTCAAAGACTTCCTGGAGATGCAGCTAGCCCCTAGCTCCTAGCCGCGACGGGGAACCAACTAGCCCCCAGACCCGACGGAGATCATCTTCCCCGGATTCATCCGATTGTCCGGATCCAGCGCCCGCTTGATCGTCCGCATGATCTCGAGCGATGCCCCGTGTTCCGCTTCGAGATACTTCATCTTGCCGAGCCCGACGCCGTGCTCGCCCGTGCACGTGCCGCCCATGGCGAGCGCCCGCGTCACCATCCGTTCGTTCAGACGCCCTGCCTCCGCGCGCTCCGACGCGCTCTCCGGATCCAGCACGTAGATCAGGTGGAAGTTGCCGTCGCCGGCATGACCGACCAGGCAGATCGGAAATGGCGCGCCCGCATTGTCCTTCTTGGTTTCGATGATGCACTCGGCGAGCCGCGAGATCGGCACGCACACGTCCGTCGTCCAGCCCTTGGCGCCGGGCCGCAGCGCCAAGGCCGCGTACAGCGCGTGATGCCGCGCCTGCCAGAGCCGCTCGCGATCCTCCAGGTGCGTGGCCCACGTGAAATCACGGCCGCCGCGCTCCAGCGCCAGCGCCTGCACGGTTTCGGCTTGATCGGCGACGTGTCGCGCGCTGTCGCTGTGAAATTCGAAGAACAGCATCGGCGCCACCGGATAGCTGGTCTTCGAATAGCGATTGACCGCATCCATCTGCGCCTCGTCGAGCAGCTCGATGCGCGCGACGGGCACGCCCAGCTGAATCGTGGCGATGACCGTCTCGACAGCGCCCGCGATCGAATCGAACGCGCAGGTCGCCGCGGAAACCGCCTCCGGCAGCGGATGCAGCCGCACCGTCACTTCGGTGAGGACGCCGAGGGTGCCCTCCGATCCGACGAACAGGCGCGTGAGGTCGTAACCGGCCGCCGATTTTCGCGCGCGCGTTCCGGTCGTGACAATCGATCCGTCGGCGAGCACCACGGTCAGGCCGAGCACGTTCTCCCGCATGGTGCCGTAGCGCACGGCCGTGGTGCCCGAGGCGCGGGTGGCCGCCATGCCGCCGATCGTCGCATCCGCGCCAGGATCGACGGGGAAGGTAAGGCCCGTGTTGTTCAACGCCTTGTTCAGTTGGAGACGCGTGACGCCCGCCTCGACGGTGGCATCGAGGTCCTCGGCGCTGACCCGCACGACTCGATTCATTTCGCGAAGGTCGAGGCAGACGCCGCCGCGGATAGCGTTGACGTGCCCCTCCAGGGAAGTGCCTGCGCCGAACGGGACCACCGGAATCTGCCGCCGGGCGCTGATCGCCAGGATTGCCGCGACTTCATCGGTGGAGTGCGGGAAGCAGACGACATCGGGCGCCGCCGGCGTGTGGTACGACTCGCCGTGGCTGTGGTGCTCGCGGACGGCTGCCGCGTCGCTGGCGCGCGAGCCGAGGAGCGTGCGAAGCTCCCGGATCGCGGTTTCAAGTGCCGCGTCGGTCGCTGGCGTGGCCATCGGTGTTCAGTATAGGGCCGACCGGAAGCCGGACGATGAACGTCGAGCCGTGGTCCTGGCCGTCGCTCTCCACGACGATTGAGCCGCCGTGCAGGTCCACCAGGTGTTTGACGATGGCGAGACCGAGGCCGAGGCCGCCGTATCGGCGCTTGCGGCCGGCGTCTTCCTGGCGAAACCGGTCGAACACGTGCGGCAGGAACTCGCGTGAGATGCCGGCGCCCGTGTCGCGGACGATGATCGACGCATGGCCGTCGCCGCGCGCCAGGCGCACTTCCACCCGCCCGTCATTCGGCGTGAACTTGATCGCGTTCGACAGCAGGTTCCCGACGATCTGCTGCAGCCGATCGGGGTCGCCAGCGATGATCCCGACGTGCCCGTCGACAATCGTCTCGACGCTGATGTTCTTGGCGTCGGCGGCCGGCGTCATCGTCTCGACCGCCTCCCGCACGACCTCTGGCAGGCTCACATCCTTGAGGTCGAGGCGGAGCGTGCCGCCGTCGACCCGGGCCATGTCGAGCAGGTCCTCAACCAGCCGCGTCTGTGCGCGTGCGTTCCGCTCGATCGATTGAATCGCGGCGGCTTGCTGCTCGCCCTGGACGGCGCCCGTCGCCAGCATCCGCGCCCAGCCGCGGATCGCCGTCAGCGGCGTCCTGAGCTCGTGCGACACCGTCATGAGGAATTCCTGTTCCAGCCGCAGCGCCTTCTCGAGGCGGTCGTTGGCTGCCCTCAGCCGATCCGCTTCCTCCCTCTGCGTCCGCGCCAGCGCGCGTTCCACCTCGTTCGTCTGATCAGTCTGGCGGAGCAGGGCCACGAGCGTACCGGCCATCATCACCGCCAGGACCCCGAAGAACACCGCCGACTCGGCCCCCTGGATTCGCCAGTCGTGCAGCACCTCGTCGCGATCGAGCGACACCGCCACGATGATTGGTGGCTCGGCCGTCGAACGAAATGCCGTCAGTGTCGCCGGGTCGCCGGGCCGCACGCTGGTGTCGATCGTTCCGGTCCCATTGGACCGTTTCGCCGCGGCGAAGATCGGGTTCGACACCGCCGATTCCCCGAGCGGCCCGCTGTCTGACGGTTCACGGAACAAGACGATGCCATCGGGATGAAACATCCAGACGGCGCCGCGCCGGCCGACGTCCATCGTCTGAAACAGGTTGCGCATCGAGGACGGAATCATCGCCGCGACCACGATCCCTTGAAACGCGCCATTGTCGTCGAGCAGCGGTCGCGCAAATGAAATCACGAACGTCTTGGGCTCGACGACCGTCGGGAACGGGTTGCTGATGATCAGCCGGTCTTTCGGATCGGCGGCGAGCTGGCGGAAGGCCGCATCGTCGCGGCGCGACTGCCCGACGATGAGCGGTTGCGTCGAGTGACGGATCGTTCCGGTCGCGTCGACGATGGAGATCGAGCCGGTGTGGCGCAGGCCGGCGCGCGCGGAGGCCAGACTTGGCGCCCAATCCTTTGCCGGCGCCGCCGGACCGCCGATGCGGCGGCTGTGCATCGCCAACTGCCGTAACGCGCTGTCATCTGCCGCAAGCGTTTCCCGCAGGTACTCCGAGAGGATGAACGCCAGGTTCGATGCGCGCGCAGAGGCCGACGCCAGCGTCTGGGTGCGTCCCGACCAGAGCTCGATCCCGCGGAATGCGCCCAGCGTGAACAGCACGCCGAGCGTGAGTCCGACAAAGACAGGCTTGCGCACAGCCCTAGTGACGAATCATTCCTGATAGGACAGCGGACGCTCGCGCCGCACGTAGCGGTCGTTGCCCGCCGGTTCGAAGACGTGGCACGTGGTCATCTCACCGCCGTACACGTGGAGCGTGATCGACGGCGTCGAGAGCGCGTTCGCGAGAATGTGATATTCGAACGGTGGAATCAGGCAGCCCGCCGAGCCGACAGAGGCCTGGACGCACCCCCTGGCCTCGAACCGGAAACCCTCGCCCGATTCGTCGACGAGGTCGAACTGCGTGACGTGCATCTGACCGGACACGACCCCCTCGACGCACCAGATACCAGCGTGATCGTGGAGCGGCGTCCGCTGCCCGGGACCCCAGGTCATCACGACGGCCGTATAGCCGAGATCATCGTTGCGGTGCAGCAAGCGCCGCGCGTAGCCGTCCGTCCGCACGCGATGAAACCGTTCGGGGAGTCGGATGGTGTGACCGCGGATGGCATCCTCCAGCTCCTGCTTGACCTGCCGGGTAATCGCACCAGCGTCGCGCAACCGCACGGCCGCATCGATTCGCGCGAGCAGCGTATCCAGGCCGTCGGACATCCTCACAGTATATCGAGCGCCTTCCGACAATTCTGCAATCCGGCGGTTCTGCGGCCGCGCAGTTTATCTTTTCTGTATGACGTGGTGCTATTCTTACCCACTTCATACATGGTCCAGCCTGCCTCGGCCTCCCTCGAACATACTGTGATAGATGTGCTGAAGAACGTGAGTCGACGGCCGATCGAGCCGACGATGGACAGCGATCTGGTCGCCGATCTCGGCTTCGATTCGCTCCAGGTCCTGGAGCTGGTTGCCGAGCTCGAAGATCGCTTCGACGTCTCGATTCCGTTGAACGATGTGCCGTCCACGCGGACGGTCGCCCAGATCGTCGCGCAGGTGGCGCGTCTCGTGGGAGAACGACCAACAGCCTGATGGGCCGATTGCGGACGCTGCCGGACGCGCTTGCCGACGCCGCGCGCGGGGATGCAGGATATCTCTTCGCGGCTGGTCGCGCGGACACGTTTCGCTCGTTTGCCGACATCCGCATCGCGTCGATGCGGGCGGCGCGGGCGCTGCGCGAGGCGGGACTCCGCCGTGGCGACCTCGTTGCGCTCGTGATCGCGGACGCCGAAGCCTTCCTGACGATGCTGTGCGCGGCGTCGATGGCGGGGGTGATTCCGGCCTCGTTGTATCCGCCGGCACTGATGGGCGCCGGCGATCTGTCCCGATACTTCCAGCTGACCGCCGGCATTCTGCGCGCCGCTCGCGCCAGGGCGGTCGTCACGAGCGCGGCGCTCGTGCCGGCGTTCGATGGCCTGCGCCCGCGCTGCCCGTCGCTGTCGCTGGTGATCGCGCACGAGCAGTGCGAGGCGCCGCTCGCCGAGCCGGACGTTCTACCGGCGCTCGATGACATCGCGTTCGTCCAGTTCACGTCGGGGTCGACCTCGGCGCCGAAAGGCGTGGCGCTCACGCACGCCAACCTGTCGGCCAACATCGATGCCATCAACGGACCCGCGGGCCTGATGACGGGGGCCGACGACGTCGGCGTGAGCTGGCTGCCGCTCAATCACGACATGGGGCTGGTCGGCATGGCGCTCGGCGCGATGTACGCCGCGCGTCCCTGCGTGCTGCTGCCGCCACAGACGTTCGTGAAGCGCCCGGCCGAGTGGCTGCGGGCGCTGACGCGCCATGCCGGCACCATCAGTTTTGCGCCGTCCTTTGCCTACGACTTGTGCGTGCGCCGCATCAAGGACGCCGATCTCGAAGGCCTCGACCTGTCGCGGTGGCGCGTGGCCGGCTGCGGCGCCGAGCCCATCCATCCGCCGACCCTCGCGGCGTTCGCGCGCAAGTTCGCACCCGTTGGCTTCCGCGAAACCAGCTTCCTTCCGAGCTATGGCCTGGCGGAGCACGTGCTGGCCGCGACGTTCGCGCCGCGGGGGCGCCCGCTCCGCATCGAAAATTCGCTCGTCAGCTGCGGCACGCCGCTGCCCGGCCATTCAATCCGCATCGTGGACGCGGTTAACCAGCCGGTGCCCGAGCGCCGGATCGGCGAGATTCTGCTGGCGGGCCCGTCCGTAATGCTGGGCTACTATCACCAGGACGAGCCCGGTGACGCGATCGAAGACGGCTGGTTGCGCACGGGCGATCTGGGATATCTGGCGGACGGCGAGTTGTTCGTGTGCGGGAGAGCGAAGGACGTCATCATCGCGCACGGCCGCAAGTACCATCCGCAGGACCTCGAGTGGGCCGTGGACGATCTGGCCGGGGTTCGGCGCGGCCGGGTGGTCGCGTTCGGCACCGCCGGCGCCGGGCGCGCGGACCGCGTCGTGATGGTGGTGGAGCCGAACGGGACGGTGCCCGCGGCGTCGCTGACCGACATGGTGCGGCGCCGCATCGGCGACCTCTTTGGCCTGTACGTCGACGAAGTCGCGATCGTGCCAAGCGGGACGGTCGGGCGGACGACCAGCGGCAAGGTGCAGCGCGCGGCGACCCGGGAACGGTGGGCGTCGCTGGCAGAGCTGAAGGCTGAGAGCCGAGAGCTGAGAGCCGAGAGCTGAAAGCTGTGGACTTACTCGACAAACTCCGCGCCGTCGAACAACGTGCCGCAGCCGTGGCGGACCGCTCCGCCATGCCCGGGCTGACCGTCATCGACCGCGTGCTGGGGCCCTGCGAAGTTGTCGTCCAGGGTCGGCCCACGTTGATGTTCGGCTCGAACAACTACCTGGGCCTCACGCTGCACCCCGACGTCATCGCGGCGGCCCGCCGCGCGGTCGTGGAGTACGGCACGGGCACCACCGGCTCGCGGACCGCGAATGGCACGCTGGCGATTCACGAACAGCTTGAGCGTCAGCTCGCCACCTGGTTCCGCAAGCGCCACGCGATCATCTTCAGCACCGGCTACCAGGCGAACCTGTCGCTCGTCGGCGGACTGTGCGGGCCGGGCGATGTCATTCTCATCGACAGCGACAGCCACGCGAGCATCTACGACGCGACGCGCCAGACCGCGGCGCAGGTGATTGGCTTCCGGCACAACTCGCCCGAGAGCCTGCGCAAGAAGCTGGAACGGCTGCCGGGCGCCGAGTCGAACCGGCTGGTCGTCGTCGAGGGGTTGTATTCGATCCGCGGCGACGTCGCGCCGCTGCGCGACATCGTCAGCGTCTGCCGCGCGCATCACGCGTACCTGCTCGTTGACGAGGCTCACTCGCTCGGGACCTATGGCGCCACCGGTCTGGGGTGCGCCGAGGATCAGGGCGTGCTCGACGAGGTCGACTTCATCGTCGGCACCTTCTCCAAGTCGCTGGCGGGCATCGGCGGCGTGTGCGTGTCGAACCATCCCGAGCTTCGCGCACTGCACTTCCTCGCGCGGGCCTACGTTTTTACGGCGTCAGGCTCGCCGTCGAACATCGCCAGCGTCGCCGCGGCGGTGGACGTCGTCCGCGCGCATCCGGAGCTGCGCGATCAGCTGTGGGGTAACGTCCGCCGGCTGCGCCGGGGTCTGCAGGAGCTCGGCTACGCGATCGGCAGCACCGAATCGCCGATCGTGCCGATTCTCACCGGCGACGAAGAGCGCACGATCGCGCTGTGGCAGTACTTGCTCAACGAAGGACTGTATGTGAATCTGATCGTGCCGCCCGGCTGCCCGCGCGACGAGTGCGTGTTGCGGGCGAGCTGCTCGGCGGCGCATAGCCCCGAGCATCTGACGCGGGCGATGGAGATTTTCGCGCGCGCCCTTTCACAGCCAGCCTTCGCGTCGATACCACGCAGCGGCCTGCGCGAGTCCTTCGTCTAGTCCCACCTCCGCGACCACGCCGAGACGGTCGCGCAGGTGATCGACGCGGCACACGAAGCCCTCGGTGGCCAACTCGCTATAGCGGCGGCTGTTCATCGGCAGCGGCTTCCCGCGGACGGCTCCGCCGACGTCGCCGAGCAGCGCCACGAGCTTCAGTACCGCCAACGGTACCGGAACGATCATCGCGCCGCGTCCGACCGCGTTGCGCACGCCCTCGAGCAGCGCACGCGTGGTGACTGGTTTCGCGTGGCCGACGAAGAGCGCATCGCCGCTCGCCCCTCGATCGACTGCCGACGCGATCGCGCGCACCAAATCCGCAATGTAGACGAACGTATAGGCGGCCGACGCGCGTCCGATGTTCGGCAGCACGCCACGAGACGCCAGCACGAACAGCGGCAGCAGTGCCCGGTCGCCGGGGCCGTACACAACGCCCGGTCTCAGGACCGTCCAGCGCAGACCCGCGATGGTCGCCACCACCCGCTCGCCTTCGAGTTTGCTGCGGCCGTAGGCCGTCATCGGCGCGGGCGGGTCGGCTTCGCTTCGCGGCGCCTGCAGACCGGCCGGACCCGCAGCTGCCAGGCTGGAGATGTGGATCAGGCGCGCCTCGCTGTCGCGCGCCGCTTCCGCGACCGCAGCGGTGGCGTCGACATTGACCGCGACGTAGTCTGCGTCGCGCGACGCGGACACCACGCCGGCGAGGTGGACGACCGTCTCGGCGCCTGCGATCGCTTTGCTGATCGCCGGGCGCTGGAGTGGACGGCCCACCTCGATCACGTCGTCGCCGCGCGACCGGAGGTGCGCGACGACGTGGCGGCCGATGAATCCGGTCGCGCCAGTGATCGCGATCCGCATTAGCCGAGCGCCTTCTGGTAGATGCGATAGGTCTTGTAGCGGCGCGCGCCGGCGAGTTCTGCCGGCTGGTTGATGTCGCGATTGTCCTCGAGCACCCACGAAAACTCCGCCCGCCGGTAGGGCGTGTCCTTCATCTGCCGGTGCAGCTCGAACAGGAGCAGGGGGTAGAGGCCGAGCCGTCGATAGGCCGCTTCCACACCCAGGAGCAGCAACCTGACTTGCGTCACGTAGCGCTTGCGCCGAAGCAAACGGATCAGACCGAACGGAAACAGCCGGCCGTTGGTTCCTTTCAGCGCCTGATTGATGTCCGGCACGGCGACCGCGCAGGCGACGGGGCGGCCGTCGACTTCGGCGCACACCGTGCAGCGCGGATCGAAAATCGGTTTCAGCTCGGTGGCGAGCCGTCGGAATTCCGCGGCCGTGGGGGCGACGAAGCCCCAGTTCTGCTCCCAGGCCTCGCAGTAAATCGTGCGCAGCCGCTCGACTTCGCGCGTGAACTCCGACAGGCGCAGCGGCCGCGCGACGATCCCTTCGCGCGTGCGCAGGCGCTGCGCAAGCCGGGCGATGACCGGAGGCGGCTCGCCTGAGATGTCGTAGATCCAGGCGAACAGGTCTTTCGTTTTGCGATAGCCGGCGGACTCGAGGAACGCCGCATATTCTCGCGGGTTGTGCGGCATCATCAGCATCGGGTCGCTGTCGAACCCGTCGACGAGCAGGCCCGCGCTCTCGTTGAGCGATGGATTGATCGGCCCGCGCATCGCCGCCCGGCCGCGGCCCTTCGCCCACGCCTCCACCGTTTCCATCAGCGCCTGTGTGGCGGCGGCGTCGTCGGCTTCGAAAAACCCGAACATCGCGACGTTGTCGCCGTGGCGCTGGTTATGAAGATGATCGTCGATCGCGGCGATACGTCCGGCGACGCGATGTCCGCGCCACGCGAGGAACAGTTCGACGTCGGCGTGGGCGAAGAAGGGATTCTTTCGGGGTGTCAGCCGCTCGCGTTCGGCGATTCGCAGCGGCGGCACCCAGTGTGGATCCGATGCGTTGCGCTCGTAGGCGTAATCGACGAACCGATTGAACTCGCGCCGGCCTTGCACGCGCCGAACGTCAATCACCTAGGAGCCTGTCCGAGTCATAGCATAGGCCGCGTTCCGAGCGCCGCGCCGGCAGATGCAAGGCGCCGCGACGCAGGCAATGAGGGACATTGTCGAGGAGCGGCAACGCCGCAGATGCCGGCGCGCCGCCGGAACCCGGAGGGCGCATGGGGGTTGCGGGCGAGTTCGTCGTTGCTCGTCGTCATCGATGTGCCGCATCCCTCCTCCTCGCGCCTCGATCTCGCCTCGCAAGCCCCATGCGCGCGACCCATGCTATGACTCGGAGAGGCTCCCGATACGTTAGCATCACGACGTGCGATCGTCCGAGTGGGTGTCGTTCGTCTACTTCGCCGCCCTGACCGCGATCGCCTGGCTGCGGCCGCTGCCGTCGGCGCGACGCATCCAGATCACCGCGATCGGCCTGCTGTCGTCCGTCGCCGTCGTCGCTGGCGCACGACTGGCGCCGCCCGCGGTCCGTGACTGGATGCCGCCGCTCGTCATCCTGACCGGCTATTTTCTGTCGGGCAGGTTCTTCCTGAACCCGTCGCCCGCATTCGAAGCCTGGTTGATCGCCTGGGATCGCCGCCTGCTCGGCGATCCCGCCTCGCGATTTGCGCACTGGCCGCGCGCGCTGCTGGCGTACCTGGAAATCGTCTACATGGG
>Ga0207641_10001552_pt1 | contig 22505 bp, 8 predicted proteins | sample KBSSwiS62_FD_184306 | JGI IMG/M metagenome (GOLD analysis project Ga0207641, IMG submission 184306) | Switchgrass rhizosphere microbial communities from Kellogg Biological Station, Michigan, USA - KBS Switchgrass S6-2 (SPAdes) (version 2) | ecosystem: Host-associated > Plants > Roots >... | reverse complement strand
CGATCAACAGCGCGCAACCGCTGGGCTATTATGCGAATTCGTACTTGAAGCTGGTGGCCAACGGCGGCGGCTTCAACATCGACGTGGAAGTGGTGCCCGAACCCGGCACCTGGGCCCTGATGCTCGGCGGTTTGGTCCTCCTGGTCGTTTGCCAGCGCTTGCGCCGGAAGAACAGCTGACAAACTGTGCAAAGTCGACACGCGGCGGAGAGCTCGCTTTCTGTCTGCGGTCGTTTGCTCAGTTTGTTTGGATTTATCGGGGTGCTTGCCTTGCCCGTCAAGGCTGCCACGCTTAACCCGGCCCACCCCACGATAGGCACACTCGAAAGCGACACAACCCACATCAAGGCCACCAACGAAGCAGGAGCTCGCGCTGTTGTCGTTGGTATTGGCTGGGACTCTGCCGAGCCGCAGGAGGGCAAGTTCAACGCCATCTATTTGCAGAGCCTTAAGGACAAGATCGAGATGTTTCGCTCCGGCGGAAAGTGCATCGTTCTCGATTTGGGTGTGCAATATCCGCCGTCATGGATTTTCAGCCTTCCCACGGCGCGTTTTATTGACCAATACGGAGAATCCTTTGCTGCCGCCTCTGGAAGTGGAGATTGCGGCGTCAATCTGGTCTACAACGACGAAATGCGAAACAGATTTGATGCGTACCTCGCACATCTCTTTCATGAACTTGGGAACAATTTCTATGCCATTCGTCTCGGTGGTGGCCGGTACGGAGAACTTGGTTATCCAATCAACGTCTACGAGCACCACACGAATTGCTATTGGGCTTTCGATCCCATCGCCCAAGGGAAGCAACCGGGCTTGCCTTCCGGGATGAGAGTCTGCCCTGTTCCGGGCTGGAAACCCGGTGAAGGGAGCATGAACCATGAATCAGCGCGTCAATTTATCAACTGGTACATGGAGAGTCTGCAGAATTACCACGACTGGCAGATCGCGACGTTGCGCAAATATTTTTCGGGCCCGCTTTTCATGCTGTATCCTTCTACGGGAGGTCTTCGGCCCGGTCAACTGGCTGCCGCCATCAACGACGACGCCAACGGTTCCACCGGCCCTGAAAAGACCGGTGAGGTTGGGCGCGGTTACGACATGGCCCGCTATATCGCCGGAATCAAAGATCCGCAGGTAGTGGTCTACAGCACCTGGATCGACGGCTTTGACGGTAGCGATGATATCAGCCCCGATCCGAAACGATGGAACCCGGCGCACTACCTCGCGAGCCTCGCCGTTGCCCATCAACCGCCGTTGATGGTTGGTGGCGAAAACACCGGACATCCTGACGATCTCGCCAACCTGAAGCTGACTTTCCTGCGCATGCGCGACTACCATCTCTGCGTCATGTTCTGGGCCTTCGAACCCACGCTCTTCGATCACGTGCAGTCGCACGCAACGATCGAAGACTTCAAGGCCTGCGCAACCAATCCGGAACCGGAGCCCCGTTAGGCGGGTAACGGTCCTCCAACGGCATTACGCCGGATCACATCGCCGTAGAATTTCGCGCTCAGCTTCGGCGTCCGTTCCTGCGTTTCATAATTCACGTAATGGATGCCGAACCGCCGGGTATAACCAAAAGCCCATTCGAAGTTATCGGTAAGGCTCCAGACAAAATAGCCCTTCAGCGGATAACCTTCCGAGATGGCGCGATGCCCGGCGATCAAGTGTTGTTGCAGGTACATCACGCGGGCAGTGTCCCAGATCTCATTCGCGGAGTCGGGACGGTCCCCATTGGCGCAACCGCTTTCCGTGACATAGATGGCGGGCACTTTCCAAGTCTCAGCGACAAGCCGTGGCGCCCAGTAGAGGATCGATGGCCCGAGGAAGAGCCATGGCATGGTCAGCCTCGGATAGCTTTCGTCACACGGAAGATGCGCCCAGCCGCGTGCCGTTTCGGGTGCATGGCGAATATAAGTCGGTGCGTAAAGATTCAGTCCGACGAAATCGAGCGGAGAATTGATCACGCGCATCTCCTCGTCTGTGAAGACCGGTGCATTGGCACCCTGCTGTTCCAGATAAGCGGGATGGTACGCGCCTTCCATGATCGGCGTCAGGTACATCCCCGACATCTCGCGCATCGCCTCGCGCGCCGCGGCAATGTCCTCCGTTGTTTCGCGTACCGGTACGCAGCCGGGTAAATTTTCCGCAATGCCGATACGAACTTTTGTTCCGCACGCTGCCCGCAACGCTTGTACCGCCAGGCCGTGACCATAAATCGCATGGTGCCGTGCCTGGTTGATCACGCGCTGGCTCACATACTTACCGGGCGCAAAAAGTTCCGGATCGAGCCCATACCCCTTGTCGAGAAAACAGACAAATTCGTTGGTGGTGAAAAAACCGCGCACCCGGTCGCCGAGGCGTTCACCGATGATGCTCGCGTACTCGCCAAACGCCTCCGAACATTCTTTCCCTTCCCAGCCTCCGTAGCGATCTTCCAACGCCTGCGGCAAGTCCCAGTGAAACAGCGTCAACCACGGCTCAATTCCAGCCGCCCAAAGTTCATCGGTCAGCCGCTTGTAAAAATCGATTCCCGCTTCATTGACCTTACCCGTTCCTTCGGGAAGAACCCGTGACCACGAAACGGAAAAGCGGTACGCCTTGAGCCCAAGCGCTTTCATCAGTGCGACATCTTCCTTGTAGCGATGATAATGGTCCGTCGCGACATCGCCATTGTGGTCCATGGCCGTTGCGCCGGGACGATGCGAAAATGTGTCCCACACAGACGGCCCGCGCCCATCTTCCCTGGCCGCACCCTCAACTTGATAAGCCGCTGTCGCCGCACCCCAGAGAAAATCCTTTGGATAAGGACAATAAAGATTACTCATGCAAGTGAGATTTAAGCATAAAAAAGGCAGTTTCAAAACTCATAAAAAAACGTGCAATAAATTGAATAAAAGAGATTTGGACTTATGGCAATGATGGAAATTTGTCACTAACAGAAAGATATGTTTTTGCTGTATTCAGCTCGTCTTTTTTTGTGAATTGCTATATTTTTGGACGATAAGTCCGAGGGACCTAAAATGCAGCTTCTTTCTCTCCCTGTGGCTAAAAATCCATGCCGCAACATATTTTCCTAAGTCAATGAGCACAACATTCATGGCCGGCGTGGCTGTGCCAATTCACAATATCTCGCAACAGAATCAAGAGCGTTTGCGTTCGGCGGGCCTCAAGTGGTTAAGGTCCGGCATTCATGCTTTCGATCAGGATCAGTTTTTTACAGGTAAAAAACAACCGACTGGTTTCCACCAGGTGCGCGATAAGATTGTCGAATTGCGGAAAGCCGGCTTTCAGGTCATGGGCCTGACACCGGGACCGAAGGACCTGGTGGCTGCTGCAGGTGCGATCGGATCACCTGAATATTTTGAGAACTATCGTCGCCTTTGCGCTTTTCTCGGCCAGGCCTTCAAGGGACTGATTGACTACTGGCAGGTGGCCAATGAACTCGATATCTGGATCTTCCGCGATGAACTGACTCTCGAGCAATCCGCCGAGTTTCTCAAGGCCGGTCTCCGCGGCCTCAAGGAAGTGGATCAGAAGTTGAAGGTTGGCATCAACATCACACTGTTTCCCTCCAAACCGGGTGAAGTTGATGGTAATACGGACAAACACGAAGGAGTTTTCCTCGCCAGGAGCATTTATCAGGACACCACTCTGGAAGTCGACTACGTCGGCTTCGACAGCTACCCCGGCACTTGGCGTGCAGGTGGCGCGGAGAGCTGGCATGAGTATCTGGATGCGCTCTACGAACTGACCCGTAAGCCGATCATCATCCAGGAGTTCGGCTATTCCTCCGCAGGTGAAATGATGACCAGGGAAGAAGACGCGAGCGGAGCCTACCCTTGTTCACTGAAAAAGTGGCGATTTTCCTGGCACGGCGCCCACACACCCGAAGTGCAGGCCGATTTTATTACCGAGAGTTACAGGATTTTCGCGCAAAAGTCTTTTGTGATCGGGGCCACCTACTACCGCTGGCAGGACCAGACGACATGTTGGCAATGCAAACGGGATGATTGTCCGATCGAAACCGCCTGGGGACTGGTCGATCTTGAGAACAACCTCAAGCCATCCTACCACAGCCTGAAGGCGAGCCTCGCCGCCAACTTCGAGGGACGGCTCTAACCCGATCGGCCGCGGTTAGGCAGTGATAAGCCATGATGTACGCTTACTGCAGGTGCTTCACCAAAATAGGCAACTGGTTCTTGTCGACCGGGGCGTCCTGTTTCAGGCCATCAGGTTCGACGGAATACATGTACTTGTTCCACCAGGGGCCAGCGGCCCAATAGGTATATCCCATCCAAACGTCCTTGTTCTGGTCCATGTAGCTGAGGATGGCGTCGCCTTCGATGTTCGCCTGGGTATTGGCGGGATTTCCGTCCCAGCCGAACTCACCGAGAAACGCCTTGAAGTGGTGTTCCTTCGCCCAAGTCGTGAAATCGACGAGGCATTTTTCGCCGATGCCGGGGACGGCCTCTGGATGCGTGCCGGAGCTGTCTTTGTCGAGATACTGGTGGACCTCGAACGCAAAGTTGTCGCCTGGATCCTTGAAATTTACCAGGGCGGCGCCGTTGCCCGATTTGATCCACGAATGGGCCCCGGTCCATGCGGTGCCGGGAACGAGGATGCGGTTCTTGGCCCCGGTGGCGCGGATGGCATTCACCGCCGCTTGCATCGTGTCCGCATTGACCTGCGCGTTCTGCTTGTGCGGTTCATTCATCAGGCCGAACCAGACAAGAGGATTGTCCTTGTAGTGATTGGCGAGCTTGGTCCAGAGATCATTGAATTCCGCATTGGTCAATTGCGGGTCGACTCCAACCAGCGCGCCCTTGCCGTCAATCGAGCGGCCGCCGTAATTGTGGACATCCAACAGCACGACGAGGCCGAGTGCTCTTGCCGTGGCCACGCAGCGATCCAACTGACCGAGGTCCTGTTCGCGAAGATCGCCGAGGGATTGCGGCTGGATTCTCTCCCACTTGAAGGGAATCCGGATAATCTTGAATCCCTTGTTTTTGAAATAGGTGAACTCGGTATCCGGGGGATAAGCATAGTTCTTATTGATCTCATCGCCTTTCCCAAACTCGGCGACAGCCAAATTCACGCCTGGAAAATAACCGGAAGAATTGTAGCTGGCAGCGGGGGCCGGAGCGGTGGCGGGTGCGGGCGGAGGCGTTTGCGCAGGGGTGCCGGTATCTTGAGAAAAGCCCAAAGAGATTGCGGCCAGCAGGGACAGGGAGGTGAGAAGGAGGTGTTTCATAGATGGTTGGAGAAGGAGAGATGAAGAGAAGTCTCTGGGGTAAACCGCCCGGAATGAATTTAGTTTCGGAAAAATGTATAGTTTTTATAAAGTATTATGTTTTAGGAGATTGCTTCCGAGAAAAATATTCAGGGAAGCGAATTCCAACGACCGAAAGTGGCCATTAAACGATCGGAGGAGCGGCGATCTCCGGCTTCATCCAATCGAGGGCCAACACGAGCAGGAGAAAGCCGAGGCCGAGGATGCAGATGAGCTTGCCGCTTTGGCTGAAGCCGACGATGAAGGGAGTCAATCTGCCGGATTCGTAGGGCTCGCTGAAGGCGATCCACCCATTTTTGGACGAGGTCGACGATTCGATCCGGTATTCGTGACCGGGAGTGACCTTGGCGTAGACCTCTTCCGTGTCCCGGAACACGAAGGGGTAGGTATGCGTGAGAGTGGGGAGGACTTCGGTTTTCTCTCCCGTCGTCTGATCGACGACGACGAGGTGCAGGCCCTCGAGGCGATAGTTGCTCAACTTTTCGTGATCGTCGACGAGCAGGTCAAAGGTCAGGTACGGCGCGGTGGGAGTGAAGGGGCCGGAGCGGTACGATTGGCTTCTTCCGTCTTTGCCAAGCTTGAAGCTTCCCCAGAAAATCTTGGAGGGCTTGGCGTGATAAGGCGGGGGATAGGCATTGAGCCGGTAATCTCCCAGTGCGCCGGGCTGGAGGGAAAAGCCGGTGACCATGGGTAGGGTCATGGCCCGCCACGGCTCCCGGCCTGCGGCTATGTCGACAATATTGGGAGGCAGGTCGAGTTTCTCGTAGGTGGCAATGGGTGAAGTGGACTCGATGGTGTCGCCATGAGTCATGTTGCGAAACAGTGTCTGGTATTGCGCCCCGGGCCACTCGCCGGACTGGGCGGTTAGGAAGGGAATCACCCGGAAGAAAATATGGATGGAGAATCCCGCGACCTGGAGGCAGAGCCACAGATAGGAAAAAAGCAACCAGGCCCGTTGGCGCCGACCGGTGGAACCCTGATAAAGCAGGTAGAGGCTGACGACGCAGATGAGGGGAATCATCATGCAGAGATCGAAATAGCGGCCGGAGGGCATCCCGGCGTTATTGTTGTCGCCGCGGAACGCGCCGGTCGCGAGCGAGATCAAGAACACGAGGCCCCCAGCGGCGACCATGTAATCGGCGCTGCTTTTGCGAAAGGCGGGTTGGAAAACCTGGGCGAGCGCGAGTCCGAGGAGTGGAACCAGCGTGATGAATCCGAGAAAGGGCACAAAGACCACCGGCCAGCCGAGTGTCTTGAGCATGGCGTTGAGTGCTTCTCCAAAAGGAACATGGCCGCTGCCGCCCATCGCCAGATAGAAGGAGAGGAAGATGGCCAGGCAAGCCACGGAGGAAACGATATCCTGCGGGCTCATGCGTTGCGCGAGGGCGGAGCGGAAAAGAACGGACGCTGTGACCATGAAGGCGCCGAGGCAACCGGCGCCATTATTCATGGCCGCGAGCAGGGCGCAGAGAGTGGCGAGGATGACTCCGCTCCATGTCTGGCCGCGGTAGGCCGAGTAGTAGAGGGCCGCGAGACTGAAGGCCATGCCTGCGGCGTGGGGCCACAGAAATCCCCACGAAATGCGATAGCCGGCAAAGGGGATGACAAAGAGCGCGAAGATGAAGAGGAGCAGCCAGCGCCGGTGGCGGGGAGGGACGACTTCCCAGAAGGTCAGGATAACGACGGCGGCGTAGAACGTATGCACGAGCGAACTGACGAGGAAATCGAGGTGCGCGTCCCAATAACCATTCAAGAGGTACTGGGCGAGGACGGCCAACTTGTAGAGCTCCATCGGATGTCCGTTGTAGCGGACGGCGATGAATCCCCAGTCGTGCACGCCCTGACCCCATGCCTGTAACCAAGTGAAGTTGTCATAATCGTCGACGAGGGGAAGCTCGGGAACAAAGGCATTGCCGATGAAGATGCGCAGGCCGAGGACAAGGAGCAACAGGCCAATGACCAGAAAACCGTCGCGATATCTTTGCAGGCTTGAGTTCAATGCGCTTGATGTGGTTGATTTCGCGAGGCCGATATGGCCAGCCCGCCGATTATCTTGCTGAGTTCGCGGGGGAACTCAACTCTATCCCGGTGCCTTTGTTTAAGACAAAACCTCCCCGTGGATTTAGGGCGCAAAGGCGTAATTGGAGACCGTGCGCCATTGATAGAAGCTGTCGAGACTCGGCGCGGTCGCGGTGCTGGCGGGATTGTGGGAAGAGTCCGTAAAGTCCGGGAGCGTATTGTTATTCGGATCCAGATAACGTTCCAGAGATGTGGAGCCGCGGTACTCGCCGGTCACGACCCCCGAGGTCTCGCTCCATTGGGCCTGATTGGCTGCGGGGGGATTTTTCAGCACCTGTACGCGATAATAGACGGTGTAGGTATTCGACTTCGTGGTGAGGCGTGGGTAGATATCCGCATAGGGACGTTCGCGCGTATTGTCCCCGACCAGGGCGAAATCGCCGGCGGAGCCGTACCAGCTGTCGGCCTGCCTGTAGTCGGCGTCGTCATTGCTGGTCCAATCCAAATATTTAGTGGCGGCATTGGCGGCCGTCGTTATGTCACGGGGGACGAGATAGATGTCACAAATTTCCGCCGGGGACCGGAAGATATCGCCACTTTTAAATTTCTCCCGGAATTGGCGGAGAGAGCCCTTGTCTTCACTGAGGTTGAGGGGAAGGCGGGCTCCCAGCAGAGAGCCTCCCCAATTGCTGACAATGTTGGTCTGGGTGGTGCCTTTCGTGGAGTAGCCAAACTTGGCCTTGGAGGAACCTCCTGCGGCGGCGGCACCGCCCACGGGTATCCGGGCGATCAGTTCAGAGGCGAGCACCGCCTGGACGCCCGTGCTCCGGATGATGTGGGTAAAGGGCAGAATCTGGTAGTTCATATTGATCTTTCCTGCCGTGGAGAAAGGCTCGCTGATGGCGTAGGGTTGCACAATCGGCATCCAGAAATTATCGAGCAAGAGATAGTCCTTCGGTCCCGCCGGGCTGGCGACGGAGTTTCGTCCGACCGTGGCGCTTCCCGTCTGGGTCGTCGTCATTTGCGGGCGGAAAAGGAGGGTCCGCCAGGGAATACCTTCCGCCACGCCGGTGGGAAGCGAGCCAAAGGCGACGGGCGAAGTCACGATCCGGTTCGCGGTGAAATAGCTCGGAAGCTGGGCGCTATTGTTGTTTCCCGCGTTATAGTTGATGTAAGGCGTGCCACCCGCACTGTAGGCTGTTCCTTCGTCGGCCTTGTTGGCATAACAGCCGTCTGGCCCCAGCAGCGTGCCATTGTCCCAATCACCACTGGTCAGGTAGCCGCGATTGGAGGCATCTCCCGGTACGCCTGTGGCCGAGGTATAGAGATAGTTATAAGGCACTTTCGGGGTCAGGCTGGGACACTGAATGATTGCTCCCAAATTAACCAGTGAGCCATTCGCTTCGGTACCCGCCGTGCATTGGGAGTTGGTGAGCGGTTCACAGAACATGTTGTCGAGCATCCGGGTGCTCGAATATTGTGGAGTGACCATAAAGTCGCCGGTGGAAGAGGAAAGGGAAGGGCTGGCGTTAATCGTGGCCTTGGCCATCGTCAAGCGGTAATCGCAATCCTTGGGCACAATGGACCGTACTACGTCGCCATAAGCGGTCGTGCCGGATGATGTGGTGGTCAACGAAGAAGCAATGGTCGTTGTTCCAGTGTAATTGAGCCACGCCGTTCCGCTTCCCCATCCCGAGCCGGGGGGGGCCAGATCACCGCGAATTTCGCAGCCCAATCCCAAAGCCACACTGGATGCGCCGGTATTGTTTGCCGAACCGGATCCACACCAACCGATACGATTGTCAAAGCCCCACCAGTCGGGGGCATGGGTTACCGTGCTGTTGGTGCCGGAAACAGAGGTAAAACCATAAGTGGCCAGCGTCGGGGTCGTCACGGTGATCGCAGGAAAGCCGACCGTAAAGTTTTGGTAGGGAACTTGCGCAATGGATGAGCCCGTGGTCACTGGCATGGTCATCGACACGCTGAACGTACTGCTTCCCCCCACCACGATGGTCGAGCTCGTTACGGTGAAGGGATTGCTGACGAAGTGGTAGGGACGTCCTCCGGTACTGGGGTTGACGATATACTGGGTGGCGACGCCTGTTCCCAAGGTGTCGCCGCGGCCATTTTGAGTCAGGTAAGTGTTCGTGCCGGTGCCATTGAGGACCGAGGGGGGATTGGTCGACGCGGCCGAGTAATCCTTCTGAATCAAAGCCGAGACACCGCTCCATCCATTGTAGCGCATATAGGGAAGATGGGTCGGGGGATGAGTGGTTGGACTGCCGGAATTGTTGATGATGCCCCCTCGAAAGCTGAGGATGCCGCCCTGCTCGCTGTTGTCGCTCCAGGCCGTTGCGGTCGAACTGCTGCCATTGAGATAGCCGTCGCCATTGGAGTTTGCGCCAGTCGTATTGACGGGTGTGCTTTGGAACGGCTGTTGGCCTGCAATGCTGATACTGTGGCCACCGGAGACGAGGATGTTGAAGTCGGGGCCTACGCCGCCACTGGTCTGCGCCATCAGGTCATACCCATTGAGGGGCGCGGCCGGTTCAAAAAGAAGCATCGCCTGAAGCTTTTTTGCGCCGACCGCGAGAGCGGAAAAAGTGCCGGAATCGGTGCGAGCATATGCCGGGGTGTGGTAGAGAGTGTCGTTGGACAGAGTGGGATTGAGCGGGAACGGCGGATTGACGGTTGAATCGACCGTGGAGGTAAGGACGTTGCCGAAAATATCCACGATCTGGTTGCTGGAGTTACGCAGATATTGTTGTTCCGGCAGATTGCTGACATAGCCCGGGTCGTTCGCCGAGCCGATCACGGGAGAGACGGGGATCGTCGCGCTAATGGTCGCGACAATGACGGGCACATTGTAGGAGACATTGCTTCCGGTAATCGTGGCGGAGTAACCGGTGTTGGAGTTGGACGTATTCAAGGTGGCCAGGTTATTCGAGCCATCTGCGGTGCAAATGACGTGAAGGCCAATTTCAGAAAGAGTCGCCAACCGGCCCAGGCCTTGGGTCGTATAGCCGCTCTTCGTGATCTGCAAAGGTATCACTTCACCTTTGGCGGCATAATTAACGCCACTGGTCGGAGTCGAGTTCGGCCAACTGTGATCGTTCAGATTGAGGCAGCGGATGTAATCGATCATCTCGGTCAGGATCTGGTCGCGTTCGCTGGCAATGGTGGAAATGCTGGAGGATCCGTATTTCGAAAGAAAATTGCCGCCGTAGCCGGGGATATTGGCGGCAGTCAGGTTTTGCAGATAGCCATAGACCGCCTGGTTGCGTGGTTCGTTATTATAGTCATTGGTGGCGCTGTAGGCATCGTACCGCTGAAAATAGTAGGGATTTCCTGCTTGTGCATTCCCCGTATTGGTGGTGGAACAAAATTTGATGAGCTTGTCGATGGCCGTGATGGCCATCGTGGTCCCGGTTCCGCGGGGTGCAGTCTGGCTGGTATCAGGAATGGGCCACATCGCGACACGGGGCGTGCCGAAGAGAGTGACTTCCGGTGCGCGACTGTGGGCCGTCATGAAGAATTTTCCGGTCTCGATTTGCTGGCGGGTCAAGAAGGGAGTGATGGGAGTGGTGGTGGTGCCGGTCAGGGTGCCGTTTTGGGTGCGGACGGGTGGAGCGGTGCCAGTCGTGGAGGTGGAGTAGAGCAACTCACCCAAGGACGTGTAGAGCCGTTTCCGGGTAGTGGTGGGCGTCGTGGGAGTACCGATGTAAGTGGTGTCCGCGATTCCGGCTTGCGAACCACCGTCGTCGTTGTACCGGGGAAGCAGGCCATAAAGGGAGGAGGTGTGCAGCCACATGGCATTGCCCCCGTGCTGGGTGTCGCTGGCATTTCCGGCGGGCGTGCCCGAATAGCCCAAGGCGAAGCCATTCTGGGCTCCGCCATAGGCCTCGGGCACATTAACGCCCAGTGCGTAGAGGAGATAATAAAGAATGGTGGTGGCCGGATGGCCGGGATAGCGCTGATATTCTCCGGACACAGGTTGATCGTTGGCGAAAAGCTTGAGATCATCCCAACTTCCGCCGAAACGTGGAGTGTCCCAGGAGACACCGGCTTGGGCACCTTGGCCACCACTGATTCCCCCCAGCGTGAAGAAGATTCCAGTCGTGCCGTTGCCGTCGTTCACTGTGACCGGGGTGGTGCCGTTGGTATAGGTCCGATAAGCGACGCTGCCGCCGGCGGTGTTGATGTTGATCTTGCAGGTGTCGTCATCCGTCCAGTAAGCGATGCGTCCAACGATCGGATTGGTGGTGCTGGGTTGGCTTGAGGCCGTGGTAAAAGTTGCCGTCGAGCCCGAGCTGGTGGAATCCGGCGCGATAATTTGTCCGTTCGCCAGGACGTAAAGCCACTGCACGGGCATCACGGGCTGGTTGGGGCTGCTGAGATTGGCGGCCGCCAGGGTCGCGGGATAAGTGGAGGTCCCGGTGGCGTTGACATAAAAGCCGGGCAGCTTCACCGCTTGAGCGGTGTTGGTGGGATTCCGATTGTCCAGGATGGGATAGACGAGAAAATTACTGGCGGTATTGCTGGGATCCGTGACGTTGACCGGCGCATTGAGGTCGACGTACTTTGCGGGATTGCTCGCCCAATCCGAGGGGATTTCCGTGGTATTACCATTGGCGTCGAGCAAATCGGAAATGGTGCTCGTGCTGAGGGATGGCGCTGAATAGAGCCGGTAAATTCTTACGGACGCTCCACCTGTGGTGTCATAGACGCGGATGGCACCGGGTTGCGAAGCCCACGTGTAGGGGCCGCCGCTGCGGGTCAGGCCATACGTGGTCGCGTCGTTGATCTCCGCCTGGACGAGGTTCAGCACGGTATCGGCCAGGAGGCGGGTTTCCGTCGTGGCACGGTAATTGGCGGAGGAAGTCCGGGCCACCTCGGCCCGTATCAGGAAGGCGACCACGAGGACGGTGAGAAGGATCAGGACGGCGAGGACGCTGATCAGCGCGATCCCGCGCCGGTTGCCGAGGCGGGCCGGTGATGTCGAACGGAAGCTTGGGGATTTGGGCAACGTCGCTCTTGGGTTCGTCATGAAAGAGGTGGTTGGTGCGGAAGCCGGTGAAAGCACTGGGTCAGGATTGGCACGCGTTGGGTGCGATAAACTTTTGTCGTCAATAGTTCTTCTGTTCCGCCACAAAGAGATAGTTCGTGCGCATGGTCCGGCTTGCTTCCGCTGCCGCGTAGGGGTAGGACAGAATCACCTGCACGCTTTTGGCCGCCGTCGCCTGGATAAGTTGGGGCGAGGTCGTATCCGGCATGTAGGCATTGGTGAGGGCAAAAGTGGCGGTGTAGTAGGCCCCGGTGTTGTTGGGCAAAAGATCGCCGTTGTTATCGTAATAGCGGGTCACGCTGGGAAGGTTCGAGATGGTGTTGCCCGTGGTGCCAAAATTGACTTCCTGCAACCCAGCCCGGATCTGCTGGAGAATATTGGCCCGCGCCGATTCGTTGGAAGAATCCTGCACCGATTTGATGCCGGTGGGGAGGGTGCCGATGAGCGCCAAAACGGCGAAGGAAGTTACTCCCAACGCAATAACGACCTCAACAAGGCTGAAGGCCCGTAAACCGGATGCATTTCGTTTTGCACCGAAAAGCAGATATTTGCGGCGGCAACTCATAAGGCGGGTGCTTCCTGTGCCGTCATCAGTAAAGACAAAATAAGGACAGTGTGGAGAGGATGAAGACGCACAACTGCAAATTAGTACAATGCCGACAATTGCGTTAGTGTGCCTCAGAGAATAAATGAGTCTTTTGCTGACCTGCTCCAGCAAGAATTAGCAACAAAAAATTGATCCAAGCGATGCCCCAAGCGAACGACCCCAACGATGATCTCCCTCATAAAGAAGCAGATATCTCTCCGTTTTGCTTAAAAAGAGGCGATGGCCAAAAGAAGTCCGCATCTGATGAAAGAGGATGCAGATCAAGAAGCGAGCCCTTGCATTAAAATGAGAAATGAGGCTAACAATGACCACAATTCGAATTCAAAGTTGTTGATACCGGACAGCACGATTCTAAGACCATGAAGGGATTTCCCGCGAATTTCACTTGGGGCGCTGCAACGTCAGCCTATCAAATTGAAGGCGCATGGAATGAAGGGGGCAAGGGCCCGTCCATCTGGGACATGTTTGTGCGGCAGCCTGGGCGAATTTGGGAGGGGCATCGCGGTGATGTCGCATGCGATCATTACCATCGCTATCGCGAGGACGTCGATTTCATGCACATGATCGGAATCAAGGCCTATCGTTTTTCCATTTCATGGCCACGTGTTTTCCCTGACGGAACAGGCAAGGTGAACGAGGTCGGCCTCAAATTTTACGACCAGCTGGTTGATGAACTTTTGGCCAAGGGAATCGAGCCGTGGGTAACGTTGTTTCACTGGGACTTTCCCTATGCGCTTTATTTGCGCGGCGGCTGGCTCAATCCGGAAAGCCCGCGCTGGTTTGAGAAATATACGACCCAGATCGTCGAACGGCTCTCGGACCGCGTGTCGCATTGGACCACGATCAGTAACATTCAAAACCATATCGACACGGGATATGGCAAGGGTGAGCACGCGCCCGGCCTGAAACTGTGCATGCAGGAGGTCTTGCTGTCCGGACATCACTGCCTCCTGGCTCATGGCCGTGCCGTGCAGGCCATCCGGGCGCATGCCCGCGCCAAGCCCACAGTGGGCTGGAATCCTCTGGGTGTGGCCTATTATCCGGTAAGTGACTCGAAAGAGAACATTGCCGCCGCCCGGCAGGCGTTGTTGGCGGTTTATCCGGAGAGCGTCTGGAATACCACCTGGTGGTGCGATCCCGTCATCCTCGGCCACTATCCTGAGGAAGGCCTGCGCGCCTACCACGACGCTGCGCCCCGCTTTACCGCGAAGGAAATGGAGATCATCCAGCAACCGCTGGATTTTTACGGTTACAGCTTGTCCTCGGGAATTGCGATGGAGGCCGACGCGAATGGTAAACCGGTCCCCAGTTCACTTCCTCCCGGAAGTTCGGACACCGATAGCCATTGGAAACAATCGCCTGATTCCGTCTACTGGGGCACCAAATTTATCTACGAGCATTATCAGTTGCCGGTGGTGGTGACGGAAAATGGCATTTCGAGCCTCGATTCGATCAGCTTCGATGCTCATGTGCACGATGCGATCCGCGTTGATTTCATGAACAGCTATCTCTTGCAGCTGCGCCGGGCGATTCGTGACGGGGTCGATGTGCGCGGCTACTTCGCCTGGTCCCTCATGGATAATTTTGACTGGAGTGAAGGTTACCGTCTGCGGTTTGGCCTCATTCATATCAATTATCGTACCTTGAAGCGCACCCTCAAGGACTCGGCCTTCTGGTACCACACCCTGATCAAATCCAATGGCGAAAGTCTGCAGGAGCCCAAGGAAGACGCCTCGACGAATTTTCCCTACCTGATCAAGCAAACCATGTTCTACATCAATTCCAATGTCGGGCGACCGTTCCTCGTCAAAGACATCGCTGAATATGTGCGCTGTCATCCCGATTTTTTGAGTCGGACTTTTCACGAGCACGTGGGTACTTGTCTGGGCGACTATTTGCGCACTGCCCGGATTGAACGGGCCAAAGAACTTCTCCGGAAACCGGGGGTTCGCATCGCGGAAGCTGCGGAAAAATCAGGATTCGTCGACCGGGTCAATTTCTCCAAGCTTTTCCGCCGCATGACCGGACAAACGCCTTTCCAGTACAAGAAAGACAATGTGGAGAACGAGCCGGCGGTTCCTCATTTGGTCGGCACTGTCAAGGCCGGGGTCAGGGAAGAGTGATGTGCCGTTTTCGTTGAGCGAATCAGCCGGATACTTAAACGCGAACTGTCGCTTTGCGTCGGCACCTAAGGGCGCTGCCTCATTCTCTCAACCTTAATGCATCTAAAAAGATGCTTTCGTGAAACTGAAAATAATCCCGGGAGTTTTGCCGGGAGAGAATGGTAAAGAATTACCCAAAAGCGTCAAAAAATGACCCAATCGCCTAAGGCGTTGATCAGAATAAAACACAAATTATGTCGGTAAAGAGCTAACAGGATTAGCCGTGTTTCCATTACATTTGTTTAATGCAATCGCACCTAAAAACGGGCCGAACCGTCTTCATTCCTGATGGAAACACCGTACGGGTCGATAGGCAATCAACCGCAAACAAGGTACTCAAAATGAACCGAAATTTTTGGACACTCGTAACCGCCGCAGCTTTTGCCTTTTTCGTCAGCTCGCCGGCTTTTGCCGCGAATGTCACCTGGACGGGAGCGAGCGGTGGCGACTGGAGTGCCGGCGCCAACTGGAGCGGAGGCGTTGCCCCGACTGTTACGGGTACCGCCATCTTCAATACCAATATCTCTTCGGTCACCAATTCCTCGGGCACGGCTCAAAATACGCAAAGCATCTATTTTGATACCGGCGCGGGATCCATCACCATTTCAGGCACAACCAACCTGAACCTGGCCTCGGCCGGTTTGATCCAGATGGCTAGTACGCTGACCACGACGGGCCTTACGGAGTCGATCAATGTGCCGCTTGTAATCGGATCTGCCACGGGCACGGCGACCCAGTCTTACACCTTCGCTAACAACTACGCCGACAACACGAGCAAGTTGCTGATCGGTGGGAATATTTCGATGGGGGGAACTTCGACGGGACTTAACACGATCAATCTCAATGGCGTCAATACGAACAGTAATACGATCAGTGGAAGCATATCGGCCGGAACCGGGTCGGTCGCCATCGTCAAAAGCGGTGCAGGTACATGGATTCTCTCCGGCAATGATACCTTAAATGGGGGTTCCGGTGTGGGTACCGTTACGGTGAACGGTGGTACTCTCGTCTTGTCCGGTGGCGGCAGCTTCGGGGCTTCCACCACGGCTCCCTTTACCATTACAGGTGGGGTGATGAGTGTGACGAACGCCTATTCTATTGCCGGGAGTGGAGCCAGTGTCATTTCCAGCGGTGGAACGCTTAATATCAGCGGTGCTGCCGGAGCGCTCAACGGTACGGGCATTTCCATCTCTTTGTCCGGTCAGATCATCCTCGATGACCGTGGCGTGGGCAACGAGAGTTTGGCCCGTCTCCCTAATGGTACGATTACTTTCAACAACCGTGGCCTTCTGCTCTATCAGGGATCGGACGATTCCACCAACTCCACTAGTTATACTCAGGGCATGAGCGCGATCACGCTCGGTAGCGGTATTAGTACCATCACGATTCTCTACAACTCGAACACGAACAATATCAATGCTTCTCTCCAGGCGTCTAATGCGTTTACCCGCACCGCCACCAGCGGCGGTCTTGGCTTCATCAACGGTACCAAGCTGGGTTCGGGAGGGGCTGGAACGGGTGTGGCCCAAATGCTTTTGACCGGATCTCCCTCCATGGTTGGTACCACGGCGGCCACCGGGACCATCAATGCCAGTGTGCAAAACACCAGGATCGTTCCCTTCCTCTTGGGTGAATCGGGCACGGCTTCAGGTCAGAACGGTACGGTCACGGGAACGGCCAATACCTTCCTGACTTATGGAACCAATGGCCTTCGTCCCTTGAACCCCACGGATGAATTTACCAACAATGCCATTGTGGCGGGGAACAATACCTATATCACCGCGGCAACGACCGCCAGCGTCACCGGTACAGTCAACTCTTTGGTGATCAATGGTGGCGACCTCTCGATCAACAATGGAATTACCCTGTCCAATACCAGCGGTGCTCTTCTCTTTGTGACCAGCAACAGCATCAAGCCCTCGGGAACGACCGGCGCCTATGACCTCGGTACCCGGGAAAATATCATTACCGCCAACGCAGGAGTCAATGGCACGATTAGCGCCAACATTACCGGCACGGGCAGCATCACGGTCTATGGGCCCGGTATTGTGACCCTCAGCGGATCCAATTCCTACAGCGGTCCGACCACCGCCGGGGTTGGCGGCACGATTGCCGTTGGTAGTGCCAACGCTTTGGGTAATTCGACCTATGTCACATCAGGTGGCGGTGTTCTTCAGGCGGACAATCAGGCTCGGACGGTCTCGAATTTGATCAATGCGAACGGTACCGGTGTCGTTGGCGGAACCAATGATATCACCTTCAATCGTTCGGGCGCAGGTAATCCTGCCGTTGCCATTACGAATCCAAATTCGTTCCGGGTGACGAATACGGGCACGACGACGGTATCGGGCACATTCTCCCTCAGTAATTCCGCGTCTCGAAACACGGCGGCTGGCGTAGCGCTGGGCAACAATGCGAATCTCGTTTTGAGCGGAGGAATCACCGACGCCAATACCGGAAATCTCGCCACCGGCAGCTTCTTCAATCCGAACTTTACTGGCGCGGGAGCCAATATCACCATTGATGGCAGCAATGGCTTTGGGACCAACGCTGGGGGCATGCGGTTTGGTGCCACTGGCGGCAACACCGGCAGTAGTTTTTATAATACCGTCACCATTACGGGTTCAGGAGTCATTACGCCTTTCGGTAATGCGGCTTGGTCAATTGGTGCACCTGGTGGCGCTAACGGCGCCGGCAGCCCGTACCTGATCGCAGGTAATGCCGGACTAACGCTGGCAAGTAACATTGACGCCAGCGCCGGCAACACCGGGTTTGCCAACTTTGGCTTCGCGGGTGTGAACAGCCTGACCATCACCGGTACGTATACCGCCAACGGCTCGAACAACGGTAATAATACGCTCATGAACATTTCGACGAACGGCGCAGTCCTGACCCTCGCTGGTACGATCGTGACGGGCACCAATCCCATCACTTTTGCCGGGCCTGGCAACACAGCCTTGGGAAGCACGAGCATTATCAGTGGTTCGAGCACATTGACCAAGAGTGGCCGCGGGGCCCTGACTCTCGCGGGTACCAACAACATGACGGGCATCAATTCTTTTAGTGGTGGCACGGTGGTGCTCGATTACAGCGGAGGCAACGCCACGCGGTTGTCTCAGACGGGCACGGTTGCTACGAATTCCCTGACTCTGTCGGGTGTGAACCTGCAATTGAGCGGTGGTTCCTATGCGCAATCCCTGTCCGGTACCAATGGAACGACCTTGGCCAATTCCGGTCAATCGAGCATCAGTCAGATCAGCGGCTCCTCGACACTCGCCTTGGGTGCGATTACTCGTGCGGCCAATGGCGGCAGCGCGCTGAACTTTGTCCTCGTCGGCACGGGAACTTTCGTCTCGACCTTGAGCCCGAATGTCAGTGGCATTCTCGGAGGTTACGCCACGGTGGATGGAGCGAACTGGGCCACTAACGTGTCCGGCACCGGCACCGTTGGCTCTCTCACCACCTACGGTTCCCTCGCCGCTGCGGGTGCGGCCGTCAACGCCCTGCAAACTGATGGCACTACTCTTACGGGAACGACCGTCAACACCTTGAAGATTGCCACGACAACAGCCGGAGGAACTTTGACGGTCTCATCCGGCACCATGACCTTGACGACGGGTGGCGTGCTCTTCACGGGCGCGAATGATTATACGATCACGGGAGGCAGCCTGCGGGGCAATGCGACTGATTTGGTCATTCAGCAATATGGTTCGGGCGTCCTGACCATCAGTTCAATTATTGCCAACACCACGAATTCCGTGACCAAGGCTGGTACGGGCACTCTGGTGCTCACGAATACGAATACCTATAGCGGAACCACCTTTGTTGATGGCGGCGTTCTCTCCGTCAGTACGGATGGCAACTTGGGAACGACGGGTGGTATCACCGTCAATGGTGGTACACTGGAAGTCACCGGCAACATTACCAATAGTCGCACCGTGGCCATGGGTTCCAACGGTGGCACTCTGCAGGTTGATTCCGGAGCTACCTTGACTTTGAACGGTACGTTCACTGGATCCTTGTTCAAGACGGGCACGGGAACGTTGGTGCTCAACAATGCCGCCAACAATCCGGCTGATGTCACGATTTCCGCTGGTACTCTCAAAGTTGGCAGCCAGACCGCGCTGGGACCCTTGTCCAACACGCCTGTAACCAGCGGCGGAGGCGCTTCCATCAACCGTTCGGCCGCTTACATGCAGATCAGCGGTGGTTCTCTCGATATCAATGGCCAGACCTTGATGCTCGGAAATGTCACTCTTGGCAGTGGCAGTATCGCGGACAGTGTCGGCACGGGTACCCTGGCCGCCACCAGCTTTAACCTGCAAAGCGGAACCGTGGGCGCTGCGCTTACCGATCTGATTATCTCGACCAGTATCAGCAACACTACGGCGGTCAATAAGACCACTGCAGGCACGGTTATCCTGACCGGGGCGAACACCTATTCTGGGGCCACGATTATTTCGGGCGGCACGCTCCAAATCGGCAATGGCACCACCACTGGACAACTCGGCACGGGCAACGTGACCTTGAGCGGCACGGGTGCCATCGCCTTCAACCGCTCCAATTCGTACACGGTAGCCAATGCCATCTCCGGCTCGGGTGCTCTTATCCAAAGCGGAGCCGGCACAACGGTGCTGACCAATACCAACAGCTACACGGGCGGGACGAACGTCAACGCGGGTACCTTGGTGGTCAACGGCAGCCTGACGGGCAGCGGGACGGTCACGGTGGGCAACAACACGGCCGTGGCGACTCTGGCGGGTAACGGCACGATCAACGGACCGATTGTCACATCGACGACGGGCGGCAACGTGGCGCATGTGGCGCCCGGGGCGACGGCGGCTACGGTTGGCACGCTCCGTGTCGGCAACCTCGGGTTCACCATTGGTGACGGCACGGCCTTCGACTACGACCTGAACACGGCGACGACGGCGGGCGGCACGTTCAACGACTTGATCGCGCTGGGTGGCGGCGTCCTGACCTTCAGCGGCACGACAACGTTCAACTTCAATGTGCTCAGCTCATTGTCGACGAGCGGCACCTACACGCTGATCAGCGGGGCTTCTTCGATCAGCGGCTTCAACGCAGCGAACTTCCTGACGACGGGCACCGGATCGTTGACGGCGAACTTCATCAGTTCGTCGGGCACCTTGATGGTCACGTTCTCCGCCGCGGCACCTCCCGCCCCGACGGTGGCCTACTACAACGGTTTGGGAGCCAACCTGAACACTGCGGGCAACTTCGACACGAGCGTGTCGGGCACGGTCTTGACGACCTCGACGGTGTCGGGCACGACGAACGTCTTCTTCAGCGCGGACCGCAACGCGACGACGTCGGCGAACACGAGTGCACCTTTGGCGGTGAACAGCCTGAACTTCGGGGTGGGTAGCGGTACCAACAGCGGGATCACGGTCTCGGGCACATCGGCCATCACGATCAACGCGGCTGGAGTGAACGGCAACACGGCGGGCAGCGGTATCACGACGACCGGCAGCGGCAACAACACGATCAGCGCGCCGATCGCGCTGGGTGCGAGCCAAACCTGGACGGTCGATACCGGCGGCACGCTGACTGTCAGCGGCACAGTAAGCGGCACGGGCACCTCATTGACCAAGGCTGGCGCAGGTAAATTGATCCTGAGCGGCAGCAACACCTATGACGGCGGCACGACGCTTTCTGTCGGCACACTGGTCGCAGCCAACAGCACGACGGTCAGTGGCGGCTCCATCGTCAACGGACCGTTCGGAACCGGCACCTTGACCCTGGCAGGTGGCACCACCTTGTCAGACAACGGCACGGCCATCACCCTGGCCAACAGCCTTTCCTTGAACGGCACGATCACCCTGGCCGGCACGGGCAGCCTGACCTTTGACGGCACCAGCCTGACCACGCCCTCGACGGTCACCTTGGCCGGTGACACGACGCTGATCGTCAACGACACGGCAACGATCGCCGACAACATCAACGGCAACTTCGCGCTGAACAAGCTCGGCGCGGGGACGTTGAACCTCACGGGCACCAATTCGAGCACGGCGGGCACGAACGTGACGACGGGCATCCTGGCGGTGAGCAAGGGCACGAGCCTCGGTTCGGGTTTGATCAGCCTGGCCAACGGGACGACGCTCAAGTACACCGGGGCCAACGGCACGGTGGCGCAAAACATCACGGTCACCTCGGGCAGCGCGTCGATCAACAACACCGGCGGCAACGTGCTGACCCTGAGCGGTACGCTCAACAAGAACGGGACGACGCTCAACATCAACGGCGGGCTTAACGTCATCACGGGCCAAATCGTGGGATCGAGCGCCAATTCGGATGTGAACTACATCGGGGGTTCGACGACCGGGTTGACCAACACCAGCACCTACAACGGCCCGACCAGCATCAGCGGCGGCAGCACGCTGCTCACGGGGGTGGACAACGCCTTGCCGAGCCCGGCGCCTTACACCGACCTGACGTTGGGCAACGCCAGCGACACCGGCACGATGACCAACACGCTGGACTTGCTGGGCCACAGCCAAACGGTGGCGAGCCTCAGCACGGCGGGCAGCGGGACCAACCAGGTCATCAGTTCCAACGGCAACGCCTCCACGCCGACGATCGGCAGTGGGGCCAGCGGCGCGACGGGCAACCTGACGGTGAACGTGGCCAGCGGGACGAACACCTACGGCGGATTGCTGGGAGACAGCAACGGCACGCGCAACGCGAACAACTTCAGTTTGACCAAGACGGGCACGGGCACGTTGGCGCTGACACGTTCCAGCGGCAACGTCTACACGGGCGGCACGACGATTTCGGCGGGCACGCTGGTCGTGAGCAACACCAGTGGCTCGGCGACGGGCAGCGGGGCGTTTTCGCTGGGCAGCCTGGGGATTGTGACCGGGACGGGCACGATCGCCGGCAGCACCAACACGATCAACGGCACGGTGACTCCGGGCACGGGCGGCACGGACACGACGAGCATCCTGACGATGAAGGCGACGGGCACGACGAGCTTCACCAATGCGAGTTTGACGTTCAACCTCGGCACGGGCGGCGCGGGCACGACCTTGGGCAACAGCACGCAGCTGGCCTTGGGTGCGACGGCGAGCGCGTTGTTCAGCAACGCGAATTTGACGCTGAATTTGGTCGGCGGAACGATTGTGCCGGACACGACGGAGTTCACGCTCTTCACCAGCACGGTGGGCGGGAGCGGGATCGGCGGCTCGATCTTCGGCGGGGACCTGGTGCTGGGCGCGGGCAACGTGATCACGGGCCTGAACTTCACGATCAACAGCGCGCAACCGCTGGGCTATTATGCGAATTCGTACTTGAAGCTGGTGGCCAACGGCGGCGGCTTCAACATCGACGTGGAAGTGGT
>Ga0207641_10001550_pt1 | contig 22510 bp, 9 predicted proteins | sample KBSSwiS62_FD_184306 | JGI IMG/M metagenome (GOLD analysis project Ga0207641, IMG submission 184306) | Switchgrass rhizosphere microbial communities from Kellogg Biological Station, Michigan, USA - KBS Switchgrass S6-2 (SPAdes) (version 2) | ecosystem: Host-associated > Plants > Roots >... | reverse complement strand
CCATACCGGGGCGACGCTCTGGCATTGAGCTATGCCGGCTCTAGTTCAGTAGTACAGATACTTCCTCCACTTCACTTCGTTAATTCCCGTCTGCCGCATGAATGCGCGCGAGGTAAGGATCGTCACTCGGCGGGGTTGACGAAGCAATTTCATTCCAGCCTCTACTGGCGTTCGATCAGCCTTTCGCGCATTGCAAGGACGGCACGCAGCAACAAGGTTCTCCCAGTTGCTCAGCCCACCCCGAGCGCGTGGAATTACGTGCTCGAGCTCGAGTTCGCCGCTCAGCAACTTCGCACCGCAGTATTGGCACGTGTGTCCATCGCGGATGAGGATGTTCTTCCTCGACAGAGTCTGGATCCGCATGGGCAACCGCCGATACTGACGAAGACGAATGACGCACGGCAGCTGCATACCGACGTGCACATAGCGGTCGTGTGCTTCTTCAATCACTGCCACTCCCTTGACGAGCATCACGACTGCCCGGCGAGCGCGGGTAATATTCACGGGCTCATAGCTCGCGTTGAGCACTAATACCGGCGTTATCATTGCACTCGTCATATAACCTTTCTGGAGCTGGCGGCCGGAGTCGAACCGGCCTTGTCCTCATTACGGGTGAGGTGCATTGCCATGTCTGCCACGCCAGCTTCGAATGCATCGTCATTCCTTTGGAGCGGCTGGCCGGAGTTGAACCGGCGATCTCCGCGCTGGCGACGCAGCGTCTTACCGCTCGACTACAGCCGCTTTTCTTCTGGCTCCGGGAGGGGGATTCGAACCCAAGCCGTCTGTGATTTCAAAGACGACCGTCCTGCCGCTAGACGATCCCTGAACACGCTCTCCTTCCGTCGTTCAAACACACGTCACTTATCCATGTCAGATAACTCACCGACATAGTTACTATCGAGGAATCCTGGCCGCGGAGACGAAGCCTCGAATTCGATATGCGTCACAAAACATTGATGCGCCTCGATATCTCGGAAGGAATGATCACGGTGTTCTTGAACCGTACAGGGTATGTTGAATTTTTCGGCGGAGTCACCTCGAAAGATCCTGGGCAGGCTTTAAACCAATGTATCGAGATCACAGAGCCATTCCGAGCTTTCAGTGCATGTACTATCACGACGCGTGCTGCAGGGCTACCGAGAGGCATCGAGCGTTGCGAGTTCCTGTCACGTATATTCCCGTCCGCTCCGAAATGAGAGTAGCTCTCGTTGGAAAAGCGTGGGCTGGGCGTCTGTGAGACAGGCGGGATGTTATGCAAAAGCCGCAGATCACCCTATTTGCTCGGGTTCCGAACTAATAATGGACGATCCTGACCAGCTGTACTTCTTCACCACCGCCAAATGTCCTTTTTCTGAGAACCGTTTGCCGGGTAACGAAATATCTATCAAATCGCAGCGGGTGACATTCCTGACTCGAAAAAGGGACTGACCAAAATCGCAAGCTTCAGCGCCCTTCAGCACCCAGATAGAGCGCAGAAAGAAGAGTCAAACCTGTAAGCCATTGATTTTATTTTGGATATGGTAGGCACGACTGGATTCGAACCAGCGACCTCTTCCGTGTCAAGGAAGCGCTCTAACCAACTGAGCTACGCGCCTTCGTAGGCCAGTACTCAGTTTAACAGGACAATCCCGTAACAAGAAGCTTCGGTTCGAGCGCAAGGGGCTGACAATCTTCCCTGGTATCTTACGCAGATTTCGGGCCAGTATGTTCTTTTAAAGCTTTTGTAGTGAAAGTCGATTGAGAAAGGGTCTGATTTCATGAGCACCAGCAGTCCAAGAAAACGATCCAGAGAATATGCCTCAGCATTAGATCCGGACAGCCGCCGCAGGCAATGTTTAATATTCGCATGCGATGCAACGATTAGCGGTCGAGCTGCTCTTCACTCTTGAGGGGCACGAAGACCATGCCCGGACGTTGCACCGTCTCCGCGATGGCTTCCACATCAAGGCAAGCGGTGGTCGATCAGAACACGCGCGAGTTCTAACGATCCGTGCTGACACAGCTCTAAGCGAAGAGAAGGTAGACATTGTTCTCGACAAGATCGTTGCAGCGGCGGGCGCATAAATCCATCACGCCTCAAAGACACTTAAGGTAGCCGGCATCCCCCCTATTCAGTGCGCACACCGCGGAAGAGGATGCTGTGGACGCAAGTTGAAGGGGGAGCAACGAGCTGATTTAGACGAGCGGCCGGAGTCTAATTGGAATCTACGTCTGTGAATTCCCCGGATCTGTTCCTTAACTCGGCATGTGATCTGACCCATCGCGTAAGGCCCTCGAGTTTCAACTATTTCTGATTTCCCTTGCACTCGCTTGAAGGGCGCGCAGATTGCGGCATCGAAGGCTCCCCACGAAACGACTTCACCTTCAGCGACCCACTCGCCAAGGCTATCGCCGATTCCATACGGGGATTTGTCGCAGCTTCTCTCCGAATCTGAAGTGTGCGTTCGAGAAAACTGCCTGTTATGCTCGATGGGCACCAGCTTTTGTGTGGGATTCGCAGCCCATCTGCGGACTTCCTGAGAGAGGTCAAGTTCAATGAGGATCAAGCTCAACTGCCTCGGCATCGAGCTTTGGGCCATCGTTCCGGTGGCCATCATCGGCTGTTTCGCAGCGGAGATTATTCACGTAACATGCTCGGTTGAGGCTGGTGCGTCGGCTTCGGCGAATACCCGAACCATTGCACTGGGTGCCGTCGATCCGGGTTCCTCCTATGCGCTCACCGTCGCGGTGAAGGATCCCGCCGAACTCCAGGCGGCCGAAGCCATCGATCTGGCGGTGAGGGACGCCAAAGGAGAAATCGATAGAAAGTGGCTGCATCCGGCCGATCTTGATTTTTATCTGACCCTGAAACCGCGCGAGGCCGGACCGCTGACAGTAAGCCTCTCAGCTTCGTCGGGGTCGAACCTGCCTGATATCTCGACCGTTCTCACCAGAGTGCCCGAGCGGAGTTCGAGCGCTTCGAGCAGCGACAAGCGCGGAGTGATTGCCGCAGGGCCGAACGGCACCTGGCAAAATGCCCAGTCCTTCGAACTCGGTGAGACCATCTTCGGCGGCGACGACCAGCGGCCCTACTCGCCCGCTCCAAACGAAGACGGCTATCGGGCAATGCTGAAGGGATTTCAGTGGTTCAAGTTCACCTTCCGCGAAAAAGATCCGCGACTCGTCTACTTTGCCTTGAACGTGACCGACCGCGACGTGCCCCTCGATGTGGATATCTTCCAGTTGGGTAAGGGGGAAGGCGGCAAACCCGATGTTGTGCCCTTCAAGAATGGCGAGTTCGTTTATCGCATCGAGGCTACGCAGAACTATCCGGGCCTCTACAAGTTTCGCACCCGCATTCTTGAGCCCGGCCAGGAATATTACGTGCGCGTGGCGGCCAACCATCCTGCCTTTCAACTGCACACCTATGTGCACGGGGTGCCGCCCTACATCGACCCGCATAAGGCGGTGCGATCTGGCATGGATTTCCTGATCAACATGGGAGATACGTGGCTTTCGAATACGCCTCGCCGCGGAGCAGTTGCCTTGCGCACCGTCATGCAGCACTCCGAGACCCAGCTCTGCATTGCATGCCACCCCTCGCAGTTCACCACGCGAGGATATCTCAAAGCCGTGGAGAACGGGTACGCCCCCACCCAGCGCGCGGCGCTCGAGTTTTTGACCGATCGAATCTACAACAACACGCGTCCGCTTTATGGCGAGCCGGGCGCAAACTGGGTTCGCGTCATCTACACGGCGCGCACAGTGGCCAGCCGGCTGCCGATGATCACCCATCAATTTGAGCAGAACGTAACCCATGACGCGCCACGCCAGAACTTCGACGTGCCCTATGCCGAGTACCTCAAGATTCACTACAAAGGCGTGACGAAAATGCCCGGCGACGAGCCTGATGGCTGCGAGCCGGACGTGAGCCCCTTTGAGATTGCCGAGCAGAGCTGGCATACCTTCGACATGGTCCACCATCAGACGCACGATGCGTCATGGCTCGCCGAACGCGACCACGTCGAGAGCCTTGCCTTGGCTTACGAGCCGAAGAACTTCATCGATGTGGCCTGGGAGATCATGCTGCTCTCGGAGATCGGCCGCGAGAAATACTCCGCGGAGATCCAAAAGCTGATCGCCAAGGCTTACGAGTATGAGAATGCCGAAGGCGGCTGGCCCTATCAGTTTGACAAGAAAGCTAAGCCAGCCGACTTCATTTCATACAACATCGTTCTCGCGCTGGCTGAGGCCGGACGACGACCCGAGAACGACGCTCACTTGGCTCTTGCAGTCAAGGCTATGCTGGCCGCGCAGCGCCCCGAAGGTAGTTGGGAGGGCGACCCGGTCTATCAGGGTTTCAATACACCGTTCCGTGCCACTCAGTTTGCGGTGATGGCGTTGTCGACGCTCTACCCGGGACCGACCAAAGAAAAGAACTGGAATGCGGCTTATTCAGCACCTCCGACCAAGCTCGACACCAGCGACTTGCCCTTGCTACTCGAGCAACTCGACCAGTTCTGGGATATCGCACCAGAGCCGGTGCTGCGACAGGTTCGAGATGTGCTCGTGCATAGCGATCAGCCGCTGGCACGTGAAGCCGCAGCACGAGCGTTGGGCCACATGGCTGATCCGGGCGCTCTCAGCGATCTGATAAAAGCGCTCGGCGATCCGACCAAGATGGTCCAGAATAGCGCTGCATATGCTGTGCGCATGATTCTCTCGCGCCGCACGGAGATCGCACTCAATGGCCGCAAGATGCTCATTGATGCGCTCGGCTCACCAGATGCGCGCACTCGGTGGGGAGCGGCACGCGTCTTCAACCAGCACTTCCGCGATCTGACGAGCGATCCCGCATTGCTCCGCGCGCTCGAAAACACCATCGATGATCCGGTTCCTTACGTGCGCTTCGAGGCCGCTGCAGGCATCTGGCGCTGGTACTACTGGAAAATCGATAAGCCCGAGATGCGGCGCAGCACTCTTGAGACTCTGGCTGTGCGCATGAACACGGAGACCAACCCTATGGTGCGGCGGGGTCTCGAAGAAAGCATCTACGACTTGCTCGACGAGAACACCGGGTATCTGTCTGCATGGGTGCGCACTGCCGGGGCGAAAGAAGACAAAGAACAAATTGAAGCCGGATATGAGGAAGTTGTTCGCGACCAGGCCCAAGTACTCGCGAAAGTGCTTCGCGATGCAACGCCGCTCGGCCGCACAGGCATTCTGAATGCGCTCTGGGACTTCCACATCCGCCACTATGCTTTGCCGAAGCTCAAGGCAGACACGGTATCGATCGGGCTTCCCGCGGTGCTGACGAAGTACGTTCCCGGCGTACCCGATCTTCATCGCGAAGGCTATGAGTACCCGCCATACCGCGAGGCGGTTGATTTCAAGTACGACGTAAACAATGGCTTTTATCAGACGCGCATCGGCAACGACAGCGACTTGATTCATTTCTTTAAGAGTTCAGGGCCCGAACTCGAAGACGCTCTGCTCCGTTGTCTTGAGAACGCAGACGACTCCATGAAGATGGAGGTGCTGAAGGCCGGCAGCACGCTCAGCGAGTCGGGCGATGCGCGTTTCACGCTGGCAGCGCTCAATCTATCCGAGGACCCGAGCCGCGCTGTGCGCGAGACGGTCCGCTACGTGTACGAAGGCGGTCGTCGCGGCATCCTCAATCTCGACTCCTCGGGAACGCCAGATCCAAAGCTCGTTCGAAAGGTGATCGAGATCCTCAAGCGCGGAAGTCCCGAGAGCCAAGCCGTGGTGCTCCCGCTTTTGGCTGCGCTGCCAGCTAATTCCGCGTGGACCGGCCAACCTGAGGTGAAGAAGGCCGTCGGTGCGATGTTCAATAAACAGCCACGGCCAGCCAACTATGCGCAAGTGCTTTTCGCAGCGTCTTCATTCCCAACTCTCATGCATCAACCGGCGTTACAGATGCAAGCGCTCGATGCGTTGAATTCACCGGACGCCGAGGTGCGGCGTGCGGCCGTAGACATTGCCTTCGAGCATTTTCTCAATGACCCAGCCGTCGAGCCCACTCTCAAGACCGCTTTCTCGAAACTCGGTCCTCCGGGCCAGCGTACATTCCTGGAGGAGGCAGCCAATCCCGAATTCCTGAAGAATCGCCTGGGACTATCCGGCGGGGCTGTCTCACAGGATCAGGATTATCTGAACCGAAATGCAGGCATCAAGAAGCTGAGAACTCCTCTCGAATATCCTCTTGTGGTCGACACCGCGATGGCTGACCTGCGGAGCCCGGATGCCAATGTGAGCGCGGCAGCGCTCGACACGCTAGGCAAAGTCAAAGGCGTGGAAAAGCGCCCTGAATTTCGCGCGGCCATGCAGACACTGGATCGATCTAACAATCCGCGTCTCAAGCTGATCGCCGCGCGCGTCCTGGAAGGTAAGGGTCTTGGCGACGCTCTTCGTGATGTCCAGCCCGGGTCAGTCCTCGACTTTCGCTTCTTTGAAAGCAAGGTCGAGCCGATCCTTGCAGCGCGCGGACCCGATGGCCTGGCTTGCGTTTTCTGCCACTCGAGCCATGTCATCTTCAAGCTTCAGCCACCGAATGCGCAGGGCGTCTTTTCTGACCAGGACAGCGAGGAGAACTACAAGTACGCCATGCGTGTGGTTGACGTCGCCAATCCTGCCGAGAGTCTGATCCTGATTAAGCCCACGAGGCCCACCGATAGTGCAGGAAATGTTGGTAATTATCTTGCCACGCACAACGGAGGCCAGCGCTGGCAAGCGAATCAGAAGGGCCGCGAGTATCAGACGATACTGGAGTGGATTCGTGGTGCACGTCTCGAGACGGCTTCAAACGGAAATAGTAGCCGACTGCATGGCCAGAAACCCAGCGAACGATAATCTCCGTCATGCCCATGAGGACGATCATCCGCTAATGGCCTAGCTGCTTGAATCCTTTGGGGCAGAGAATGCCCGTAGCTTGGTTGGTCACCGATTGAGATGAACCGGACACTGAGATGAGCGACTAGGGATCTGCTGCAGCTGCATATCAGCCGCTTCGTCACGACCGCTTGACAAATGAGGTCACAATCGAACCTCTGTTCAGAACTGAAGTTTGGCGCCGAACTGGATCTGGCGCGAAGTCGTTGATGTTGATGTGACGAGACCTGCGGTGGGAGAGATGCCGGACGTCGCAGAGCTGTACACAACTTCATTAGGTGTCGAGAGGTTGGTGTGATTGAGAACGTTGAAAAACTCAGCGCGGAACTGGAAGCCAAGACGCTCGGTCAGATGCGCGTTGCGAGTGGCGGAGAAATCGAGTTGTGTCAGGCCAGGGCCGGTGAGGGCATCGCGCGAGACATTGCCGTAAGTGCCGGTGGCAGGAGGCAGGAAGGCAGCGGGATTGAAGTATTGGTTGACCGACCGGGGATACAGGTCGCCATTGAAGTCGGGGTTCCAGTTGGGGCGTACAGGATTGCGGGTGTCGCCATTTCCTGTCGGGTTATAGCCTAGCTGCGGCGTGAAGGGGAAGCCGGTTTGCACGGCGAAAATCGCGCTTGCTGTCCAGCCGTATGCGAGCAGTCGAACCGGTTTCGAAGCGTGCTGCAGATAGCGGCGTTTTGGGCCGAAGGGGAGTTCATAACTGCCGTTGACGGAGGCGGCGTGGCGGACGTCGGTTGCGGCTGGCCCCCAATCGAGTTTGGGATTGAGTGGGAACTCGACGAACCCGGGAGTGTTGCCGCTAACGCTGGTATTCCACGCGGATCCGTCGTCCAGATTCTTGGAGTAGGTGTAGTTGCCGCGGAACTGGAGGCCGTTGGAGAATGATCGGCGAACGTCGACGACGAGCGAGTTGTAGAGACCTACGCCCTGCGAGACCCATGAAGTAGTGTTTGCAAGCGCCGGATTTGCATTCTTCGAGCCGGCAGGATAAAAGACGGTGCCATCTGCGAGGTACGTGGGAACGGGCTCGTTCATGTCTTCGGAGAGGATCTGGTGGTAGCTGTGAGATCCAACGTAACCGACGGTGAGCGAGGTATGCGGTGCGACCTGCTGTTCGATACGAAGACTCCAATTGAGAACAGCAGGTGTTTCGATGTCCGGTTGAATATTGCTTGGTGAGATCTTGCTGCCGGCAGGTGGTGTGGCTCCCGGCGTGATCTGCAGGCTTGAGACAGCGACGTTGGAAAGCGTCTGAGCGGTGTTGAAGGGAGCGGTCTGGTCGAGACGGTAGTCGAGAGTATCGAGGAGGCCGTAATAGAGGCCAAACCCTCCCCGTACAGCGGTTTTGCCGTTACCCCATACGTCCCACGCAAATCCGACACGCGGTTCGGGGAGAAACTTCGCTCGATTGGTGGTCAGGGCGGAGGAGCCGATGATAGGGTCGGTTTGCAGCACACCGTCGACGACGGCGTAATTGGATGCCCGACCCTGCGATTCATTCCATCCGTTTGTCGATTCGGAGCGGAATCCCGCACGAATTTCGAGACGCTTATTGACCTTGAAGGTGTCTTCGATGAACGCCGCGCCGGTGAGCATTCGCCAGCCGAGTTCGGTGGGCGAAGGAACTACCGTAAAGGTTTTTACCGTGCCCTGGAGGAATGACTGCAAATTGCTGAACGAGGCCTGTCCGTACTGGTATTGCGCGAGGAGATCGTTCGACTGAATGCGCTGCAGCCATGCACCGGCTTCAACCTGGTGACGTCCCCTTGACCAATAAACGTGATCATCGAACGTGAAGAGATTCCGGGCGGCTTTGTTGTTTGAACCCACATTGAGGCCAGCTTGCGAGATCTGCGACGCGCCGTTGGATGCAGTGCTGCCGCTAATAATGATTACGCCGATGGGTTTGCCCGCGACCCAACCGGGCAGATCGACTGGCGAGTAGCCCGTAAAAAAGTAGCTTGCGCGCGAGTATCCAAGTCGGGCCGTGTTGAGCAGCGCAGGCGAGAAGACATGCTGCTCCTGAATGCTTGCGACCTGCTCGCGCAAACTCTCGTCGATCAAGCTAAGCGGGTTCTGCGAGGGCGTGTTAGCCATACTGTCGTCTACGGTGTAGACAGCGAAGAGGAGGTCTTTCTTGCTGAGGTTGGCATCGAAGCGGGTCGTGCCGAAGTCTTCGCGTATATGTTGCGGCGGATGAGAAAAAGATTCGGCGATGCCACTGCCGAATTCGGGGCCATTTGCTTCAGGCCAGAGAGCGAGCAGAGGCGCAACGGAGGGATCGACGCCAACGTAGTGCAAATTGCCAGAAGCGTCGGGCAGGTAGCCTTGGCGGGCTTGATTGTCCGGCACCAGCGTAACAGAGCTGAGCCCCCAGTTCTGGCGAAAACCCTCATAGTTGCCGAAGAGGAAGAGCTTGTTGGTCTTGATAGGCCCGCCGAGTGAGCCGCCAAATTGATTGCGCTGGAAAACGGGGATGGCGCCCTGGTCAAAGTAGTTTCGAGCGTCCAATGCGCTGTTACGAATGAACTCGAATGCGGTGCCATGGATCTTGTTGGTGCCGCTCGTCGTGATGATGCTGACCTGCGCGCCGTTACGCTTGCCATAAGTGGCACCGTAAGTGTCGCCGGAGACGTTGAATTCGCGAACCGCGTCGACACCAAGGAGCTGTCCGCTCGTGCCACCGGGCGTCACGTTGATCAACGACGCGCCGGTGTATTCGATTCCATTCAGAAGGAAGAGATTATCCTGGGGTCGCCGGCCACTCACCGAAAACATATTTCCAACCGAGGAATTCGAAGTGCCAGTGCCGCCCGAGCGCTCGCTGGTGTAGTTCACTGTTGCGGGATTCAGAGTGAGAAGGCCATCGTAGCTGCGGCCGTTGAGCGGTAGCTCTTTCACCTGGCGTTCGTCGACGAGGCCAGCGGTTTGCTGCGTGGTGGTGTTTACAGTGGATCCATCCGCGGTAACTTCCACGGCCTGTTGGACGGACGCGACGCCAAGCACGAAAGTGAGCTGAAGGCTCTGGCCGACAACGAGAGTGGTGGATTGCTGGCTCGCTGCGAAACCCTCGTGCTCTGCGGTGACGGTGTAGGGGCCAATCGGAACAGATGGCGCGAAGAACCGCCCTTCGCCGTCGGTGATGAGCGAGCGCGTGGCACCCGTCTCAGATTGTTTCACGATTACCGTGGCAGCGCTCAGGGATGCGCCGGATGAGTCGTGCACCGTCCCGGTAATCGTGGCGCCCACTACCTGACCGTGTACTGCGAGAGCTGAGGAAAAGAGCAGCAGAGATGCGATGAGGGACAGCCGGAGTGAAAAGTTCACGTCGTCTCCTGAAAATCTTGCGTATGAGAAGGGCCCGGCTTTGTTGCCGGATTTTGATGTGAGGTGGGCCGTAAGGGGTTGCCCAACCTGCTGAATTGATGACCGGACGGGTCGATTCAGCGACAACAACAACAGCGCATCGAAGCCCGGGCGGCGTCGAGTGAGAAATGGCGCGTGTTGGATGTTAGAGAATGCATAAAGTTCAAAATTCGGTTCCAGAAATAGAAAAGCCGCTTCAGCTTTGCTGAGCGGCCGTATGGGATCAGGTTAAGCCTGCTTTAGCTCACCCGCACGACCGGCTGCCCGCGTGACAACACGCGACAAAGCAAACGGAGATGAGACGACTACCCATGCGAGGAATATACCTTTAGATCGAGTTGGCGTCAATTTCTGATCCTGTCGGATCCGAACACCTTCCATTCGAATTGGCAAGAAGGTCGCGATCTTCAACTCGCCTTCTTTGACAGATCATCAGGCCCATTTTTGGACCGGACGAAGGCCTCCAATATCAGATTTTGAGCCTGAAAACAAAGAACTTCTTTGTCAGTTCCGACTGCTCTCGTGGAGCAACGGTCATGGTCGTCGCCAGAAGGCCTGAAGATCTGAATGCGAATCGACGTCCTGATCAGCGACTTTGGTCACTCATCGGTTCACTCGGCAGAAACAAAAATGTGGTTCCTCATGGGTACCGACGCGCCTCTACTCATCGCGTGCAAAACACCCAGCGAGTCCTGCAAACAAGCTGAGTAATCAGAGACCTGAATTATCTGCGCTGAAAGTAAGGAGGTCACCATGACAGTGACCACGCAGTCTGTTCGCGAAATCAGGGCCGTGCTTGCAAAACTCTGCATGGCCGGATGCCGCGGCTGAATGCCGCAATGCATTGAACGACGATCCAGCAGATCAAACGGCGCTCCGTCATCTCGTTCGCGCGTTGCGGGAGACGATTAGAGGGCGAAATTCCGGGATTGTTAAAACAGCTTGCAGTTCTTCGTTAGGAGGCGAACAACAAAAAGCGCGAAGAGAACCGCACCGGACTCGTCGATGCGGTTCAGAATCTCAATAACTCCGCGCATTAACTTCTGATTTGAACGTGCGTGCCACAGCTCTCCTATGCCTCCCTCATGAACGACTTAGCAGATCGATTCTGGAATGGACAAATGCGAGTTTCGCCAACTCGGCAGAGAGCCCAGACACAAAATCGCTCATTTGTTCAAATTCCGAATTATTCCCTTGACAATCACCGGGGGCCAAATCTAACGTTCGGTTCGAACTTTGAACTATATGCAAAACTGCCGGGTTCAACCTGGATTCTGGAGGTTCCAATGATCGAACGTGCACCCTGGAAACGGCTGATCGGATTCTGTGTCCTCTCTCTGCTCATGATTATGTCTCAGGCCGGAATGGCTCAAGCCGTTAACGGCACCTTGCTGGGAACCGTTACCGATGCCACAGGCGCGGCCGTTCCGAACGCAAAAGTCATGATCAAGGAGACAGCTAGGAGCTTGACTCATGAATCAATCACAAACGGAAGCGGAAATTACACATTCCCCGACTTGCCTCCCGGCGCGTACAACATAACAGCGGAATTGACCGGTTTCAAAAAGGCGACGCAGGAGAACGTTCAACTCCTGAGCAACTCGTCGATTCGAGTCGACATAACGATGCAAACGGGCAACGTGACCGAAACGGTGACGGTGACGACTGCGCCGCCGGTGCTGCAAACCGACCGCGCCGACATCAGCACCAAGATCGATGCGGCCAACGTGATGGCACTGCCTCTCACTACCGGACGCAACTTCCAATCGCTTCTTAATCTCGTTCCCGGCACTAGCCCGGCAACCTTCCAGCATTCGCAATTCTTCAATGCGCAAAATTCATTGCAGACCCAGGCCAACGGCATGCCGCGTGTCAGCAATCTCTATCAGATTGAGGGTATCGACGACGACGAGCGCACTGGCCTGCTGCAGATTCTGATTCCTCCAGCGGAATCCATCCAAAGTGTCGATGTCTCAACGAATAACTACGAGCCGGAACTTGGCCGCTCGGTAGGTGCCATCACCAACGTCACGCTGAAGTCCGGTACCAATGCCCTTCATGGTTCGGCGTTCGAGTATCTCCAGAACAACTATGTGAACGCTCGATCCTACTTCGGCCCGAAGCTTGGACACCTGTCTTACAACTACTTCGGCGGCTCTATCGGCGGCCCCATTAAGAAAGACAAGTTGTTTTTCTTCGGCGACTACCTCCGCACGATCGACAGTGAGAAGGTCAGCAGCACCTTCACCGTCCCGGATGCTCGCTGGTATACCAACGCGGGAGTCACTCCTGGCTGCGCCGATCCTGCTGGTTGCGTCGACTTGAGCGGCGCGCTTGCGGGTACGACGGGGCAAATCTATGATCCGGCCACGGGCGACGGCACGCCCGCGCATCCCCGTACTCCGTTCACAAACAATCAGATCCCGATCAGTCGTATCAATCCTGTTTCGCTGACCATGCTTCAGCAACTCAACGCGGCTTTTCCGAAGTATGGAAAGCTGGATTCAACAAAGCCCTTGAGCAATCCGTCTAACAACTACGCGACCAATCTTCCATTTAGAAAAGACGCGCACAGCTTCGACGTCAAAGCTGACTGGATCCTTAGAGAAAAAGACCACCTGAATGGCCGCTTTAGCTACCAGCGCACCAATACTTTTCAGGCGGCGGCCTTCGGTGACTCCCTCGGCGGCCCGCAGGGTGGCGGTTTCGAGGCCAAAGGTAACCAGACGGCCTACAGCACCGGCGGCATCTACAACCATGTTTTCTCGCCCACGTTCTTAACAGAGGTTCGCGTGGGCGTAGCTCACCTCCGCAACACGGCACTGCCACTCGACTACGGGACGAACGACGCGACAGCGATCGGTGTGCCCGGAGTCAATATCGAAGGTCAGCCCTTCACCTCCGGGCAGGTTGGCATCACCATCAATGGCGGCTTTTCTAATCCGCTCATTGGGTATTCAGCCTCCGTGCCATGGATTCGCGCGGAATCGAATATCGATGCAGTGAACACCTGGACAAAGATTACTGGCAACCACACGCTCAAGTGGGGTGTCGACCTTCGCCGGGTTCGCGACGATCTCTTGCAGGATCAGACCTTCAGCCCGCGCGGCGCGTTTACCTTTAATGACTTGCAGACCTCCACAACTGGCGCGAAGACCAATATTGCGAACTTCATGGGCAGTTTCCTTCTCGACCAGCCGAGCCAGACGGGACGCGATCTGAATACGTTTGTCCCGCGCTATCGGCAGTGGTGGTTTTTCGCCTTTGCAGGAGACAAATGGCAGGCGACACCCAAGCTGACCCTTGACTATGGCCTTCGCTGGGAATTCTATCCGCCCGCTACGCCACCAGTTGCTGGCGGCTTTTCGAACTACAACCCCTCGAACAACACGCTGGTTCTCGCCGGTATCGGAGGCAATCCCGAAAACCTTGGAATGGAGACCCGGTATAACTACTTCGCTCCGCGTACTGGACTGTCCTACCGAGCACATGACGCTACTGTGATCCGCATGGGCTTTGGCATGAGCTACATCCCCTTCACGGACAATACGTATGCGTACAACTTCCCAATTCGCGCCAATAACAGCTATCAGCCGGCGGGCGGCTCGACCTTTACACCCGCAGTTCTCTCCGATGGCGCTACGGTAGCGACCTTCCAGGCTGGTTTCCCGGCGCCGGTACCGGTAGTGATTCCCGACAACGGGATCATCGTTGCCAATACCCCCCAGCTCATCAGTCAGGCCTATACCTACATCCCGAAAAATTTCAAGAATTCCTACGCAGAAGCCTGGAACCTGGCCCTCCAGCAGGCCTTCGGCCCCAACTACAGCATGCAGATCGCATACGTCGGCAATCATGGCACGCGCATGAACCTTTCCCAGAACATCAACCTGCCAAGCGTGTACGGTGGCGGCAATGCTTCACTGCCGGAAAACTCCCCAGCATTCACGGGCGGCGCTACAGGGCGTACCGCAGCAACAAACGAGTACTTCCTGGGATACTCCTCGAACTACAACGGTCTGCAGGTCCAACTTACAAAGCGCTACTCCGCCGGCCTCACATTTACCTCCGCGTTTACGTGGGGTAAAGCGCTTACCTACGCCACCGGAGGAGATGATAACGGTAGCCTGGTGTTTTTCATCGACCAACGCAAAAACTATGCTCCTGCTGACTTTGACCGTTCGAAGAACTTCGAGCAGAGCTTCACCTACGAGTTGCCAGGTGGACGTGGCCATAAATACTTCAACTCGGGCATTGGCGACGCTGTGTTTGGTGGCTGGAGACTCTCCGGTGTGATTTCCATTCTTTCTGGTTTGCCGTTCAGTGTGTATGCAAATCAAGGTGTCCTCAATACGCCAGGAACCGCGCTGCTGGCCAGTATCACAGGCGCTCCTAAAGTGACACACCAAATCGGGGCGGGCAAACCGTGGCTGGACAAGTCCAATCTCTCCCAGCCAACTGGCTGCACCGGCCAAAACCCATGCACCATTCCTCAACTTGGAAATACTGGGCGGAACCAGTTTCGGGGGCCCGGTTACTGGCAGAATAACTTCTCCCTTGCCAAGAAATTCACCATGTTCCGCGAATTTGCAAGTGAGCTTCGTATCGACGCGGTGCAGTTGACGAATACACCGCAGTTCGCTAACCCCAATGCAGGCAGCGGAACGATCATTACAGCTGGGAACTTCGGCCAGATAACGGGCACCCTGGGCAGCGGGCAGGGTACCGTGAACGGTATTGGCGGCGGCCGAAGCCTCCAAGGGTCCCTCAGGGTCTCCTTCTAGCTTCCACTTGGCGGGCGAAGCAGCGATGCTTCGCCCACCATCATCCGCGACGCAGCTGTACGCTGCTGCCCGCATGAGGACACCAACAATGAGCATCCACTCCCGCCGGACATTTCTTACAAGGTCCGCTGCGGCAGCGTCTCTGTGTGCTGTGCCGTCGTTCGCGCGAGGGGCGAAGTCCCCATTCCGGGTCGCTGTAATCACGGATGAAATCTCGCCGGACTTCGATCACGCTTGTCACGTTGCTTCGCAGGAATTTGGCATGTACTGGGTAGAGTTGCGTTCCCTGTGGGGTAAAAGCCTGATGAATCTGAAAGAAGATCAGATCTCTGACGCGCACAAGATACTTGAAAAACACAGACTGCAGGTTACGGATATCGCCAGTCCTCTTTTCAAGACGGACTGGCCTGGAGCGCCGCGGTCGCAGTACGGATCGAAGGGCGATATGCATGGCGCACCGGAGACGACCTTCAAGGAGCAGGACGAAATCCTCGAGAAATCCATTGCGCTCGCAAAACAATTCAAGACAAACAAGGTGCGGTGCTTTGATTTCTGGCGGATCGATGACATTAAGCCATATCGGGAAGCCATCGACGAGAAGCTTCATCAGGCAGCAGAGAAGGCGGGCAAGGAAGGCATTCTGCTCGTGCTTGAAAACGAGTTTGAATGCAACACCGCAACCGGGCGTGAATCAGCGCGTACTCTCGGCGCGATCAAGTCATCTTCACTGGCTTTGAACTGGGATCCGGGCAATGCGGTGATGCGTGGTGAGATGGACGCTTACCCGACAGCTTGGGAGATGCTTCCCAAGCATCGCATCCATCACTGCCACGTTAAGAATGCCGTCAAGAACGATTCGGGAAAAGTGGAGTGGGCGCCGACTGGACAGGGTGTTGTCGATTGGACAGGTCAGTTCCGGGCGTTGAAAGCGGCCGGCTTCAGAGATGCAGTGAGTCTTGAGACCCACTGGCACGGCGCGGCGACACCGGAAGAATCCAGCCGAGTCAGCTGGGCCGGCATGAAGAAGGCTCTTTCGGATGCCGGCGCGTTGTAAATGGATTGAGAACTTTCGGCTCGATTGAACCATCATTATCCTGGGAGGGTTTGTGCTTACACGACGTGAATTTCTTGACACGCTTGCGACTGGAACGGCTGGACTCGCTATTACGTCGACAGCCAAAAGCTACGGCCAGATTCTCGGATCGAACGACCGTTTGAATTTCGCGGTGATCGGCCTGCATTCGCGCGCCTATGCCCATTTGTCAGCGCTGAAGGCGAACAAGGCGTCGGCAAGAATCGCCTATGTCTGCGACGTAGACACGAACACCATGAAGAAGTTTGCGGCGGAGACCGAAAAGGAGATGGGCGAGGCTCCGAAAACTGACCAGGACTTCCGCAAAATTCTCCGGGAAAAAGAGGTCGACGCGATCACGATTGCCACTCCAGATCACTGGCATGCTCCCATGGCAATCGCCGGTTTGCAGGCGGGCAAGCATGTTTACGTGGAGAAGCCGTGCAGCCACAATCCTGCCGAAGGAGCCATGCTGGTCCAGGCGCAGAAAAAGTACGGCAAGCTGGTGCAAATGGGCACGCAGCAGCGTTCCAGCCCACACACCATCGAAATTGTGGACCGCATCCACAATGGCGAGATCGGCAGCGCATACATGGCAAAGGCCTGGTACTGCAATGTGCGCAAATCGATAGGAGTGGGAAAGGAAGCGCCTGTACCACCGCAGTTGAATTGGGACCTATGGCAGGGGCCTGCGCCGCGCCGCGGCTACACGGACAACATCCAGCCCTACAACTGGCATTGGTTCAAGGTATACGGTACAGGTGAAACGCTGAACAACGGCACGCATGAGATCGATGTCTGCCGCTGGGCTCTGGGCGTCGACTTTCCCGAGCGCATCGGAGCACAGGGCGGCCGCTATCATTTCAAGGATGATTGGCAGTTCTACGACACGCTGGTTACGAACTTCGAATACCCTGACAAAATGATCTCGTGGGATTGCAGATGCTGCAATGGGATGCGGGTATACGATCGCGATCGGGGCTCGGCAATCATGGGAACGAACGGATCTGTAATTGTGGATCGGGATGGTTATGAAATCTACGATTTGAAAGGCAAGAAGATCAGTGAGAAGAAAGCGGGCTCAGAGACGTCATCCAACGATCTGGTGGGACGCGACTCGATGACCGACGCTCACTTCGCCAACTTCATTGCCGGAGTTAAAAAGGGCGAGAAGCTCAACGCACCAGTTGCGATTGGAAATGTAGCTGTGACGATGCTCCAACTGTCCAATGTTGCCTGGGACGTGAAGCGCGTGTTGGCACTGGACAAGGCTGACGGGAAAATTCAGCACGATGCTGAAGCCATGAAGCAGTGGACTCGCAGCTACGAAAAGGGATGGGAGCCGCACGTTTAGTGAATCTGCAGATTACGTCTGACCTTTCGCTCAATCGTTCAACTTTCTAGGTCTGTCGTGTATTTGAGGAGCATTTTGATATGAGGGAAAACGTTTCACGCCGGCGTTTCCTGCAAGGAAGCGCCTTGGCCGCAGCCGGGGCTTCGATTCCGCGCTCATCGCTGGCTCTTGCTCCGTCGCAAGAGACTGGAAGGCCGTGCCCCTTCCAGCTTGGGATCGCTACGTACACGTTTCGTGCGTTTCCACGCGACAAGATGATCGGGTTTTTGAAGCAGTTGAACATCAATCAGATCAATGCCAAGGATGTGAAGGACCACTTGCCCTCTGATCCTCAGCAAGAAGAGGCGGCGCTCAGAGACTATGGCGCAGCCGATATCAAACTGCACGCTGCAGGAGCGATCTATTTTCGCAAAGACGAGGACGAAGATATTCGGGCCAAGTTCGAGTACTGTAAGCGTGCCGGCATAGGTGTCATCGTGGCTGGGGATCCTACACCGGAGACATTGCCGCGTGTTGAAAAGTTCGTGAAGCAATATGATATTCGAATTGCGATTCATAATCACGGACCGGAAGACCCGGTCTGGCCTTCGCCCCTCGACATTCTGAAGCTCGTCAAAAATCTCGATCCGCGAATCGGCTGCTGTATTGACGTTGGGCACACTGTGCGCGCAGGAACAGATGTAGTGGAAGCGATCAACGCAGTGGGTCCTCGTCTGTTCAACGTGCACATTAAGGATCTCGCCGACTTTAAAGCCAAAGAGAGCCAAGTCGCCGTGGGACGAGGGCTGATGCCGGTCCGCGAAATCTTTGCGGCTTTAGCAAAAATAGGCTACAAGGGATTCGTCGACCTCGAATACGAGATTCACGAGGACGATCCGATGCCGGGCGTGATCGAAAGTATCGCCTATATGCGTGGTGTTCTTAAGGGCTTGGGATATCGCTTGGGCAGCTGAGCAAGCCGAGCGTGTATTTGAGTCGCTCGGGCGGCCGCTGGTGGACTTTGATGGTGGACAAGAAGGAATCAGAGAGATGCTTCTACATCCAGATCGTCTGTTTCCGGCGGAAGCATGCGCACGGAAGATAGCGCGGGAGTTGTACGCCGATATTTCGACCCTGCCTCTGGTAAGTCCACATGGACACACACAAGCCGCCTGGTTTGCACGGAACGAGCCATTTCCGAATCCTGCTGCACTGTTTGTCCAGCCTGACCATTACATATTCCGAATGCTCTACAGCCAAGGAGTGTCATTGGATGACCTTGGGATAGGTCAGCCGGAAGTTCAGAATCCGCGCAATGTTTGGCGAATCTTCGCGCGGAACTACTATCTTTTTCAAGGCACGCCGACCCGCATGTGGCTCGATTATTCGTTCCAGGAAGAATTCGGATTAACGGAGCGACTATCGGAGAACAATGCAGACCACTACTATGATGTGATTGCTGAGAAACTCCAGACACTGGAATTCCGGCCTCGCGCGCTGTTCGAGAGGTTCAATCTTGAGGTCCTGGCGACCACTGATTCGCCGCTTGATTCGCTCGAAGACCATGAGAATATCCGAAACTCCGGATGGAAGGCGCGCATCATTCCGAATTTTCGTCCGGATTCCGTCGTTGACCCCGATTTTCCGGGATTCCAGGAAAATGTCTCGCGCCTCGGTGAACAGACGAGTGAGGACACGAAGTCGTGGCGAGGATTCCTGCGCGCTCTGCGCAATGCAAGAGAACGCTTTCGTCGGGAGGGCTGCACCGCGACGGATCACGGCCATCCGACAGCTGAAACCGCAGACCTCAATCAGCCTGAAGTGGAGAAGTTGTTTTCCGAGGTGCTTTCAGGCAAGGCTGATGCTGGACGGCGGGAACTCTTTCGGGCTCAGATGCTGACGGAGATGGCGGCGATGAGCTTGGATGATGGCTTGGTGATGCAGATTCATCCGGGGAGTGTTCGTAACCACAACCCAGCGCTGTACAAGCGTTTTGGACGGGATATGGGTGCAGATATCCCGCGACGCACAGACTACGTCTCAGCGTTGCAGCCGCTCCTGGCTCGGTTCGGAAATGAGACGAATCTCACAGTTATCTTGTTTACACTGGACGAGTCCACATACAGTCGCGAATTGGCTCCGCTCGCCGGCCATTATCCTTGTCTCCGCCTGGGACCGGCCTGGTGGTTCCACGATAGTCCCGAGGGCATGATGCGATTCCGCGAGCAGGTGACTGAGACGGCGGGCTTCTACAACACTGTTGGTTTCAATGACGACACGCGCGCCTTTCTATCGATTCCGGCGCGTCATGATGTGGCTCGTCGAATTGATTGCGCTTTCCTGGGACGCCTGGTTGCTGAGCATCGAATCGATGAAGATGAGGCACACGACGTTGCTCATGCACTCACCTACAGGCTGGTCAAGGAGGCGTACAAACTGTGAGGTCGTCCGCGCGATTCCGGTCCGCGTGCGATCTATACTGAAGTTTCCCCATTCTGAACATGTCCCAATGCGCCCTGGGAACTGACGAGCGCACGGAAGGAATCGAATCTCATGATGCCGATGCTTTTGTTGGAAGAGAAACAAAGTGCCTCCAACCGAACACCGCGTCATATCAATCGAAACCTGATTTTCAATCAGATTCGTATTCGTCAACCGATCTCGCGCGCCGATCTTGCCCGAACTTCGGGCTTGCAGAGAAGCACTGTCTCGCTCATTGTCGAGGAATTGCTGCGAGAACGATGGATCGTAGAGGGACTGATTGGAGATGCGCCGCGAGGCAGAAAGCCTACCGGCCTTGTGGTCAATGAAAAACGTAAGGTGTTGGCGGTTGATGTGCATCCGGCGCAAACCACGCTGGCAGTTGCAGACCTTTCTGGCCGAATTACGGGTCAGAAACAGCTACAGCTGCCGAGCGATCCAAAGAAGGTTATCCGCGCCATTGTAAGCGAGATCAAAGAAATCATCTCAGAACATGCTGACTGTTCGTTTGAAGGCATTGGCATGACAGTGCCCGGACGGTTCAGTCATCAGCTGAAGAAGACCGTTTTCGCGCCCAATGTTGGCTGGCCCATTGCACAGATCAAATCGCGAGTGGAGCAGGCCACAGGATTGCAAGTGGTCGTGGATAACGTTGCTAACGCATGTGTCCTCTCTGAAGTATGGTTCGGAAACACCGATGAGATGCACGACATCGTCTTGGTGAACGTATCGGAAGGCATTGGCACCGGGATATTCGTAAATGGTGGTCTGGTTCGAGGCGCGGGAGAAATGGCGGGTGAATTTGGCCACGTGCAGATGGATCCCAATGGAATCCCGTGCGGCTGCGGCAGCCGAGGTTGCTGGGAGACTCTGGCGTCCAATCGTGCTGGCTTGCGGTATTACAAGGAGATCACCGGCGAATCCTTGACGTCGATCAATGCGCTTCTGGACCTGACTGAAAATCGCGACCCCCACGCTACCGAGGCAATAGCCAGGATGTGCAGAGCTCTTGGGCATGGAATCCATATGATCGTAACCACTCTGGCCCCCAGCGAGATCGTACTTGTAGGCGAGTTCACCCGGGTATGGACTTGCGCTTATTCGATCATTTGCGATGAGTTGCGCAGATTCCCATTCACGGTCCTTCCGAGGGTGCGCATGGCGACGGAACCCGCTAACGCTCGGCTTCGCAGCGGCGTCGCTCTTGTGATGAGCGAAAAACTTCTGTGACCTTTGCGCCCTGATACACGGGGTCTTTTCCTTTCGACCAGGGAAAATGATGAAAAACAGTGAAAAACTGGAAACGGATCGCTAGGCTTGTTCGTCTATCGGCATAGCAGTCCAAACCTGATTTTCGACTCCCTCCCCGGAGTTGGTTAGCACAGACCTCCGGCGCTATAGTGGGTCAATCATTTTTGTGCTATCGAAGACGTGTATTCACGTGATGCTGGGAGCAGGCTGGAGTGAATAGCGAATCAGTTCCTCCGAAACCGGAACCCGAGGTCGCCTCGAGAGATAGCTCGCCCCAATGGCTAAGGAGCCTCTGGCTGTGGGGCTTGGCCGGTCTTCTCCTCTTTTCTGTATTCATAAGCATTCATTTCATCCGAAGGTCGCAATCTTCCTCTTCCTTTCCCCCTCATCCGGTATTCGCCGATTCTCGTGCCAGTGCGTCACAAGTTCGCCTCACCGGGAAGACGCAGGCTGTCACCTCGCGAGCGGTTTTAGCCCCGGTACTTTCCGGCCAGCAGTTCAGTACCCTTACAGTTGTCAGAATCGTACCTAGCGGAAGCCGAGTGAAGAAGGGTGATGCGCTCGCTGAGTTCGACCGCCAGGCTCAATTGCGCGACTACGTCGACAAACAGGCGCAAGCTGAAGACCAAAACGGAAAGGTTCTCCAGGCTCAAGCCGCAGAATTGGCTACCAAAGCGAAAGACCAGACGGAACTGGAACTGGCCGGCACCGCGCTCGATAAGGCTGAGCTGGAAATGAAGAAACTCGAGCTTCTTTCACGAATCGATGCCGAGAAGGCGCAAGAGAACCTGGACGAAGCCAAGGCTACACTTGCGCAGCTGAAGCAGACGTTTGTTCTGAAGCGGAAGGCAGCAGAGGCTTCCATACACGTCCTCGAGATCCAGCGTGACCGGACACGCGAGACCATGATTCACGCACAGACCAACGCTGCGCTCATGCAAATCCGGTCGCCGATTGACGGCATTGTCGTCTACAACACCATCTGGAAAGAAGGAACGATGGGTGAAGTGCAAGAGGGTGACCAGGTGCGCCCCGGCGTCCCCTTCATGCAGGTCGTCGATCCATCGGATATGGAAGTGCATGTTCAGATCAATCAGGAGGACCTGGCAGGTCTTCGGGTCGGAGAGCGGGCGCGGGTGCACCTCGACGCTTATCCCGACCTTGCGTTGACGGGCAAGCTCGTGTCCATAGATCCGATGGGAAAGAGGGGGGACTTCTCGGCGCGGATCCGAAATTTCTCCGCAACCTTCACGATCGAGGGAAACGATCCACGTCTGATGCCCGATTTGTCCGCAGCTGTCGATGTGGATCGATCCATTTCTTCTGAGGAAC
>Ga0207641_10001544_pt1 | contig 22530 bp, 14 predicted proteins | sample KBSSwiS62_FD_184306 | JGI IMG/M metagenome (GOLD analysis project Ga0207641, IMG submission 184306) | Switchgrass rhizosphere microbial communities from Kellogg Biological Station, Michigan, USA - KBS Switchgrass S6-2 (SPAdes) (version 2) | ecosystem: Host-associated > Plants > Roots >... | reverse complement strand
CCTGCTGTTGTAACTTGTCGGCGGCATCGGCGAGCTTATTGGCCGCGTCTGGCGACGAAGCCATGGCATCTTTTTGGGCCTGCATTGCCTCTTTCGCGGCATCCTTGGGACTGATATCCTGGGCCTGCTGGGCCTGTTTGATCTCATCCGCGATCTTCTGCAATTGGGCCATCTGTTCCGTGGGCGACTGGTTTTGCTGCTTCTGGATATCGGCCATCTGCTGGTCGAGCATCTTATCCGCATCCGCCAGTTCCTTGTTGGCCGCATCCTGTTTAGTGGCGGCATCCTGCTGCTTGGCGGGATCATTCAAGGCATCGGTGCTCTGCTTCATGTCCTGCTGGGCAGCATCGATTTTCTTCGCCGCATCGGGGTTGAGTGGCTGGAGCAAAGCTTTCGCCACCTCGGCGCGATCGTTGACCTCGGCCTGGCGTTCCGCCAGCGTGGCCGCATCGAGCTTCTTTTGCTTGGTGAGTTCAGCGAGGTCCTTTTGATCGGCAGCCACCTGCTGAAGCTGGTTTTTGGCCTGGCTCAAGCGCGTGGAGGCATCGGCCTTCGACGAGGCGGCGCTCAACATCTTGGTCAAGTATTCCCGCACCGCCTTCTGCTTGGTCACAGCACCATCAAAGGGCCCGGCATTGGTCAATTGGGTGGCCGTGGACGCTGTCTCCTTGAGGAGCGTGCCGGTCATCGCGTCAAGGACCGCCTTGATGCTCGCCGCCGAGGGATCCGGCGTCGCCGGGGTCTGACCGGCTTGCGCCGACAGGTTCGTGAAGAGAATATCGATCTGTCCGCCGATGGCCGCCTGCTCGGTCGCGGCCAGGGTGTGGACCGTTTTTTCCTTCGCATCGAGCTGGTCGACGGTATGTGCGAGTGTTGAGGTCTGGCGGATATTGGCCGATTGGCGCGCGATCAGGTCTTCCAGCTGGTTGACCAGCTTGTCGCCGGCCTGTTGCGACGCCAGCGCCGACGCGAGCTTCTTGAGCTTCACCACGAGGTCCTGCTGCCCCTGGTACGCAGTGACCAGCGACTGCTGCCGCTTCCCGTCATCCGAGGTGACGCTGGCGCTCTGCAGCGCATTGACCACCTTCTGCATCTCTTCCTGGCTCAGGCCGGAGAGATGGGTCGAGGCTTGGGAAAGAATCGCCAAGTTCGATCCGCCGAGGCCGTTCAGCTTGAGCTCGGTCACGAGCTGGCCCAGCTCCGCCTGGATCTTGTCGGCCTGTTTCCGGACCGATTCCTGGGCGATGGTATTGCGATATGCCGATTGCTGGGCGTCCTGTCCTATGACTGGGGCGAATCCAAGGGTGATTAAAGCCAGACCGACCGGCAAGCCGGCCACACACCGTTTTCCAGCGTCAGATCGCGACATGTCCCGAGCTTATGAGAGGTGGGTTTGCTGTCAATGACGTTAAAGCAGCTACTTCTTCGGAATCGTCTCCCCGACATCGTGACTGACTTTCTGCTGCGTATCCGAAAGTGTATCAATATCAGAAGCATTCTGTTTCAGCCGCGCCAGGATTTCCGCTTCCTTCGCCTCCGGAGAGAGGATGCCGAATTGCTTGTGCTCGGTCTTGGTGATCCCTGGGCCGGTGGCGGTGTTATTGTCGACTGCCTCGATCCAGTAATTCACCGTCCAGCCTTCCTTCCAGGCCGGTGACTGCGCGGCGACATCCAGCACGTATTCATAGTGCGTCCCTTCCTTGGCGGTCTTGATCTTGATCGGAATTTGCACGATAGGCGCCGGCGCGGTATTGTCCTCTCCGGCGACGGGCGGCGGAACGGTCTGATAATTGAGGACCAGCTTGGTCAGGCCGTAGTCGTCGCTCGCGTCGAAGGCGATCACCGGCTTGGCCCGCAAGGTGAGGGTTTCGCTTTCCGCGGTCGGCTCCGTGATTTTCACGAGTGGCGGCTTGTCCGGTACGAGATCGACCGGGTAGACGGTTTCATTGGCTGAACTCAGGCCCGTCGTATCGACGAGATGAAGCGAAAACCCGGTGAGGTCCTTGGCCGGAACCAGGACATCGGCTTCCAGTTGAGTCTTGGTGCCGTCGAGTGTCATTTCGACCTGCTGGGATGTTCCCTGCAGGACAACGGACGCGCTCTTGAGCGCCTCGGTCGCGGCCGCCTTGATCTTGAGATGGCTGCCGGCGAGGAGGGAGAGCCCCGTGTTCGGCAGTTTTTGCGGCGGCAGGCCCGTATAAGCGGGATAGACCTCGGTGCATTCGACCGAGGTGATGGCGGGCGGGACCTTGGCCGTGACGGTGAACTCGGGGCCATGGCCGTCATTCAGGTAAAAACAATATTTGAAGGGCCGCTGGACGTTGTGGATGGTGTAGGAGAAGACTCCCGGCTTGTCGGGTATCGCGGTCAGGGCAAATTCCTCGGGCGCGCCTTCGCCGTAAGTAACGGTCACGCGACCATGACTCGGGATGATCCCCTGTGCCTGCGCGCTGATTTCCACGTCACTGCTGACGGGAACCGTCAGGTCGTGGGTGATCGGCACGACGATGGTCTTCGTCGGCAGCGGGACATTGAGCAGGAAGATTCGTTCCAACAACACCACGCTCGCGGGCCACGCGGAGGCGGCCACGGCCAGCGCGCCAAACATGAGGACGCAGCCCCAGATCGCCGACCGTCGCAGCGCCTTGGTCGGGACGACCTCCTTGAAGTTGAGGTTGGTTGTCCGTGCCCGAGCCTGTTGCAGCACCATGTCGACGAGTTGCGCCGAGCCGCGTGTCGCCTTGGCGTTGCCTTCCGCCATTTCCACCGCCGTGATGATGCTCTGGTCCAATTTGGGCCACTTTTTCTCCACCAGCAAAGCCGTCTCGGCCAGGCCCAGTTTTTTCTTCAACGGAAGATGCAGGTGACGGTGATAAATCGTGCCCAGCAACGCAATGTCGATCAGAAGAAAAATCGCGCGCACAATCCACGGCAGGTCGAACCACCAGTCGGCCAGTCCCTGCGCGAGGAGTAACAGACTGATGGAGCCGAGAAGCATGAAAATTCCTGTCGACGCAAAGACCGTCCGGTAACGGCGGCGCAGAGAGATCAGGCGGTTCTTCAAGTCGATGGGGAGCGGAATGGGCGGGAGCGGCGTCACGGGACGCGGCGGCGACTGCATCGCGGGCGGTGGCTTGAGCTTCTGGCTCAGCTTCGCCTTGGCGCGGGATTTGGACAAAATGGCGGGTAGTTTCATGGCCTACTTGAGCTCCAGTTTCCGGCGCCAAAGCCATTCCGCACACGCAATGAAGATGATGAGGCCCAAGAGCCACGGCGTGTAGACCAGTGGGATCTTTTTGAACGACACAGAGCCGGTCGACTTCGAGGCGATCAACTCGGGCAGGCCGTTGAGGTCCTCCTCGCGCAGGAATTGTCCACCGGAAGCGGAAGCCATCGCGCGCAGCAATTTTTCGTTCATGGCGATGTCGGACAACTCGACCTTCGGGTCCGTCACCTCGAATTTTAGCACCACCGAAGGATCGCGCACGACGGAAAAGCTGTAGCTCCCCGCGCTGGTGGCGGTCATCTCGCCCCGATATTCGCCAGGCCGGTCGGGCACCGCTTGCAACCGCAGTTCGCGCGTCTGCTGAGCCGGCGCGGGCTTTCCGGGAGCCGCCTCCGCCTTCAATGTGATGGTGCCGGGGACATCGGGATCGGACAGCGGCTCGAAGCCTGCCTTGAACATGCGTCCGGAAATCCTCACCTTGTCGCCGGTCAGGTAACGGGGACGGTCGGTCTTCAATTGCGTCAACGCCGATGCGCCGACAGTGCGCTGGGCGGAAAGTGCCTGCAGGATCTGTCCCCAGATATGCGTGTAGTATTTCTCGCCCTTGCCTGCGCGCCACCGGTAAGTCTCGTCAAAGCCGATGTAGAGGGATTGCCCCAGGCCGTAGCTCTGCAACGCCACGACCGGCATCGGGCCGTCGGCGGTGGCCCGCGCCGGGGTCGGGTCGGTCAGGAACACCTGTGCGCCAGGACGCGCCTTGCCCACCCACGCAGTCCAGCGGACGCCGGGAAACGTATTCCAGATATTGGTGTTTTCCTGCGGATCCTGGGAGAGCATGAACATCGAGGAGGTTTCACCCGCCGGGGTGAGTTTGAGCTTCACCGGGTCCTGGTAACGTTCGGAAGCCTTGCCGACGGTCTCCACTGGCAGAAGTGCCTCCAGCGGCGTGCCCCGGAACGCATTCGGGTTGAACTTCGGCCCGGCGAGAAAGACCAGGCCGCCGCCAAGCTTGTTTTCCCAATCGTTGAGCAACTTCATGCGCGTGTCGCCGATGTCGGTCGGGTCGACATCGCCGATGATGATGACATCACTCGCGTAGAGCGCGTCCTTGTCATCGGGCAGCTTATCGAGAAACACCGAATCCTTGTCTGCGGCAAGATCGCGATCGCCCTTGACGAGATATGCCTTCAGCTTGATCCGCCGGTCGCGCTGCAACATCGTCAGCAGGTACTGGTAGTCCCAGCGCGGCTCTTGCTCGACCAGCAACACTTTGATCTTGTCGTCGGCGATGCGCACCTTCGTCGTCGCGGTGTTGTTGTCCTTCACCGCCTCCTCGGGCAAGGGCGGAATGGTGGCTTCCAGGGCGACATCGCCCACTTCATCCGGCGTGTAGCTGAGCGTCATTTCCTGGTCGCCATCGGCGCGGAATTCGACCGGTTGTTCGTCGACGACCTTGCCGTTGGCCTTGAGTTGAATGGTCGTCTTTTTCCCGAGCATGCTTTGCGCGCGGATGTGCGCGGTCAGTTCCACCTTCTCCTTCACATTGGAGACCTGAGGCCCGCTCAGCTCAGTGACCATGATATCCTGCGGCGTGGTGACGCCGACGCCATAGACGAAGAGTGGCACACCGTCCTGCTTCGCCATCGCGGCGGCTTCGATCGGCGACGAACCAGTGTTGTTCGCGCCGTCGGTAATGACCAGGATGCCCGAGACTGCCTGGCCGCGTTGTTGATCGAGCAGGCTGCGTAGGCCGTCGCCGATGGCCGTCAGGTTATCGTCATAATGAATGCCATGGAAAAAAGCGGCGGCATCGTCCGCGGTCAGTTTTCCACCTTCTCGCGGTGCCAGCGATCCCATTTCGCTCAGTTTGCGGCCAAAGCCGAAGACATTCACATCGGCGTTGGCGTAAAGCCGCGGCCAGAGGTCCATTCGCGGATTCGCCGCGAGGGCCTCGAGTAATTGCGCCCGCGACAGGGTCTTGAGGTCATCGATCTTCGCGCCCCCGATCGATTGCTTGAGGCCCTTCGCCGGATCGAGCAGTCCTTTGGCCAGCGCCGCACGGGCGACGTCGTCCGGTTTGTCGCGATGATCGGTCAGTCCCATGCTCTGGGTCGTGTCGATCAGGACCAGCAACGGACGCCGCACCGATTCCTCAATCGTGATGAGTAAAATCGGGCGCACGAGCAGCAGCAGGAGCAGCGCGAGGAGGACACTTCGCAGGATGATGAGCCCCAGCCTCCTCAACCGCGAGATCGTCGGCGCATACCGACGGTAACTCCACGCGACTGCTGCCACCAGTACCACCAGCGCAAAAAACGCCCAACCCCAGCTCAACCCTTCGTAGCTGAGGGAAAACTGTGTCGTGCCGGGAGGTAATTTGTATCCCGGGTCGACAAGATGGAGGAGGAAATTGAGCATCGTCTATTTTGATTGGCTGAAACGGTGGGCCAGCGCGGTTTCAGCGATGGCGAGAAGGAGGGCGATGAGGGCGAGCGGGTACCAGATCGGCGGTCCCGCTACGAGCTGGCCTTTTTCCTTTGGCTTGTCGGGGGCGTTCGCATCCTGCGGTGTCGCGGCGTCGGCCACGGCGATAAGCGGATCAATATCGGCCTTCGCTTCCTGCATCAGATTCGATTCCGTCGGGTCAGCCGCTACGGCGAAGACCACCTTCGGCTTCGGATCGTCACCCACGAAAAGCTGGTAAGGCCCGGCCTGTTCTGTGTCGGTGTCGTGCAGCAGAGCGGAGTGCTCGCCCGATTCGACTTGTCCTGCGATGCGCCGCTTCTTGTCCCCTGGACGCAACACGGAAAGCTCCTTGCCCGCATATCCGGAATCGATTTCGAACGAGAACGGCTGGCCCGGCGCGAGGTCGAGTTTTCCTCCCGGTCCGCTCGTCGCATAGGCGATGATGCGTAAAAGGAGCGGTACAAACGCCGGGTGAATCGGTAGCGAGCTCCACGCCGTCGTGGCCGTGCTGCTGAAGAGAACGACTTTGCCCTTTCCCACCGACTGTTCCATCACCGCCGGCTCGCCATTCGCATACTTCACCACGATCCGCGATGCGCTGTCGTCCGGTTTTGCCGCCAGGGGAAAATATTTCGAGGCCCGTATGCCGCCGAGCGTCCCGGATGCGGGATCATTCCAAAGTGCCGTCACCGGGTGCGCGTAATCATGGCTTTGCCAACCCAGGAATTTCTGCGTCGCCGGCGCGTCCTTTGCTGCGCCCAGTTGGGCGGGCAGCAGCGCGCCGAGGGTGCTGTTATAATAAGAGATGTCGGTCGAGGGGCCCGGAAAGATGATCAACGCGCCGCCGCTGTTGACGTAGCGCTGGAGGTTCTGCGCCCCGAGCGGCGTTAGTTGGGCGACATTACTGAGGAAGACCAGTTGGTATTGGTCGATGGTGGAGTTCTCCAGCTCGGACGACTGGCCCACGGTCACTTTCACCGGATACTGGTCGACCTGGTCCGGGCGGACCGGCGCCAGCGCGTGCTTAAGGAAAAAGCCGTCCCGCGCGGACGGGTCCGGGTTCGTCGTTCCCTCCACGACCAGCGCGCGAATCTGTTCCAGTACCAGCAGCGCGAGCGAGCGCTGGTTGTCGGCGGGCAGGCGGTCGCCCGGGATGCTCGCGGTGACGCTATGGTATCCCGGCTCGCGGAAGCGCACGAAGAGACTCACCGTCCGCGAGGCGCCCGGGTCGATCTTGTCGATCATCGCTTCGTCCTGCGGAGCATCGCCGTCGATCGCCAGCTTCACCGGCACCCGTTCCACCGGCGTCTTGCTCCAGTTGCTCACGGTTACGGCGCAGCGTAACGGCTGATTCACCGCGGCCACCGTACCGATCATCTGCAGTCCCGTGACCGCGAGATTGTCCTCGCCCCTTTCGCCGACGATGACGAAGTGCATTATGATGTCTTTCTTGTTCTCGTCCTGCAATTGCCGGACCTTGGCCAGTTCGCGCCACGCGGCTTCCTGGCTGTCGGTCAGGACAAAAATTTCGCGGCGTCCGCCCTGCACTGCTTTCAGGAGATCGACCGCTGCCTTCAGGCCTGGATAGAGATCGGTGCCGCGGTCGGTGAGCGAGGCCTGCGTGATCGATCGCCGAACGACAGCGAAATCTTGCGTTGGTTTCGGGATTACCGGTTTTGATCCGTCGGCGATGAGGTAAAGCGCCGCTGCCGAGCCCGCGCCGAGCTTGGAGAGGATCCCGTCCGCCATCGATTTGGCCTGGTCGAAGCGGGTCTCCGTCCCGTTGCTCTGGCCCATGCTGGCAGAATTGTCGAGGAGGATGACGACCGTCGAGGCTTCCCCGCCGAGGCTCAGTCCCGCCGAGTCGGTGAGAAATGCCGGTCGCGCAAAAAGCAGGACGAGCAAGGCGACGAGCAGGCAGCGCAGGATGAGCAGCAAAAGGTCTTCCATCTGCACGCGACGCCGGTTCTTCTGCACGCTCTTGAGCAGGAATTTCGTCGCCGCCCATTTGATGCGCTTCAGACGCGGCTTGGTCAGCAGGTGAATGATCACCGGCAGCCCGACCGTCAGCAGGCCAAATAAGATCGCGGGGTTGATGAATGTCATCGTGCGGTGACCTTGTGCCGGAAGACGAGATACCCGCTCAGCGTCTCGGCCAGTGAATGCGCCGTATTGGTGAGGACGTAATGGCTCCCCGTCCGGTCGCAGGCCAGCCGCATGCGGAGCCGCATCGCGTCCATTTCCTTGAGATAGCTTTTGCGGATGTCGGCCGGATTGGTCTCCAGTGTGGGTGAACCTTCGAGTCCGATGAATTCCACGCGGCCCTTGAAGGAAAATTCAATCTCCTCCGGGTCAAGGACGTGAAAAACGATCACCTCATGTCCGCTGAAGCGCAATTGTTGCAGTCCACGCTCGAAGCCCTCTTCATCGTCAAAGAGATCGCTCAGCACGATCGCGATCCCTTTCGCTTTCGCAATGCGCGACAAGTCGGCCATTCCGATGCCGATATTCGTCTGCTGCGTCGCCTCGAACGCCGCCAGGCGGTTCATGATGTGGTGGATCTTTCCGAGATTGTCCGTGCGCTGGATATATTCCCGCGTCTGTGTATCAAAGACCCCCAACGCCACGGCATCGCGTTGCAGTAATACGAGGTACGCCAGGCACGCCGCGAGCGCCTTAGCGTAATGGAGCTTCGTGACTTTGCCCGAGCCGTAGTTCATCGATTCGCTGCCGTCGAGTAACAGGTGCACGACAAAGTTGGTGTCCTGCTCGTACTGCTTGATGTAGTAGCGGTCGGTGCGGCCCAAAACCTTCCAGTCGAGATGCCGCGGGTCGTCGCCGATGGTGTACTCGCGATGCTGCGCGAACTCGATGGCGAAGCCCTTGAAGGGCGAGCGGTGTTCGCCCACACGGTAGCCCTCCACGACGTTGCGCGCGAGGATGCCCAGGCTCTCCCCGCGCGAAATCGCCAGGGGGTCCAGGTACGAGGGAGATTCGGAATCCGCCATGGCCGGAGTCGGACGTGGTTAACCCAGCGATTCGTTCTGCGGAATTTTCTCGAGGATCATTCGCACGACTTCGTCCGAGGTGATGCCTTCGCTCTGCGCCGTGAAGTTGACCGCGATGCGGTGCCGCATGACGGCCAGTGCCACGGCCATGACGTTCGAGCAGCTGACATAGACCTGGCCATGAATCAGCGCATGCGCCTTCGCCGCGATAATCAGGCTCAGGCTCGCGCGCGGGCCCGCACCAAAGCTCAGGTACTTTTTGCAAAAATCGAGCGCGTCGGCTTCCTTCGGGCGCGTGCAGGCCACGATCGCCTGTGCGTAGCGATAGACATGTTCGCTGACCGGAATCAGCTTCACAGTTTCCTGGATGTAGAGGATTTGCTCAATGCTGAGGACTGGTTGGGGCGTTTCACCCGGCTGCCCGGTTCCCATGCGCATGATCTGCAATTCGTCCTCGGTGGTCGGGTAACCCACGTTGATCAGGAACATGAAGCGATCAAGCTGCGCTTCAGGGAGAGGATAGGTACCTTCCTGTTCCAGCGGATTTTGCGTTGCGAGGACGAAGAACGGCTTGGGCAGGGTGTGGGTGGTGCCGCCCACCGTCACGCGCCGTTCCTGCATGGCTTCGAGCATCGCGGCCTGCGTCTTCGGCGGAGTACGATTGATTTCATCCGCCAGGACGATGTTGGAGAAGAGCGGGCCCGGTAAAAACTTGAACTGCTTTTCCCCTGTCGCCTGATCGGAATAAATGACCTCGGTGCCGGTAATATCACTCGGCATCAAATCGGGCGTGAACTGAATGCGTTTGAACGACATTTGCAGTGTCTGCGCCAGCGTCGAGATCATCAGCGTCTTGGCCAGGCCCGGCACGCCGACCAGCAGCGCGTGCGACCGCGTGAAGATCGCGATCATGATTTCTTCGATCACATTGGCTTGTCCGACCACCACCTTGCCCAGTTCCCGCTGGACATTGGCGTAGGCCTCGCGGCAGAATTCCACGGCTTGGAGATGATTCGGTTCGGCTGCGGCTGCTTCAGGTGCTGTTTCGATTTCGGTACTCATATGGCCTTTCGTTAAACCCTGTCGCACGGTGAAAGGTGCGGTTGTGTGACAAATTTATTGGTTCAATAGGATTGGTAACTCTTCCAGAGCGGAGACTCCTTGGCGAATAGGAACTCAGAGTCAAAGCGTAATCGTTAAGTACGTGTGCAGGAAAGCTACATCGCTGGCTTCGATATACAAGCATCAATATGTGCGTAAAAGTGCATTGAATTGTCGGATGCGAATTACAGCTCCTGTCCCAGCGTACAGAGGACAATCTCCCGAATCAGCTGGTTCCACGCTTCCCGGCTGTCGGTCCCGGCTTGCAAACGCAGCAGACGGTGGCGGTCCTGTCCCACGAGCGAAAGTCTCCAGAGACTTTCACCCTCGATGGTTCCCGGTTCCAGAAGCAATGTGCCCGTTGGCTCGGAAGTCACATAAAGCGAGCCTTGGTTTCCCGACAGCGCCAGCCATCCGTGTGCTTCACTTGCCTTGAGCACTTCGATCCGTGCTGTTTGGCTCATGCCCTCGTTGGAAACGCGGGCGATCATCTGGATTTCCCGGTGCGCCGCCGTGATCAGCACGGTCCGCAGGAGTTCCGGCGGGAACTGCAGGGTTCCCGGCGTCAGGGCGGTGGAGAAAAGGGGAAGTAGAGGCGTTTCATCGGTTGCGACGGCTTCCGTTTCCATCCCATTCGCCTGGTGCATCTGCACCCACTCAGCAAAAGTCCCGAGGTTGCTTCCTTTGGTCAGGCAGATGCGGTGGAAAGCGTCCCCCTTCCGGTTTTCTATTTCCAGGCCATGGATTCTCCCGCAGCAGCAGTTCGCATCGAACGCCACCGCCTGGTGCCAGGCCGGAAAATAATACGTCAGCGAGCGCTCGCCGTTGCACATGCCGGCGGATTGCTGGTCGGCAGCATAGATAAGCTCCGGATATGGGTCCTGCACGGCGAGGACGCTGTGGCCATTGCGGACCATGGTCCAGACCGGGCCCACCGAGCGGAGGTCATCCAGCATCGCCCGCCACTCGCGCCACAATGCCACGCGGACATCTCCTTCCGGAGTCGTCTCGACGTTGGCATCCAGGACGCCTTCCGTCAGCAGGTCCTGGCCCGGTTGACCCGGACTTTTCAAGCCGGGACCACGGTTGAAGTGCAAACGATTTTTCACGAGTACATCCGTCGGAAAAGGTTTCGCGTAATTGCTCTTAGAAGGCCACGCTGGTACGCACGCCCAGCACCACCGCATTGGGCGAACCCACCACGCCGCTGGGATTCATGATGTACTGGAAGTCCGGCTGGATCGACCACCACGGGGCGACCTGCACCTTGTAGGTGGTTTCCAGTACCGTTTCTTCCGTGAAGGGGGCGTTGCCCTGGGCCACCTGTCCATTGCTGAAGTTGCTGCTCACGCCCGAATAAGCCATGCCAATGCCCGCGATGTCGTCCTTGCGCCCGGGAATGAATCCACCGAAGTTGAAGCCGCCCTCGACATAGCCAGCCACGAAGTTGACGTTTGAAGGTGCTCCGCCGATACGGGTGAAGATGCTGACGAACCGGTCGTCCTTGGCGAAGATCTGCTGGTCCGCCACGCCATAAATCGCGTAGTTGACGCCGGCTCCCTGGTTGGGCCCGGTCCCCAGTGCGAATTGGGCTTGCGAGCCCCAAGTATTCCAATTGGCTGTTTCCACCCACGAACCGAGGCGGTAAGTCCCCTTCAGGCCGGTGTCTTTCTCACCTTGGTTGAGCAGGTAACCGGCTTCCGACATCACCAGCATTCCGCTATTGGCGCTGAGCGCGAAGTGCGTGCCATGATGGTTGTCCGTGACAGGACTGGAGGCGAAGTCCATGCCGTAAACGCCGGCCATGACGTAGAACTTGTCCGTCGGGTTGACCATGACACGCACACCCGGCGAGGCGACCGGATAGATCGGGGCATTAGGGAGATTGTTCCCCATGAGGGTAAAGGCACCAAAGGTCCCATTGATGAAGAGCGACGCGCTTTCCGACTGGTAGAATTCCGTGTCCACCGCCATGTTGCCGACCCGCACCGAGAGTTTCTTGTCGATGAAAAGCTTCTCGATCCAGAGTTCCTGCAGACGAACGGAATTATACCCCGCGATGTTGCTGGTGTTGCTGAAATCGCCGACATATTTCGCCGAAAGACCCTGGCCGTAGATGTACAGGGCGTTGGTATGGATGGTCAGGTCCTCGACCGCGCCGCCCGACATCTTGCCGAGGTCGAAATCGAGCGCGGCGTTGAAGAGGCCATCTTCCGTGATGCCCTGGGCCGCTCCACCCTTGGGATTCCCGAAAACTTCACCGGTCCAGGTCGGCGAGACCTTGAAACCATCCGCTTCCAGCTTGTCGCGCAGGCCGCCCCAGTTCCCGGTCAGGACATCCTGGTCCATGACGCCATGATGGGTCGTCGATTGCGCATCGGGTGCCGCCGGGGTCGACGGCGTCACGGGCGGCGGATTGCTCGCTGCGGCAAGCGGTACGGATGAGAGGGCCATGCCCAGACATAGGCATGCGAGTGAGGTGTTTGTTCGGTTCATATTCTCCTGAGGTTTGTACTAATGGACGGAAACGGTTGAGCGGTCCGGCGCTTTGACAGCCGTTGGAGCGATGACCTGCTCGCGCGAGGCCGTGTACTTCATATAAAGCCACGCGCCCGCGATATAAGAAAGTCCGAGAAAGGGAATGATGAGTCCTTCCCAGGACGGATAGAGTCCAAGCCACTGTCCCATCCAGGTCGGAATCTCAAAATGGCTGATGGGATGAATCGAGAGCCAGCCCACGGTCTGGAAGATGCGGACGGTCGAGCCGAGGAACGTCACGAGGATCGAGACAACGAAAAGCCCGGTGATGATCAGCATCTTGCGGATCGGCAGCTTCGTCCCGATGACAAAGATTGCCGTGCCCAGCGCCGCAATCAACAGGGCCGAGAGCAGCACACCCAACGCCACCGACTGCATGCTGCCTTCCATCAGTAGCGATTGCATGAAGAGGCTGACCTCAAATCCTTCGCGGTAAATCGTGACGAACCCGACACTCACCAGCGCCAGCCACTGCCAGCGGGCGGTCGACCCGTCCTTGGAGATCTTCGTGAGGTGCCGCAGCTTTGAATTCCACTCTGCCCAATAATACTTGTGAAAGACCCAGTTCGTGACGATGAGCAGGACCACTACCGCCAGGATCGAGACCACCGCTTCCAGCTTTTCACCGTAGCGGGAAAGCGAATCGATCAGCGTGCGGGACAACCAGAAAGTAAACGCGCTGGCCAGGAGCGCCAGCCATGCCCCGCGCCCGATCCACAGTCGAGTGACCCGATTTTCTTCCCCGCGCAATCCCGCGAGCAATGCTGCCAGGATGACAATAGCTTCCAGGCCTTCCCGCGCCACAATCGACACGGTGGTAAAGACGATGGTTGCGGGAGAAAGTCCCACCTTGAGGAGCGACTGGCACTCCTTGACGTTGTCGAGCGTCTGCTGATAAACGGTTTCCAGGGCCGGACCTTCCAGTCTCGCATCCAACGCCGCCTTGATGCCTTTACCGTTCTGCCCGTCGAGGAAGCTCCGTTCCGTCTTGATGCCGAGCGCGTAATCGCGGGGCAGGACGCGTTTTTCGATCTCGCTGTCAAAGGTAGTATAGGCGTCGAGCCGGTACGATTCCGCCTGCGTCCAGGCCCCCGCCTGCGCTGCGGCCAACGAGCTTTTCAGGGAGGTGCGGATATCGAGCACCGTCTCTTCCAGTGCGGTGGACATGTCGCCGGTACGCCGCAGTGACAACCCATACTTGTCTTCCAGCAGGCTTTGTGCCTTGCCGGCTGCGTCCGCGATCTGTCCCGGTTCGGCCTTCTGGTTGATCAATTTTTCCGTCTGGGCCAGGGCAGCCGCCAATTGCTCGTGGTACTGCGCCTGTGCGGCTATCCGCGTGTTTACCCAGATCGGGCTAAGTTCATCGGTGAGCTGTTGGGCTTGAACGATGAACATCACGGCTTCCCGGTACTCCAGCGGCACCGTGACTTGCCCGTCGCGCACGCCGCTGTTGTATTCCTTCGGCACCAGTTTGACCAATTTGAGCAGGAGCCGCTCATGCCGGGCCACTTCCTGCGCGGACAGAAAATTCGGCAGGCTTCCTTCAATGCCTGTCCGCCATGCCTGGAAACGCTGGTTGAAATCACCGCTGGGTTGCGGCAGCGCCGCCGTGATCAGGGCATCGACTGAGACCGCCGCGTCGACTGGGGTGGCACTCGTCGTCACCCCTGCCGCCCTGTCCAGGTCGGCGTTGAATCCCGCGAGCGCCGCAATTTCCGAGAAACGGGAATCAAGGAGCGTCTGGTTATACTGGCCACTTTCGATCAGTCGATGCAGGTTCCCGAGTTTTTCGCGGATGCGCTGCGCCTCCCATTGCAGGCATTCCTTGGCCAGCAACGTATTGACCGGTGAGATCTGCGCAGCGTTGGCCAGCTGGCTTTGCAACGCCCGAGCGCCCTCAATCGCATTCGCCCGCTTCGGCAGTGCCATCAAGGCCCGCCATTCTTGTGCGCCCTTGATGTCATTTTTCGCCTGGTCCGCCAGCAATTGCAGCGCGCAGACATACTGTAATTGTGCCTGCATCGCACCGCACATTTTGGCCTGTGCCACCGGATCGGTCGGCGAAGTCGTCTTCAAGTCCTCCAGCAACTTGCGGTACAAATCTGCTGCCTGGGGGGAATTAATTTCCTTCGAAAAACTCCCGGCTGACTGGAGAAATTGGGCCCACTGTACGGCATCGGGCGTCTCCGCGCAGGCATTAAGCGTCGCTTCTTGCAGGTTGTTGGTCAGGGTCGAATAGTCATCAATCACATCCGCATGTAATACCGCTCCTACCGTCAGGACGGCAAAAGCGGGCAGAGCACGGCGGGTCTTGGTGAAGATCGACATAAATTCCTGGCAGATTTCAGTAAACGCAAATAACTTGCAAGTATTAATTGGCGCTGACCTTGACGCCCACCAGCGCCGCCGCCTGCTCGACCTGCGGCACGAGCTTGTCTGATTTGCTTTGGGCTTGGTTGTGCAGTTCCTCAATCTCGGCCACGGTCAGTTCGCCGCCTTTTTTCTTTTCACGGGTGCCGACCTTTTCGACGAACGCCATGATATCCATGAAACCCTGCTTGATCGTCTTCGAAAGGGCCGGGTCTTTCGCCGCGACGCTTGGGTCGACGGCACTATAGGTTAGCGAAACGCTTTCCATGATTCCCTGCATATCGGAAACACGCGAAACGGCGCTGAACAGTCCGGATCGGTCCTTGTCATAACGCGAGGCCTTCCAGTCATCGAAGTAACCGGAGAGCGTCGGCGTCATTGTGACAACCGCATTGAAGCAGTCTTCCTGGGTCGGGTTCCAAGCCTTGGAGGCGGCCACCAGTTCATCCATCTTCTTGTCCATATCCGCGCCCGCCGCGGCGATGAAATCGGCTTCCGGCAGAGAGTCCTTCGCTGCTTGGGAGCCGTCGCCGCCCACGGTTACTGGCACGACGTGCTTCTTGTTCTTGCCCCAGAGGGTAGGCTCGATCAGGTAAGTGAAGGTGCAGCCTTCGCCCGAGATCACCTTGCCATCTTTGAGCGTGAACGTGGTCGGTGCCGCAGGGGTATCCTTGCTGGCCTGGTCTTTTGGCACGCCCGAATCAAGATAGACATCGAAATCTGCCAGCTTCTCAACACCCGCCACGATGCCCTCCACCCGTTCATAGCCGAAGCTGTCCGCCGCCATGTAATCGTCGCGCATCCCCTTGACCAGCTTCAGGATGTTTTCCCGGTCTCCCTTCAAGGCTGCAGCGTAGTCGCCATGGTAGGATTCAATGATCTTCTGGTATTCAGCCGATTTCTTGGCGAAATCGTCCGTGGCCGCGTCCATCTTGGCTTCCATGCCCAAGAGATAATCCTTCACTCCCTGGACACCGGTGACCGAAGGCGTGTCGGCAGCAGAGGAAAGACAACAGGAAACCAAAAGAGCGAAAGCAGAAGCTCCGATAGTACGCTTAATGGAAAGACAGCGGGCAAAACTTGTGTTCATACCGCTGATCGTAGCCCGCAGTAAAAAACACCGCTAACGGCGGCTTGCTATTCTTTATCGCTGCGTTGCTGGGCTGCTTTTTCGGCCTCTGCTCTTTTTCACGACGAAAACGAAACCGGGCGCAAGGTTGATACCCTGCGCCCGGTTTCGAATTACTCAGGCGATTTGTTTAGAGATTAATCCAGACGCGAACGCCATTCTGGTGGCTCCAATAGCCACGATGGTAGTAGACACCATTGCGGTAGTAGTACCCATGGTGAGAATAATACGCGTTACTATGGTAATAACCATTGTGATAATAGCCATTATGATAGTAACCCGCGTGAGATGAACTCGTTCCGGCCAGGAACAAGGTCACAGTGATGGCCGCGAGGGCCAGGGTGGTTTTCAGTGTTTTCATGATGTTGGATTCAGTGTTTGTTGGTTTACCGCACCGTTGCGGGATGGACCGTTGTTTCCTCGGTCGTGGTCGTGGTTGTGGTGGTTTGCGGTTCGTCGGAGGCGCAACCAGTAAGCGCCATCAAACCGCCGGCGGCGATGCCGGTAAGAATGAGTTGGTAGATCTTCTTCATGTCAGGTCTCCTTAAGGGGCAGTGGTTTCCGTGGTGGTCGTCGTGGTTTTCTTGTGCTCGATCACTGTTCCGTCGGGTTGGGTCTGCGTCTGCACCACCACGCGCGTGGCTACCATCCGGTTCCCATCACGGTCATAGTAGACGGTCACGGGTGTGCCCGATTTCACCGTTTCAACCGAAACAGGATTTCCATTCTGGTCCACATAGGTGGTCGTCTTGGAGAAGGCATAGCTTACCGGTTCAGTCGAGCCCTCCGACTGCATGAGGACAGCATCCGGAGTAAACGAACTGACCGTTCCCCGCGACGAAGTGCTTGTGGTCGTGGTCTGCTTGGTCACATTGCCTTCCGAGTCGACGCTCTTTCTCACGACGACCCGGGTCGCCATCAGCTTGTCTCCGTTGCGATCATAGTAGACCGTCACGGGAGCGCCGGAGCGCACCGTTTCCATCGAGACCGGATTGCCGTCCTCGTCAACATAAGTCGTGGTTTTCGAGTAGGTGTAGCGTACCGGAGTGGGGGAGGAAGTCGTCGCGACCGTAAATGTGCTCGGGGTAAATTCGCGCACCGTGCCCGCCGACGTCGTCGTGGTCGTCACGGAAGAAGTCTGCGCCATCGCCACGTTGGCAGCGGCCAAGACCATCCCCAGAAAAACGACTTTACGATTTATTTGTTGAAGTATTGTTTTCATAGTTTTGTTCATGGGTTTGTTTGCCGTGGCACATGGGTGCCGCATAATTAAGAAGGCGCATCGACCATGCCAACAAAGCCAGATAAAATCCCTAGTCATTGATAATCAAGTATTTGAGAATTACGGATTTTAAGAAATCAGATGGAATTTTGCCAGACTGCATGACCTTTTGCGGAATATCCGTGCAAAGTGCCGTCAGAACTTTAATCAACCCGCAAAAAGGCGGGTGACCTGAGCTGGCCCGGTTTAACTACCGGTGCGCCTGCACGGCTCTTAATGTTTCACGCAGGGCAGGGGCCTGCAGCGGCTTGCTCAGGTAACCATCAAAACCCAAGCTGAGGAATCGCTCCTTGTCGCCTTCCAATGCTTCGGCGGTGAGGGCGATAATGACCGGCACTTGTTGCCCCAGTTTTTCCCGGACCAACTTCGCTGCATCGATGCCGTTCATGTCCGGCATCTGTATATCCATCAGGACCAGGTCGTACGGCTTCTCTACCGCCGCTTTCACCGCCAGCTTTCCATTTTTCGCCAGGTCGGCAGTGTACCCCAAGCGCGAAAGCATCAACAGTCCCACCTTCTGGTTCACTGTGTTGTCCTCGGCCAACAGGATGCGCAACGGATGCTCGGCACCCATCGTGATGTCGAACTGTTTTTCCGTCGGCTTCTGCGGCACCTTCGGGGCGACGCCTGTGATTCGCAGCAACGCATTGAACAGCGTTGAATGTCTGATTGGTTTCGGGATCTGGATTTGGAACAGCTGCGAGTCTTCTCCCGTGATGATCTCGCCTGATGAGGACAGTAGGATGAGAGGCAGCGCCAACGTCTTGCGGATTTCCCGCGCCAGTGTGACTCCGTCCATCCCCGGCATCTGGAAATCAATCAGCGCCACTTCGAACGTATGGTCCTTGAGTATGGCCAGCGCCTCTCTCCCACTCGATACGGAAGTGGGCTTCATTCCCCAGATTTTCAATTGCATCTCGAGGATACGCCGGTTCGTGGCGTTGTCGTCCACGATGAGTGCCGTATGCGCCGAGAGAGCGCCCGGCTCGGGTGACTGGTGCTCCAGGTCCGGGGTCTCCGAGGCCTTCAGGACTGCGGTGAAAAAGAAAGTTGATCCCACGCCCGGCTCGCTTTCCACCCACATTGTTCCGCCCATGAATTCAGCCAGCCGTCTGCTGATGACAAGGCCGAGCCCCGTCCCACCGTAACGCCGGGTGGTGGAGGTATCGACCTGCTGAAACGCCTTGAACAATTTTTCGATGCCCTCCCTGGAAATGCCGATCCCCGTGTCCGTAATCGCGAACTCGAGATGGTGTCCCTTTTCGTCGTGGCCCTTGGACTCGACATTGATCGAGATCTCCCCTTTCGCCGTGAACTTGAGCGCGTTGCCGATCAGGTTGACCAGCACCTGACGCAGCCGCAGTGCATCGCCCATCAGGTTGGAAGGAATCTCCGGCGCGACCAGATAGGCCGCTTCCAGTCCCTTGAGCCGGATCGGCGCGGCAAACAAGTCGATCGCCTCCTCGATGCAACGCTCCAGGTTGAATGCGCGGGTCTCCAGTTGCATGCGTCCCGACTCGATCTTCGAGAAGTCCAGGATGTCATTGATCACCGTCATGAGCGATTCGCCGCTCGTGCTGATCGTGCTTACGCAGTCCCGCTGCATCTCGGTCAGTTCCGTGTCGGCCAGGATACTCGTCATGCCGATGACCCCGTTCATCGGTGTGCGGATTTCGTGGCTCATGATGGCCAGGAACTCGCTCTTCGCGCGGTCGGACGACTCGGCGCGTTCCTTCGCCTCCTGCAATTCCTTCTCGAACTGCTTGCGCGCTGTGATTTCCGTGTAGCTCAAGGCCAGCCCGTCGCCGAGCTTGACGCCCGCCAGCCGGTACCACCGGGGTGTTTCACCCTGTCGCGACTCATGCTCGAAATCCATCACCACATCGCTCTCAATGATCAGCTTGAACTTTTCGAACAGGCCGTCCGTGGACTCGCCCGGGAATTCTGCCAGCATGGTTTTCCCCAACAGGTCAGACGCCTTCCTCCGCATCAACCTTTCCGCCGCCGGGTTGATCATCGAGAACCGCAGGTCCTTTAGCGCCCCTCCTTCGTCCCGGACCGCATCATACACGATCACCCCGTCGATGGAGCCGGTAAGAATCGCCTTCAGCCGTTCGCGGCTTTTCTCCAGTTCCTGCTCCGCTCTCTTGCGCTCGGTGATGTCATTAAGCAGCCCGAGACAGCCGGTGATCGCGCCGGTCTCATCGGTCAACGCTGTCGCCGAAAGATGGGCCGGGAATTGGCTGCCATCCTTGCGGCGGATCGTCCACTCCGTCTCGTCCGACTTGTCCCCTGTGATCTTGGCCGTGAAGACTTCAAAGCCCGGCTCGATCTTCCTCCCCAGTTCCTTCGAGAGCACCGCGGCGCGTGCGACGATTTCCTCCTCCTCGTGCCAGATCTCCGGCGTCTCTTTCCCGACTATCTCGGCGGCGGTATATCCCAACAAACGTTCCGCCGTCGTATTGAACATAGTGACTATGCCGGTGGGGGAGGCGGCAACGATGGCATAATCGGCGGAATTCAGGATGCCCTTCTGCATGCTCGCAATATCGCGGTACTTGGCTTCCATCTTGCGCCGCAGCCTCATTTCGCGGCTGACCATCATGTTCGACAGGACGAGGAGCGCGGCGGCCAGGGCGCTGCCACATAGAAAAAGGTTGATGGTATTGCGAAAATTGGCCTCCACCGTGGCCGAGCGTTTGTCGAGCAGCAGGTGCTCCTCGTCCGTAAAGGTGCGCAAGTTGGTCAGGATACGGTTGGCCACCGCGAATCCCTGGCCGGTCGTTTCCAACTGGACCGCCGCCTGCATCCCCTGGGTTTGGCGAATCTCGATCAAACGGCGGGCATAGTCCCTTACCTGCTCCAGGTCCTCGATGAGTAGATTGACATTTTTCTGCTGCACGGGGTTGTCCCGGGTCAGGAACTTGAGTTGGGCCAGCTCCAGGGGCGCGTTGGTCATGCCAGACTGGTAGGTTTCCAGGGTGGCCGGCGATCCGGTCAACACATAGCCGCGCATCCCACGTTGAATGTCGAAAATGGCGTTGAGGAATGGCTCGGCCACGCCAAGGACGTCGTAGCTGTGCTTGCGCCAGGCACTGGAATCCTTGAGCTGGGCAAAACTGACCACGGAAATCAACGCGATCATGATCATCAGCGTCACGGCCCCGGTCACCGGCAGCAGGCGTAAGAAATCATAGTTGAGGCGCCGTGCCGCGTGCCGCGCCCAAACGATAATCGCTGTCCCCAGAACGAAGAAGGTTGCCGCCGTGTGTACCGCCATGCGGGTGTACGCGCCCCAGCCGGAAGCGGTTTCGATTCCAAAGCCGTAACCAAAGAGCGCCATCGCCGCGATCACCACCACAATACAGGCAAAGATACCGATGGCCGCCAGGTGTCCCTTAGAGGGATTCCTTTTCCCGGTCAGGATCAATGCAACGCCGATAAAGCTGAACGAAGTTGCCGCCAGGGGAGACATTCTCCCGGGAAATTCCGTCGCGGTGTCGATGTACGATTTAACGAAAGCTTGGTCGATGCTGAATTCGTGTCCACTGACATACTCCCCCAGCGTCAGCAATCCCCCCATGGCCGCACAACCCCCCAGCCACGGAGAAAGCCTTGCCCATCGGGTGGTCAGCAAAAAGAGCCCCGCGCCGCAGGTCACGAAGGCCAGGGCCGTGTTGTATTTCATCGGCGGCAGACCGGGCAACACCTGGATGACGAGGGTCGTGTGGGTATGCCAGCCCAACAGCACCACAATCCCGATCGCCAGCGCCCATAATCCGCCCAGCCGGCAAAACAGCAGAGGACTTTTGGCGTGAGACATTTCTGCAGAGACCATGGAAGATTTTATTGCCGGTTATTTCAACTTAACCCGCAGAGCGGCAACTACTACAACATAACCCTGTTAAACTAACATAAAAGGAGATTCTGGCCTTTTCCCCGGCATTTTCCCTCTGACCTATGGGACCTACAAGACCAAGAGCCGAATTCAAGCCCCCGGCTTCGCCTTCAACAACAAGACCGGAATATCGACCAAATGCCGCACCTTGTCCGCCGTGCTTCCATAAAGCAAATCGCTGATGAACCGGTGCCCATGCGTCGACATCGCAATCAGGTCTGCCTGGTACTTCTCCGCAAATTTGATGATTTCATCCGACGGTTCGCCCATCGCCAGCACATGCTCGACTTCGAACCCCTCGGCCCGCAGCGTTTCGGTGACATGTGCCAGGTAGGCCCGGTCCAGCTTCATCTCCTCGCTCTCGGCCAGCTTGAGTTGTTCGAAATTGCGCGCCACCCAGCCATCGGCCACATGCATCAGCAGCAGACTCGCCCCCGTCATTTTGGCCAGAGGCCGGATATGTTCCAGGATGGCCTTGTCCGCCGCGCTGTTCTCGAGGGGAATCAGGATTTTATGGTACATGGCCGGTTTTTCCTAGGGACAGTCAAGAGTACACCCGTTCCAGCATCTGCAAGACCGGTTTCTTGATCGATTCTGGCGCCAGCGTGATGAAGAGCAGCCAGAAATTGAGCGTGATAATGATGGTGGTGATGGTCCAACCCAGTACCTTGATCCAGACGGTATTGGCAAACTCCCCCATCTTGACCTTGTCGCCGGTGAAACGCATCAGCGGCCAGATGGCGAAGCCGAGCTGCATGCTCAAGACGACCTGGCTGGCCAGCAGCAAATCCGTTGTCTTGCTCTCTCCGTAGTAACCGATGATGCAGACAGCCGGAATGATGGCGAGCGCGCGCGTTACCAGCCTCCGCAGCCAGGGCTGAAGCCGGATGTTCAGGAAGCCTTCCATGACAATCTGCCCCGCCAGCGTTCCCGTCAGAGTGGAGTTCTGCCCCGAGGCAAGGAGCGCGAGCGCGAAGATCGTGCTCGCCCCGGTGATCCCGAGCAGCGGCGTGAGCAGCTTGTAGGCACTTTGGATGTCCGCCACGTCCGCATGTCCCGACCAGTGAAACGCCGTCGCGGCGAGGATCAGCAACGCCGCGTTGATAAACAACGCGAACATCAGCGCCATGGTCGAATCGAGCGTGGCAAACCGGACCGCTTCCCGTTTCCCTTCCGGTGTCGGGACAAAATTCCTCGTCTGCACGATCGACGAATGCAGATAAAGATTATGCGGCATCACCGTCGCCCCGAGGATGGCAATGCCGATATAGAGCATGTCGCGGTTCTTCAGGATGTCGGAGCTGGGAACGAAGCCGAACAATACCCCTGTCAGGCTCGGCTTCACCCAGAACAGTTCCGCCGCAAAACACGTCCCGATGGTGACGATCAACGTGACGACCAGCGCTTCAATATAGCGAAAGCCCTTGTTTTGCAGATAGAGCACCGCCAACACGTCCGCGCACATGATCAGGCAGCCCCAGACCAGCGGGATGCCGAAGAGGAGCTGCAAGC
>Ga0207641_10001543_pt1 | contig 22532 bp, 18 predicted proteins | sample KBSSwiS62_FD_184306 | JGI IMG/M metagenome (GOLD analysis project Ga0207641, IMG submission 184306) | Switchgrass rhizosphere microbial communities from Kellogg Biological Station, Michigan, USA - KBS Switchgrass S6-2 (SPAdes) (version 2) | ecosystem: Host-associated > Plants > Roots >... | reverse complement strand
TGACCGCGCTCGACCTGCCATGGCAGGCCGACGGCCTGCAGCGCGACGGCCCGCACGTGCGCGAGCCGATCGACCGGCAGCTCCGGGCATCCCTGGCGCGCGCCGGTATCGCCTTCGAGCCCGTCTCCGGCAGCGGCAGCGCGCGGCTCGAGGCGGCCCTCGCCACCATCGAGCGAGCGCTCGCCGCCCGGTCCTGAGACTTCAGGCCGCGGCGCCGAGCCGCACGAGCACGACGACGAAGATGCCGAGCACGAGGTTGATCGCCACCTCCCAGCGGATCGCCCCGAGCGCCGCGCCGGCATCGGGCCAGGCCTCGGCCGCCATCGCCCGCTCGACCCGGCCGAAGAGCGGAAGCCGCACATGCAGAAACACCGCCAGCATGACGAAGAACAGCGCCACCATGGCATACCAGTCGAGCGACATGTTGAAGGCCAGGCCGGCGCCGGCGCGATCGCGCCAGGCCATGGCGATCATCGCCGCGCCGCTGAGGAAGATCGCCAGCACCGCCAGGGCGACGATGCGCAGGAAGCGGCGCAGGGTCGCATGCATGAGCCGCACCCGGGGCGGCGCCTCGAGCACCTCCTGCGCCGCCGGCCTCAGGCACATCAGCATGAAGAACATGCCGCCGACCCAGGCGATGACGGCAAGCAGATGGACGGCTTTCAACGAGGCATAGAGCACGGATGATCTCCGTTCGGCGCGGCAGAGTTCGCGCATTGTCGTTCGCCGAGGCGGCGCGAATTGCCCGGACCCGCAAAGCGCGGTATCGTCCTTCGAGACACCAGCAACGGTGGGCGGAGGCGCGAGGAATGACGAAACTGTGCTCGGTGTGCGGCACCGAAAACAGGGAGGAGGCCCAGTTCTGCCGTTCATGCGGCACCGCCTTCCCACCGCCGGCGCCCGCATTCGAGGACGAATCGCAGCTCGGCGCCGGCATCACCTGCGACGAGTGCAACTTCCAGAACAAGCCGGGCGTCCGCTATTGCGCCAACTGCGGCGTCAGCCTGCTCGGCACGGTGATCGTGCCGCGCGGCCGTGCCGCCGCCACGCCGCCCGATCCGCACGCCGCCACCAGCCCGCCGCCGATCAGCTACCCGTCCTACGCGCCGGTCGCGCCGTACCCGCCGGCGCCGGTCGGGACTTCGGCCTATCCGCCGGTGGCCGGGGCGTCGTATGCCGCGCCTGCCGCCTACCCGCCGGCATACGACGATCCGCTCGGCCCCACGGAGATTTCCGACCCGACTGCAGCCCTCGCGGCCATGCGCCAGCATCGGGTCGCCAACGAAGACGCATCGGCCTCGGCACCCGCTGCGGCCGTTCCCGCGTTCGCTGCCCCCGCCCCGAACCGCGCACCGCTGATCATCGGTGTCGTCGTGGCGCTGCTGGTCGCCGTTGGCGCGGCGGCGTGGTGGTTCATGCGCGGCTCGGGCGCGCCCGCCCCTGCAGCGGCAGCATCGGCGGCGCCGATGGCGGCACCCGCGCCGGCGGCCGTCGAGCCCGCCGCCTCGACCGTCGCCGCTTCGGCCGCGTCCGCAGCCGAAGCGGCAGCCGCACCGCCGCCCGAACCTGCGGCCTCGCCGGTCGAGACCGCGACGCCGGCGGCCCCGCCGGTGGTCGAGCCGGCTGCGCCTTCGGCCTCGGATATCGAGGCTCAGCGCATCGCTGCGGAGAAGAAGCGTGAACGCGACGCCAAGGCCAAGGCCGAGCGCGAGGCCAAGGCCAAGGCGTTGGCCGAGCAGCAACAACAGCAGGCCGCAGCCGCGCAGCGGGCGGCCGAGCAGGAGGCGGCTCGCCGCCGCGCCGAGGAAGCGCAGCGCGCCGCCGCCCGCGCGGCCCCGCCGCCGCCGGTCGCGCCGGCGCCGGTGCAAACACATGGCGTCCAGCAGATCTGTGCGGGCCGCGGCATGATCGCCGAATCGATGTGCCAATCGCTCGAATGCGGCAAAACGGAGCACGCGAACGAGCCGATCTGCAAGCAGATCAAGGAAAAGGAAGACCGCCGCCGAGGCGGCTGACAGAGTTGGCGCAAGCGGCGAGCCGATACGCCGCACGAGCCCCAGGCCGCACGAGGAGAACCCATGTCGTCCAATCCGGCAGAAGCCACGCCGCTCCCTGGTGGCATCTCGGCCAACGCGCTGTCCAGCCTGTTCGGCGCCATCAACGGGCTGCGCAACCGCCGTGCCGTGATTGCGATGATGGGCTGCCTGGTCGGCGGCGTCCTGGTCGCCGGCCTGCTGTCGCAGCTGGGCGCCTTCATGACTTTCCTCGGCGTCCTGATCTGGATCGTTGCCGCCGGCACCGGCGTCAATGCCGCCGGGCTGCTGCACATGGACGACGCGCGCGGCATCTCGCCGCGCAGCACCGTCGATGCCCTGGTCCAGGGCCTGATGTGCATTCCAAAGCTGATCGCGCTCGCGATCCTGCTGTTCCTGGTCGAGCTCGCGGTCTTCCTGGTGATCGCGATCGTCCTCTTCATCTGCAAGATCCCGTTCCTCGGGCCGGTGCTGTTCACCGTGGCCTTCCCGGTCTCGGTGGTCGTCGCTGGCATCACGGTGCTGGGCCTTTTCCTCTGCATGCTGCTGTCGCTGCCGGCGATCTGGCAGGGCGCGACGATCATGCGCGCCCTGTCGCAGACGCTGGCCATCGCGCGCAGCCGGATCGTCGAGGCGATCCTCCTGCTCGCGGTCGTGTGGCTGCTTTCGGGCGTGGTCGCCCTGATCGTCTTCGGCGTGCTCTTTTCCGGATTGATGCCGACGCTCGGCCTTTCGGCATCGATCCTCAACCTCGGCGACCTGATGAGCGGCATGCCCGGCATGGGCGGGCTGGGAGGCATGGGCGGCATGGGTGGAATGGCCGGGAGAGGCATGGGCGGCGGCGGTGGCGGCCATCTGGTGGCCGGCGGCCTCGGCCTCATGGTGCTCTGGGCAGTCGCGGCTTCCCTGGTCGCGCAGGTCTATCTCCTCGGTCTGTGTCTCGTCTACCTGCGGGTCACCGAAGGCCTCGACCTCAGCGCCACCGAGGCGGCCTTGCGGCAAAAGCTCGACGAGGCGCGCAGCCGTGCCAGCGATCTCGGCGAGAAGGCACGGGCCGCGGCCAATCGCGCCACTACGCCGACGCCGCCTGCGCCGGGGGCAGCGGCATCGATGCAGGAGCCGCCTTACAGCCCCCCTGCGCCGATGCAGCCGCCCTACAACCCCGCCGGCCTGGTGGCCGGTGGCGCCGCGGCCGCAACGTTCGCCGCTGCACCGCCGCCCAACGCCGTGCCTCCGGCCTACGCGCCGCCTGCGGCCTACGCCCCGCCGACGCCGGCGACCTCGACCGACATCGACCTGTCGTTCGACGACGTCCCGCCGACCCCGACCACGCCGCTGACGGTGCCGTCGGCCTACTCGCCGCCGACTTACTCGCCGCCTGCGTATGTGCCGCCCCCGACCCCGTCTGCCGCCGCCCCGGCGATGCCGGTGGCCTCGACCTGCCCGCAATGCCTGTCGCCGGTCACCGCCGACGACGTCTTCTGCGGCGTCTGCGGCTACCGCCTGAAATGAGCCGTCAACGCCGGCCCGGCCGGGCATGAATCGCGCCGACTTCGAGGCCGCGCGGGCCGCGCTGGTGCAGGCGCGGCGCGGCGCCCGCGCGATCCCCGAGTGCCCGCCCGCCTGGCGGCCTGAGGATCTCGGCGAAGCCTATCGCCTGCAGGCGGCCGTCATCGCCGAGCTCGGCGGCGGCGCCGGCTGGAAGATCGCCGCGATCACGCCCGAGCAACGGCGCACCCTGGGCGTGGCGCAGCCGATCGCCTCGGCCATTCCGCTGGCGATGATCAGCGACGCCAGCCTGGGGCCGGCATCGCTGCGCTTCGCCGACTTCATCGCGCCGAAGATCGAGTGCGAGATCGCCTTCCAGCTGGGTCGCGATCTGCCGCCGCGACCGAGCGAGCCCTACTCGCGTAACGAGGTGGCCGCAGCGATCGAGTCGATGCGGTTGGCGATCGAGATCGTCGACCCGCGCTGGCCGGCCGGCAGCGGCACCCTGGCGGAGCTTGCCGACGGCTTCAACAACGGTGCCCTGATCTGCGGGCCGCGCTTCGAGGACTGGCAAGGCATCGCTTTCGCCGAGGTCGACATCGTCCTCGCCGCCGCAGCGCCCGGCCCGCCGGCCCGCGAGTTGGCGCTCGGCAGCCCGCGCGCGATCCTCGAGGGCGACCCTTTCGCCACGGTCGTGATGCTCGCCAATGCTCAGCCGGCGGGAAGCGCGGGCCTGCGCGCCGGCGACATCGTCACCACCGGCAGCTGCACCGGCGCGCCTTTCGTTCCGGGGCCCGGTCTCTACCGCGCCGAATTCAGCGACCTCGGTGCCGTCGAGCTCCGCTTCGAGTAGCTCCGGCTCAGCCGATCTTCGCCAGCCCGGCGCGAAAGCGCGCGGCGTTGCCGACGTAGTGCGCGGCAGCGCGGCGGAGGCCTTCGATCTGCGCCTCGCCCAGGGTGCGCACCGCCACCGCCGGCGAGCCCATGATCAGCGAGCCGTCCGGGAACTCCTTGCCCTCGGTGACGAGCGAACGCGCGCCGACCAGGCAGTGCCGGCCGATGCGTGCATGGTTGAGGACGACCGCGCCGATGCCGATCAACGAGCCGTCGCCGATGGTGCAGCCGTGCAGCATCACGAGATGACCGATCGAGACGTCGTCGCCGAGCGTCGTCGGAATGCCCTCGTCGGCGTGGATGACGCTGCCGTCCTGCACGTTCGAGCGCCGGCCGATGCGGAGCAGCGCGCTATCGCCGCGCAGGATCGCGCCGTACCAGACGCTCGCGTCCTCGGCCAGCTCGACGTCGCCGACAACGGTCGCGTTGTCGGCGACCCAGGCGCTGGCGTGGATCCGGGGAATGCGATCTTCGAGACGGTAGATGGCCATCGACCCATTCTAGAAGGCGCCCACCTGCAATCGGCGCGGCCGTCAAGCATGGCCGGGCACTTGGTCCTGGGCAAAAATATCCCCTTCCCTCTCTTCCTGCCATGGCCTCGCCGTCGTTCGCCCTGACCAAGATCCAGGCCCCGCGCCCCCGCGCCGGCCTGGTTCGTCGCGAGGCGCTGGAGCAGCGCCTGGTCGACGCGGCGCTGGCCAAGCGCCTGGTGCTGCTGGCGGCGCCGGCCGGGTTCGGCAAGACCGCCGCCCTCACCGGCCTGATCTCCCGGCTCGCCGGCCGGGCTTCCGTCGCCTGGGTCGCGGTCGATTCCGGCGACGACCCGCTCGGCCTGCTCGCCTGCCTCTGCGCCGCGCTCGAGCCCCTGGACCCGCCCTGGCGCACCGATCCGGAAGCCCTGGTGGCCATGGCGGGCGGCAGTCGCAGCGATCGCCGGGCGGTGACCAGCGAGCTGCTCAACACCCTGGCCGCCTGCGACGTGGAGCGCGGCCTGATCGTCGTCGACGACGCGCACCGGATCCGCGACCCGGCGGTGTTCGAGTTCCTCGACCTGCTGCTCGAGCGGTTGCCGCCGCAATGGGGCGTGGTCCTGTCGACCCGGACCGAGCCGCCGCTGGCACTGCCGCGGCTGCGCGCCCACGACGAGCTGGCGGAGTTCCGGGAACGCGACCTGCGCTTCGGCCTCGAGGAGGTGCGCGCCCTGCTGCCGCAGCTGCCGGCGCATGTCGACCCGGCCTCGACCAGCCGGCGCCTGCTCGAGCGCACCCAGGGCTGGGCGGTCGGCCTGCGCCTGGCGGTGAACAGCCTGGCCACGATCCCCGCCGATGCAAGCATCGACCGGCGTCAGGCCGGCGTCGGCGACAGCAGCAGCGACCGCCATGTCTTCGACTACCTGCTCGCCGAAGTGCTGGGCGCCATGCCGCCCGAGCTGCGCGCCTTTCTCCTGCGCTGCTCGGTGCTGAGCGAGTTGACCTCGGCGCGCTGCGCCGCGGTGGCCGCCGACCCGCGGGCGGCGCACTGGCTGGAGGAGATCGAGCGCCGGGGCCTCTTCGTCTCGGTCCTCGAAGGCCCCGAGCCGACGCTGCGCCTGCACGACCTGTTCCGCGATTTCCTCCAGGATCGGCTGCGCCGCGAGATGCCGGACGAGCTGCCCGAACTGCACCGCCGCGCCGCTGCCGGCGAGCCCGACCTGGTGCGCCGGATCGGCTACCGCATTCGCGCCGGCGACTGGACCGAGGCCGAGGTCGAGCTCGCGGAAGCGGGCGGCCGGATCATCACCACGGTGGGCGCGGCACCGGTGCTGCGCCTCCTGGACCAGTTCCCGCCGCCGCTGCATGCGCGCTCCGGCCGGCTCGCGCACATCCGCTGCCTCTGCGCCTGGGCCCGCTGGGACTGGCCGAACATGCGCGAGGCGGCCGAGCAGGCGCGCCGCGCCTACGAGAGCGCCGGCGACCGGCTGGGCGCCTGGCGCGCCGGGCTCTACGAGGCGATCTCGTACGGCAGCTTCGGCTTCACCGACGAGGCACGCCAGCGCGTCGACGCGCCGCCGCCCGAGCCGCTCGGCATCGACGATCGCGCCTTCCTGGCGATGACGCGCACCTACCAGACCTTCGACGAAGGCCGGCTCGACGTCCTCGGACAGCGCTATGGCGAGGTCATCGATGCGCTCGAGTCGAGCACCAACATTCCCCTCTGGTACCACTGCGTTCCGCGCAGCATGCAGTGCGGCATGCCCGGCATGGACCGGCCCCTCGCCCGCTTCGCCGCCGGGGCGCTGCGCGTGCTGCCCGAGATGCCGACGCCGCTGCGCGCGCTCGCTCTGGCGCTGCGCGGGTGGGAGGAGCTCTCGGCGGGAAAGGTCGCGGTCGCCGCGGCGTCGGTGGAGCTCGCCGATTCGGACGCCCGCTGGCTCGGGCCGCCACCGAACGTGCGCGTCTTCGTCTACGCCCTGCTGCCGATGCTGCATGCGCTCTACGGCCGGGCGGCGGAAGCGCGCAGCGCGCTCGATGAGCTGATGAAGACCTTCGACGATCCGGACGTGGGCTACCGGCCCGGCTCGTTCGTCCACATCTACTACTGCCTGCACGGGATGCGCATTGCCGACCTGCTCGGCGACGCCGAGGGGGCGCGTGCCCTGCTCGCCGAGATCCCCGACGATCCGCGACCGCTGAACACGACGATGCAGCGCGTCCTCGCCAGCCACCGCGCCGCAGCGAGGGCGCGCCTCGCCGCTCACGACGGCCGCGCGGACGAGGCCGTCGCTGCCTACGCCGAGGCCCTTGCCGACGCCGACGCGCTCAGCGTCTACGGCCAGACGACCGAAGTGCGGCTGCGCCTTGCGCTCGTGCTCCTCGGCCTCGGCCGCGTCGCCGACGCGGCGGCGTCGGTCGAGCAGGCTCTGGCCGCGACCGCGCGGGACGGCCAGCCCGGCGCCGGCGTCCTGATGCTCGGCGCAGCGAATCTGCGCGCGCTGGCCGGCGCCGACTGGCAGGGGCGACTCCCCGAGGCGGCGATCGCGACGCTGCGCGCCTGGGCGACGCTGCTCCCCGTGGCGGCGCCGCCAGCCCCGCGCTCGCCCGGAGTCGCGAGCAGCGGCACCGGTGCCCTGGCAGCGCCTGCCGCCTCGCCGGCGGCGCTCAGCCCGCGCGAGCTCGAGGTGCTCCGCCACATCGCCGCCGGCGACAGCAACAAGCTCATCGCCCGGGCGTTCGACCTCAGCCCGCACACCGTCAAGCGCCACGTCGCCAACATCCTCGACAAGCTGGTGCTGCAGTCGCGCGGCCAGGCCGCGGCCTGGTACCGACAGCACGCTGCCCAGGCCGCCGAGTGAGCGCGGCGCCGGCGGCGATGTGAGCCGCCGATGGCCCGCCCTGGCCGGCCCGATGGCTCCTTCGGGCGATGCTCCGCGGCACCCCGGCGGCAACACTGCCGGGCATCGCGGCGTCCTTGCCGCAGCCACCGGAACGCCGCCATGAACACCGCCCTCAGCACCGCCACCATGCCTTCCCGCACCGCTGCCTCGCGCCCCGGCGCGCCGCGATTCGACCTCTACACCGGCATCCACAAGGCGATGCGCTCGTTCATGGCGGAGACGCTGGTTCGCCTCGGCCGGATCGATGTCGCCGATGCGGCCGATCGCGACCAGGCGCTCGATCAGCTCGAGCAGCTGCTCGGCTTCTGCGCCGACCACCTGCGCCACGAGAACACCTTCGTCCACACGGCGATCGAGGCGCGCCATCCGGCCGGCTCGGCGAAGGTCGCCGAGGAGCACGTCGAGCACGGCGAATCGATCGCCGCCCTGCGCGAGGAAGCAGCGGCGCTGCGCAGCGCTCCGGAGCATGCCGCCGGCGCGCTGGCGCTGCGCCTGTACCGTCACCTGGCCCTGTTCGTCGCCGAGAACCTGCAGCACATGCACATCGAGGAGACGGTGCACAACGCCCTGCTCTGGCAGCACTACGGCGACGGCGAGCTGATCGAGCTGCACGGCCGGCTGATGGCGAGCCTCGGCCCGGCCGACAAGGAGCTGGCCGCGCGCTGGATGCTGCCGGCCTCGACGCCGACCGAGCGCGCGGCGATGATCGGCGGCATGAAGGCCGAGCTGCCGCCGGAGGCGCTGCTCGGAATGATGTCGATGCTGCGACCGCACCTCGACGCGTCCGGCTGGGCCAAGCTGGCCACAGCGGCGGGCGTCAGCCCGGCCATCGGCTCCTGAGAATCAACCGTGGGAGGGGGAGAACCATGAAGACCTGGATCAAGCGCACGCTGCTCGGCGTCGCGGCGCTCGTCGTTGCTGCCGTCGTCGCCGTGTTCGCCCTGGCGACGCTCGGCGACCGCAAGCTGGTGCGGCATGTCGACGTCGCGGTCGTCGCCGTGCCGCTGGCCGGCGACGCGGCCAGCGTCGAGCGCGGCGGCTACCTGTTCCGCTCACGCGGCTGCGGCGACTGCCACGGCCGCGACGGCAGCGGCGGGGTCGTGGTCGAGGACGGCAAGAGCATGCTGATCCGTGCGCCCAACCTCACCGCCGGGCCGGGCGGCGTCACCGCCGCCTACCAGCCGGTCGACTGGGTGCGCTCCATCCGCCACGGCGTCAAGCCGAACGGCCGGCCGGCGCTGATCATGCCGAGCGAGGAATACGCCCGCTTCACCGATGCCGACCTCGCATCCGTGGTCGCCTACATCCGCCAGCTGCCGCCGAAGGCCGGCGAAGGCGCCACCATCCGCTTGCCGCTGCCGGTGCGGGTGCTCTACGGCGCGGGTGTGTTCAAGGACGCGTCCGAGAAGATCGATCATCGCCTGGCGCCGGCCCAGCCGGTCGCCGAAGGCGTGACCGCGGCCCATGGCGCCTATGTCGCCAACGGCTGCATGGGCTGCCATCGCGCCGACCTGAGCGGCGGCAAGATCGCCGGCGCTCCGCCGGACTGGCCGGCCGCGGCCCGCCTCGCCCCGGGCGAAGGCAGCGTGATGGGCCGCTATCCGGATGCGGCGGCGTTCGCCGCCATGCTCAAGACCGGCAAGCGTCCCGACGGCAGCGCGGTCAGCACGGTGATGCCTTTCGTCTCCCTGCGCGAGCTGAACGAGGTCGACGTCCGCGCCTTGTACCTGCACCTGACGACGATGACGGCACCACGCTGAGGCGCAGCGCCGGAGCGTCGGCTAGCGGACGCGGCGCGGCGCCCGGCTCGGCATCTCCGGTGGGGAAAAGCGCTCCTGGAACCGGTCGCGCGCGTAGCGGCCGAGGCGGTAGACGGCGTAGACGGCGGCCAGCAGCAGCGCCAGCTTGCCGGTGCCGTAGAGCACGCCCTTGGTCCAGCGGCTCGTCCCGGCGTCGTCGACGCGCGGCGCCGGCGCCTCGGCCTGCGGCCGCGGCTGCAGCTGGGTCAGGTCGATGACCTCGGGTGCCGACGCCGGAGCGCCGGCCGGCTCCGTCGCCGGCTTGCAGGGCGTGTCCTGGAGCGTGATCCCGCCCTTGCCGTCGGGACAGCGCAGCAGCTGCGTCGGGCGCAGGTTCACCGGCGGCGCGACCCCCGGCGTCTCTTCCTCGGTGCCCGGCGGGGCGTTGCGCAGGATGTGCGCCTCGGGATGCGCACGGATCTGCGCCAGGGCCGGCACGGCGACGCCCAGGGCGAAGGCGAAGAGGAGGGACTTCATCCCCGGAGTGTGCCAAACGGCCGGCCGGCCGCGGCCAGCACTTTCACTGCCTTCAGGACGCCGTCGGGTCGGAAGTTGTGGACGTCGCGGCCTCCGCGGACGCCGCGGGATCGACAAGCTCGACGCTCGGCCCCGCGTCCTTCGAGACCAGCGCCAGCACCGTCTGCTGTGCCGACGGAAAGACGATCTTCTCGGCGCGCAGGACGTCGAGCACCGCGAGGTTGACCTCCGACTTGACGTTGCCCTGACCGGCCTCCGGGTCGGCGATCCAGAAGTTGACGGTCAGCTCGATGCTGCTGGCCGTGAAGGCCGACATCTGCACGCTCGGCGCCGGCTTGTCGATGACCCGCGGCAGCGCGGCGACCGCGCCCTGCAGCACCGGCTGGAGCTTGCGCACGTCGGTGCCGTAGGCGACCGACAGGGTGGTCTGCATCAGTACCGACCGGTCCGCCAGCGACGAGTTCTCGACCCGGGTGGTGATCAGGGTCTCGTTGGGGATGATCGCCTCGCGCCCGTTGAGAGCGCGGATGACGGTGTAGCGGGTGCGGATGTCGCTGACCTGGCCTTCGAAGTTGTCGACCTTGACCATGTCGCCGATGCTGATGCTGCGCTCGGCGAGGATGACGAAGCCGCTGACGTAGTTGGCGGCGATCTTCTGCAGGCCGAAGCCGAGGCCGACGGCGAGCGCGCCGCCGAGCACCGAGAGCGCGGTCAGGTCGATGCCGACCGACGAGAGCGCGAACATCAGGCCGACGAACAGAAGCACCGTGCGCAGCAGCGTCGCCGCGATCTTGCGCAGCGACAGGTCGTGGCCGGTGGCGTTGCGGAGCAGGCGTCGCTCGAGCACCGCCGAGATCCACAGGGCGATCATGAGGACGATGCCCGCGGTGATCGTGCCCTCGACGACGTTGCGCAGGCTGACCTTGGTCGCGCCCATCTTCCACTTCACGTCGTCCATCGCGTCGAGCACCGACGGCAGCACGCCGGTGACCCAGAGCACGACCGCGATCCAGGCCAGCCAGGAGACGCTGCGCTCGACGATACGGACCCAGTGGAGCGCCGGCAGGGCTCGGGTCAGGATCCGGACGGTGAGGCGGATGACGAACAGCGAGACCAGGATCGGGATCGCCAGGCGGAAGACCGCCGGCTTGATCATGGTCTCGAGGCCGAGGCGCGCCGCGAACGCGAACGCCAGGGCGAGGACCGGGAACAGCACGCCGTCGATCACCCGCGCGCCGAACAGGACCGAGTCGGGACGCGGCTCCTTGCCGCGCAGCAGCCGCACGACCAGCCACGCCGCCAGCAGACAGACGAAGAGCACGCCCAGCTCGGCGAGCGCACCGGGCTTGGTCAGGGAAACGACGAGCTCGTCGAGATCCTGGGGATTGAAAAGGCCACCCGCCGCCATCAGCCGGCGCTTTCCGGCACGAGCCTGCGGATCATGCCGCCGTCAGCACTCGCAGATGCGCGGCGACGCTGCGTGCCAGCGCGCTGAGGTTGTAGCCGCCCTCGAGGCAGGAGACGATCCGGCCGCGAGCGTGCTTCACCGCCACCGCCTTGACCTGCTCGGTGATCCAGGTGTAGTCGGCCTCGACCAGGCCGAGCTGGCCGAGCTCGTCCTCGCGGTGCGCGTCGAAGCCCGCCGAGATGAAGATCATCTCGGGCCGGAATGCGTCGAGCGGCGCCAGCCAGTTCTCCTCGATCAGCGCCCGCACCTGCGGCCCCCGGGTGTACGGCGGCACCGGCACGTTGACCATGTTCGTGCCGAGCGGTACGGCGCCGCTGTACGGATAGAGCGGGTGCTGGAAGATGCTGACCATCAGCACCCGGTCGTCGTTGGCGATGATGTCCTCGGTGCCGTTGCCGTGGTGGACGTCGAAGTCGACAATCGCCACCCGCGCCAGGCCGCGCACGTCGAGCGCGTGGCGCGCGGCGACGGCGACGTTGTTGAAGAAGCAGAAGCCCATCGCCTGGCCGCGGGTCGCATGGTGGCCGGGCGGCCGCACCGCGCAGAAGGCGTTCTCGACCGCGCCGTCGATCACCGCGTCGGTCGCCGCCACGGCGGCGCCGGCGCCGCGCATCACCGCCTGCCAGGTGCCGGCGGCGGCGATCGTGTCGGCGTCGAGGTGGCGCGGCCGGCCGTCGGCGGCGATCCGCTGCAGCACGTCGCTCAGCTCGGTGACGTAGCCGCTCTCGTGCGCCAGGCCGAGGTCGGAGAGGCTCACCACCGGCGCATCGCGCCGCTCGAGCGCCGTGCCGAGTCCGGTAGAGAGGAGATGGTCCTCGATCGCGTCGAGCCGTTCCGGGCACTCGGGATGACCCTCGCCCATGTTGTGCCCGCGGCAGTCGGGGTGGCTGTAGTAAGCGGTTGTCATTGGACTGTCGAATTTCACCGGCCGGCCGAGAAGCGACCCTGACGGCGTCATGTTTTCTAGTAACGTGGCCGGATGACCCCACCTTCGCGGAACCAGCTGACCGAGCTGATCGGCCAGATCGCCACCATTATCGTCGGCAAGCAGGCCCAGATCGAAGACTGCGTTGCCTGCATGCTCGCCGGCGGCCACCTGCTGATCGAGGACGTTCCCGGGGTCGGCAAGACGACGCTGGCGCACGCGATCGCGGTCTCGCTCGGCCTTCGCTTCTCGCGCACCCAGTTCACCGCCGACCTGATGCCATCGGACCTGATCGGCGTCAGCGTCTACGAGCGGGGCAAGGAAGCGTTCGTATTTCACGCCGGCCCGGTGTTCGCGCACGTGCTCCTCGCCGACGAGATCAATCGCGCCGGGCCGAAGACGCAAAGCGCCCTGCTCGAGGCGATGGAGGAGCACCAGGTCACGGTCGAAGGCGAGACCCGGGCCCTGCCCGCGCCGTTCTTCGTCATCGCCACCCAGAACCCGACCGACCAGATCGGCACCTATCCGCTGCCCGAATCGCAGCTCGACCGCTTCCTGATGTGCATCACCCTCGGCTACCCGGACAAGAAGAGCGAGCGCGAGCTGCTCGCCGGCGCCGACCGGCGCGAGTCGATCGCCCGGCTGCGCGCCGTCATGACGCCGGCCGAGCTGATCGCCGCCCAGCGCGCGGTCCAGGCGGTGCATGCCTCCGATGCCCTGCTCGACTACCTGCAGGCGCTGATCCAGGCGACCCGCTCCGGCGCCTGGTTCGTCGAGGGCCTGTCGCCGCGCGCCGGCATCGCCGTGCTGCGCGCCGCCCGCGCCCGGGCCCTGCTCGGCGGCCGCGACTACGTCGCCCCCGACGACGTCCAATACGTGCTGCCGCAGACCATCGCCCATCGCCTCGTTCCGGTCGCGGGCGCGGGGCGCGGCCGGCGCGAGCAGGTGCGGGCGATGGTCGAGGCCGTGCCGCTGCCGTGAGCGCCGCCGCACGGCCGCTCCGAAGGCGGCGCTCCGTCCCGCTCGGCGGGACCGGCCGAAGGCCGAAGGTGCACCAGTGAGCCCTGCCCAGGCGGTCGGCGCGCTCAATCCGGCGGCGTTCGCCCGGGCGCGGTTTCGCCGCTGGTGGCAGGAGCGCCTGCCGCGCACCGACAGCCAGACGCTGACCCAGGGCAACGTCTACATCCTGCCGACCAAGGCCGGCTGGATGTTCGCCCTGACCCTCTTGGTGCTGCTGATCGCCTCGATCAACTACCAGCTCAACCTCGGCTACGTGCTGACCTTCCTCCTCGCCGGCAGCGGCGTGGTCTCGATGCACATCACCCACGGCACGCTGCGCGGCCTGACCCTGCACCTGCGCCCGGTGGCAGCGGCGTTCGCCGGCGACCCGGCGGTGCTCGACATCGTCATGACCAGCCCGGGCACGCCACGCTTCGGCATCGGCCTGCGCCTGCTCGACGCGCCCGGCGCCACCCTGGCCTGGACCGATGTGCCCGGCGGCGGCCAGGCGACGGCGCACGTCAGCTTCGTGCCCGCCGCGCGCGGGCTGCGCGAGGTGCCGACGCTGAGTGCGGAAACCCGCTTCCCGCTCGGCCTGTTCCGCGCCTGGACGGTGTGGCGGCCGGCGGCGCGTCTGCTGGTCTATCCCCGGCCGGAGGCCAATGCCCCGCCGCCCCCCTCGGCCCGGCCGATCGTCGGCGGCCCGACCCGCTCGCGGCACAGCGAGAGCGGCGAGATCGAAGGGGTGCGCGCCTACCGTCGCGGCGACCCGATGAAGCTGGTGGCGTGGAAGAAGGCGGCGCAGGCGCTCGAGACCGGTTCGGAGCTGGTCAGCCGCGACACCAGCGTCTCGGCGCGCCAGGAGCTCTGGCTCGACTGGACCGCCTGCGGACCGATGGCGCCCGAGGAGCGGCTGTCCCGGCTCGCCGCCTGGACGCTGGCCGCCGAGCGGGTCGGCAGCGACTTCGGCCTGCGCCTGCCCGGCCTCGAGATCCCACCGGAGGGGGGCGAGGTGCAGCGCCGTCACTGCCTGGAAGCCCTGGCGCTCTGGCAGGCATGAGCGCCGTCCTGCCGCGTCGCTTTCTCCCCCGCTGGCCGGGCTGGCAGCGCCTGCCGCGCGAAGCCCGCGACACGCTGTTCCTTCTGGCCGTCATCGGCGGGACCGTCCTGCCGCATCTGCCGCACCTGCCGGGCTGGACGATCGGCCTCACCGGCCTGGTGCTGTTCTGGCGCGGGCAGCTGGCGGTGGAGAGCGGGCCGCTGCCGAGCAAGTGGGTGCTGATCACCGTGCTGACGGTCGCCATCGGCCTGACCTACTGGACCTACGGCAGCCTGCTCGGCAAGGAGCCCGGCGTGACGCTCGCGGTCGCGCTGATGGCGCTGAAGACGCTCGAGCTGCGCGCCCGGCGCGACGCCTTCGTCGTCTTCTTCCTCGGCTTCTTCATCATCCTCACCCACTTCCTCTACTCGCAGACGCTCGTCGTCGCGGTGGCGATGCTGATCTCGATCTGGGGCCTGCTGACCGCACTCGTTCTCGCCCACATGCCGGTGGGCCAGCCGAGCCTGCGCCAGGCCTCCGGGCTGGCGGCACGCACCGCGCTTCTCGGCGCACCGGTGATGGCGCTGCTGTTCGTGCTGTTCCCGCGCATCGGCCCGCTCTGGGGCGTGCCGCAGGACGGCATCTCGACCACGGGCCTGTCGAACACCATGCGCATGGGCTCGATGACCGAGGTGGCGCGCGACGAGTCGGTGGCAATGCGGATCCGCTTCGACGGCGCCCGGCCGTTTCCTTCGCAGATGTACTTCCGCGGGCCGGTGCTGACCCGTTTCGACGGCATCGAGTGGCGGCCGCTCGGCCTGCCGTTCGCGCCGCCCGGCGTGCCCGACCGCTTTCCGGCGATCCGCCCGAGCGGCGAGCCGGTGCGCTACGAGGCGACGCTCGAGCCGCTGCGCGTCGCCTCGGTGCCGCTGCTCGAGGCGACCACGGAGATCCAGCCGATCGAGGGCTTTCGCCTCAGTCGCCGCGAAGACCTGCAATGGCTCGGCGAGCGCCCGATCTACGAGCGCATCCGCATCAAGGCGGAGGCCTATCCGCGCTACGCCTTGAGCGTGTCGCGCCGCTCGGGCGAGATCCAGGAGAGCCTGGAGCTGCCCCCCGGCTTCAACCCGCGCACCCTCGCCTGGGCGCAAGCGCTGCGCGCCGAGGCGGCGAACCGCAGTCTCGACGCGGCCGGCTTTTCCAACCTGCTGCTGCGCCACATCCGCGACGGCGGCTACGACTACACGCTGTCGCCCGGCGAATACGGCCGCAACGCGGTCGACGAGTTCTGGCTCGACCGCAAGACCGGCTTCTGCGAGCACTTCGCCGCCGCCTATGTGGTCATCATGCGGGCCGCCGGCTTTCCGGCGCGCATCGTCACCGGCTACCAGGGCTCGGACACCGAGCCGGTCGACGGCTACTTCATCGTCCGGCAGAGCTCGGCGCATGCCTGGGCCGAGTACTGGCAGACCGGTCAGGGCTGGATCCGCGCCGACCCCACCGGCGCCGTCGCCCCCGACCGGATCGGCCGGAGCACCCGCCTCGAGGCGCAGCCGGGCCTGGTGGCGGGCGCGTTCGCGGCGATGAACCCCGAGCTCTTCGCCAATCTGCGCAGCGCCTGGGAAGCGGTCAACAACCGCTGGAACCAGTGGGTCCTCAATTACACCCGCGGCCAGCAGCTCGACGTGCTGAAGAGCATCGGCTTCGCCACGCCCGACTGGGAAGACCTGGCGCTGCTGCTGATCGGCACGCTGAGCACGCTGGCGCTCGCCGGCGCCGCCTGGGCCTGGCACGACCGGCACCGCGTCGACCCCTGGGTGCGCCAGCTCGAGCGGCTGAAGCGGGCGCTGCGCTCGCTCGACATCGCCGCGGCGCCGCACGAAGCGCCGCGCACGCTCGCCAGTCGGGTGCGCGATCGGCTCGGCGCCCATGGCGAGCCGCTCGCGGCGGCGCTCGATGCGCTCGAGATGCAGCGCTACGGCCGGGCGCCCGCGAGCCGCCCGGACGCGGCATTGACCCGTCGCTTCACGGCCGACTCGCGGCGCCTGCGCAGCCTCCTCGCCCGATAATCGGGGCGATGCTCCGTTCCCCGTTTCGCCGCGCGCTGGTCATCGGCGGCGGCACCCTCGCCGCGCTGGCCGCGCCCGCCGCCCTCGCCTTGCAGAAGTCGGTCGAGGTCGATCCCCGACCGCCGGCGCCAAAGAAGAAGAGCACCAAGCGCAAGGTGGCGGCGATCGGCGACGACGGCGTTCCCGACCTGGTCACGTACGGCCGGCGCGCCGACGTGATGGCCTTCGCCGACGCCCTGGCCGAGCGGCGCGGGCTCGATCCGGCCTGGGTACGGGCCGCGCTCGAGCAGTCGCGCTTCGTGCCGAACGTGGCGCGCTTCATCATGCCGCCGCCGGCGGGCACGGCGAAGAACTGGGCTGCCTACCGGGCGCGCTTCGTCGAGCCGACGCGCATCCGCGCCGGCGTCGCGTTCTGGAACGCCAACGAGAAATGGCTGACGATGGCCGAGGAGACCTACGGCGTGCCGCCGGAGATCGTGGTCGGCATCGTCGGCGTCGAGACGATCTACGGTCGGCAGATGGGCACCTTCCGCATCATCGACGCCCTCGCCACCCTCTCCTTCGACTTCCCGGTCGGCCGCAAGGACCGCAGCGACTTCTTCAAGGACGAGCTCGAAAACTGGTTCGTGCTGTGCCACAGCGAGGGCGTCGACCCGCTCGCCTGGAAGGGCAGCTACGCCGGTGCGATCGGCATGGCGCAGTTCATGCCTTCGAGCTTCAACAAGTACGCGGTCGATCTCGACGGCGACGGCCACGTCAACCTGCACGACAGCGCCGCCGACGTGATCGGCAGCGTGGCCCACTACATGGCCGAGTTCGGCTGGAAGCGCGGCCTGCCGGTGCGCTTCAGCGTCCAGCCACCGACGGACACCGCCGACCGGGCGGCGCTGCTGGTGCCCGACATCGTGCCGACCTTCAGCGCCGCCGAGATGCAGGCCCGCGGCGCGGTACTGCCGCCCGAGGCGGCGGGCGTCGACAGCGCGCTCGCCCTGGTCGAGCTGGAAAACGGCGCGGCGGCGCCGAGCTACGTTGCCGGGACGAGCAACTTCTACGCGGTGACGCGCTACAACTGGTCGAGCTACTACGCGATGGCGGTTGTGGAGCTCGGGGAGGCGGTGCGGGCGGCACGCGGCCCGGGATAGTCAGGCCAGGTCGACCGCGGCCTTGGCGTCGACCAGGCCGGCGCCGGTCGCGCGGTCCGGGCCGACTCCGGCTGCAAGGCCGACGTCGCCGTCCATGCCGGCCGCCTTGCCGTGCTGCACATCGACCGCCGAGGCCTCGAGCCGGCTCTTCAGCTGCTGAGGTGTCAGGCCGGGATTCTTTTCCAGCATGAGAGCGCACACCGCTGCCACCTGCGGGGCGGCTGCCGATGTTCCGCTGAAGCGAGCCCAGCCGTCGTGCTTCGTCGTGCCGTCGAAGACGCCGAAGTCGACGTCGTGATCGGAACCCGACGGCACCGGCAGCATGATGTAGTCGGCATGCTCGCCGTTTCCGCACAAGCCGCAGCAGTCGGGCACCTCCCGCCCGCCGTACACCCTGCTGGTAAATGCCGAGGCGAATTCGGAAACGCGCAAGGGTCCGTCCTTCGGTTTGAAGACGCCGCCGACGGCGATCACTCTCTTCATCTGCCCCGGAAACGCGCGTTCGCCCTGGTTGCCGCCCGCCGCGACGACCGCAATGCCGGAGGCGAGCACCGCCTCCCGAACGCAGGCCTCGAGCGGCGTCAGCTCCTCCGGCAGCGAGTGCCATGGCGGCGTGCCCGGCATCTCCCCACAGGACACGCTGACCGAGATGATCTGCGGCAACGGTCGTGCGTCCCTTCCCGTTCGGGACTCCCGGTGAGCGGGATCGAAGCCCAGCGCTCGCTGGAATCCCGCCAGCAAAGAGGCGCTCCCTTCCACGCCATCGACGTCATCCCCGAGCTTGACGCCCGTGAAATCGACCCCCGGAGCGATCGCGAACACGTTGGCCGAGCAGCCCGTGCCGTGACCGCTGGAATCCGTCCCCTTGGATCGAGCGTTTCCGGCGAGAAGCACTTCGGAGCGAAAGCCGTTCGCGACGAAGAACGGATGGCTGTGCTCGAAGCCGGTATCGATCATCGTCAGGCGCACCCCGGCGCCGGTGATGCCGGCGGCATGGACTGCCGGCGCGTTCAGCAGCCGGGGCACGTCGTTCATGACATCGAGAAAGAAGACACCCGGGACCGATGGAGGGGTCGCCCTGACACCAGCGAGTGGGCGGCTCGCCGGCTGGATGGTCACGGTACCGACGAGGTCCTTGACCTGGTCAGGTACGGCAAAGACGCCGTCGGCAATCCTGCAGACCAGGGTCCCGGGCCCTCCTCTCGTCCCCGATACCCGCGTGCAGACGACTTTCGACGAGAAGTAGCGCTCGAACAGTTCGGGCGTTGCCCGCAGGGACAAGGTGCATTTCGACCGTCCCATGATCTCGAAACCTGCTCGAATGAGCAGTTGGACGCCGCGGTCGACCACCTCGTCGGGAAGAAACGTCCGCAGCCAGGCCTCGACCTGCTCGGGCGAATCCTCGTCGAAGCCGACGCCGGCGCGTCCGAGGACGATGCCGACGTCGATCTTGTTCGGCCGGTCCGGCACGGCTGCGCCCAGTGCGTCCCGTCGGGAGCCTTATGGGTTCTGCTTCAGGGTCGAGCCGGAAGACAGGCCCGTGACGACAAATCCCTGCTTCTCGAGGCGCCGAAGCTCGCCGAGGAGCAGCGCGACCTTGTCGGCCACGGTTTCGGTGCGAGCGATGAGTTGCTTCAGGGTAGCCCCCTTGGGCTTGGCCGCCTTCTTCGCGGGAGTCGATCGTCTCGTGGCCATGGTCGTTCTCCGGTGGTTGCTGGTTGAATTCGTCGCCGGCCCCGTCAGAGGAAGAAGTCCGGCTCCGCAGAAAGGGGCGCGCGATTGTCCGCCGCCGACCTGAGCGTGGCAAGCTGACGCTGCAGACGCTCCATCACCGGTGCCTGGCCGACCTGCGGCGACAGCGATGCGATCGACTGCTCGAGCATGCGAATGGCCTCCGGGCGACGGCCGAGATCCCGGAGCACCGCGGCCTCGTTGCAACGGTAGAGAAGCGCGAGCGAATGCTCGGCGCCGACTGCCGAATTCAAGTCGACCGTTGCCGCCCTGATGTCGAGCAGTGCATCGTCCGCCCGGCCGAGCGCGTGGCGCGCCAGCCCGCGCAACAGCTTCGCCTTGGCAAGCAGATCGAGATCGGCCTTCGCCAGCGTCGTCTGGAAGGCGATGGCCCGGTCGGCGAGGCGCTCGGCCTCGACCGGGTTGCGGGCGCGCAGAGCAGCTTGGGCCATCGTCAGCAGCGCCTGGGTGCGGTCACGAGGCGGCAGCGCCTCGTTGCCGGCGTTTCGCTCGACCTGCGCGAGCAGCCCCGGCTGAGCCGACAGCCGTCCATCGACGGCCAGGATCTCGGCGGTCAGGTTGCTGCTGCCCGCCTGTCGCCAGGGAGATCCCGCGTTGCCGGCGATCGCGGTCAGTCGAGGCAGCAGCACCTGGCGCGTCGCGCGATCATCGAGACGAAGCGCGAGCCAGGCGAGATAGTTGACCAGGACGACGCAATGCTCGTCACTTGCGCCGAATTCGACGTCGCAGCGCGCGATCAGGCTGCGCAGGCGTTCGATGCTGCCCGAATATCGACCGGCCTGAACCGCCGTGATGGCCAGATCGGAGTCGATGGCAAACACGTCGCGACGACCGACCGCCGGGTTGCGCTGCGCGCGCGTCGAGGCGATCGCGAGCGTCGCTTCTGCATCGGCAAATCGACCGGCCTCGCTGTAGGTGTCCGCGAGCTCCCGCAAGACATCGATGGTCTCGACGTGATCGTCGCCATGGGCCTTGGCAGCGAGCGCGGCAGCGCTCTTCAGTTGCTCGACCGCTGTCGGCATGTCGCGCATGGCCCTGGAGAGCACACCCTTCATCGCCCAGTAGCGCGCGGCCAGTGCAGGGTCGCTCGACAGGACATCTCCTCTTGCCTCGACAGCCGCGACCGCCGCATTGGCGCGCTTGAGGTCTCCCGCTCGATAGACGTGATTGGCGAGATCGAGCTGTACTGCAGCCCAGTCGCGCTCCCGGCCCGCGCGCGCGAACCCTACGGCGGCTTGCGCCAGGTTGAGCTCGGCGCCCCGGAAGTCGCCCAGGTAGCCCTGCATCAGGCCGATCTGGCGCAGCACGTCGGCCTGCAGCTCGGCCTGCTCGCTGAAGATCTCGAGCGCACGGCGCCGGCCGGCATCGAGCAGCTCGCCGGCACTGATGTCGCGGCCGCGGAGATGCTCGGGATCGGCAATCCGGAACATGTCCATGACGAATCCGCGAGAGGCGATCGCGCGCCTGGCCTCGTTCCGGGCCGCGAATTCGGCCACCAGCGCCGCCACCGAGAGGCCGACGATGACCGACAAGGCCGCGCCTCCCGACCAGACGCCGAGCCGGTGCCGCGAATAGAACTTGCGCATGCGATAGACGAGGCTGGTCGGCCGGGCGAGGACGGGGCGGCCGGCACGCCAGCGATCGAGGTCGATGCGCAGCGCCTCCACCGAACCGTAGCGGCGCGCGGTCTCGACACTCAGCGCCTTGCCAACCACCGCGTCGAGATCGCCGCGAAGCAACGCCGCCAGCCTTCGCGGCCGCAACCCGCGACGCGCAGCGACGGCGTCGCTCGCCGGACGCCGGCTCGGAACGATGAAATCGCCGGCGACGATGGCGTCTTGGATATGGGCGGCCGACAACGGCGGGTCGCGGTCGGTCGGCCGCATCCCGCAAAGCAGTTCGTAAAGCACGACCCCGAGCGACCAGACATCCGACGCGGTCGTGAGCGGCCGCCCGCTCAGCTGCTCGGGGCTGGCCCACTGCAAGGTCAGCGGCCGGCCGCCCAGGCGAGTCTGCTCGCTGTCGCCCGGGGAAGCCGCGTCGGCGTCGCCCTCGAGGAGCTTGGCGATGCCGAAATCGAGCAGTTTCACCTCGCCGGCCCCGGTGACCAGGATGTTCGACGGCTTGAGGTCACGATGGATCACGAGGTTGGCATGCGCATGCTCGACGGCCGTGAGCACCTGGCGAAACACGTCCAGTCGATCTGCGATGCTGGCGCTCGCGGCATCGCACCACGTCGTGATCGGCTCGCCTTGTACGTACTCGAGCGCCAGCCACGGCTGCCCGGTCGCGGTCACGCCAGCGTCGTGCAAGGCGGCGATGTTGGGATGGTGCAGAGAGGCGAGGATGTCGCGCTCGCGCCTGAAGCGGGCGACGAAGCTCTCCCGTTGCGCCCGTGTCGGGTGGTCGAAGAGCAGCTTGACCGCCACCTGGCGCTCGAAGGCGCCATCGGCGCGTGCGGCGAGCCAGACCTCGGCCATGCCGCCGGCGCCGATCGGGCGGATCAGGCGATAGGCGCCGACAACGCTTCCTTCGGTCCACTGCGACGTCGGCGTGGTCTGAATGAAGAGTCGCGGGAGAGCTTCGAGAAAGGGATCCGTCGCGATGCGCTTGCGGGCGGCGAGCATGCGCTCGAGCTGCTCCAGCAAGCGATGCCCTTGTTCCCGCAACTCGGTCAGGAACGCCGCGAGCCCGGCCTCGTCGAGCTCGTCGGCCTGCTCGTACAGAGCGGACAGTTCCTGCCAATCGATGACCGAATCCCGGATCATGGCCTCGGCGGGTAAGTGAGGGGCCAAGAATACGTTGCGTGCGGCGAGCGCGGCAAGCGTCCTGGAACGATGGGTTAGGGAGTGCTCCCCGAGTGCGCCGGCCAGATCGCCCTCAGCGCGATCGTCACCGTGCCGCCTGCGGCCCCGAGCATTCCGAGCGGCCGCTGGCTGCCGGCCAGCCCGTTTCCGGCGGCCACGGCTTTCGCCAAGCGGACGACCGGCCCGGCGGCATTTGCCTCGCCGTAGAGGTCGGGAGCGGTGGCCGATGGCCAGCCCAGGATGGACTCGGCCGTCACTATCGCGACC
>Ga0207641_10001538_pt1 | contig 22573 bp, 15 predicted proteins | sample KBSSwiS62_FD_184306 | JGI IMG/M metagenome (GOLD analysis project Ga0207641, IMG submission 184306) | Switchgrass rhizosphere microbial communities from Kellogg Biological Station, Michigan, USA - KBS Switchgrass S6-2 (SPAdes) (version 2) | ecosystem: Host-associated > Plants > Roots >... | reverse complement strand
AGGGTCGGCCGGTGCGTGTCACGACCGACCGCCGCGGCTTTGCCGGTGGCGCGGTCACGCGCTGCGCAGGGCCGTGGCGGACGTCGGGGAATTGGTGGGCTGGAGAGGCAGGAAGGGCTGGACGGGGAGGAAGGGCAGGACAGGCAGGAACTGCGGAAACCGCAGGAGCCGAAACGCCACAAGTACGATCGGTCCCGCCCCGCCAGCCTATCCAGCCCATCCTGCCCCACTGGAACCGAGACGAGTGGGACGTTGCGCTGAACGACGGCGCCGTCTACCGGATTTTTCAGGATCGCGTCACCGACGCGTGGTTCATCGACGCGATCGTGGATTGATGGCGTTTTTTCAAGGAGTGACGACATGACGATTGCCGACCTGCTGCTGCCCGAGTTCGACCAGGAAATGGCCACCACGCGGCGCGTGCTCGAGCGCGTGCCGGAGGACAAGTTTTCGTGGAAACCGCACGACAAATCGTTTTCGATGGGCGCGCTCGCGAGCCATGTCGCGAACTTGATCAAATGGACCGTCGACACGATGGAGAAGACGGAATTCGATCTGGCGCGCGTGACGCCGGAAGAGATGAATCAGTCGGCAAAGAACCGCAAAGAGCTGCTCGAGTGGTTCGACGCCAACGTGCCAGCGGCGCGCGCCGTCCTCGCGAAGTCCGACGCCGACTATTCGGTGCCGTGGACCTTGAAGAACGGCGAAATGGTGTTCTTCACGATGCCGCGCTACAACTGCGTCCGCAGCTTCGTGCTGAACCACATCGTCCATCACCGCGCGCAACTCAGCGTGTATCTGCGGCTGAACAATGTGCCCGTGCCCGGCGCGTACGGACCATCCGCGGACGAAATGTAAAAACAGCCAAGGACACAGAGGGGAACAGAGGCCACAGAGGGTGTGTCCTTTGGGCCTTTGTGTCCTCTGAAGCCCTTTGTGTCCTCGTCTTATATCGAGCTGCACGCGGCCTCCGCCTTCAGCTTTCTGCAGGGCGCGTCGCTGCCGGAAGCGCTCGTCGATCGCGCGGCGGAGCTCGGGTATCCGGCGATCGCCCTGCTGGACCGCGACGGCGTCTACGGTCTGCCGCGCTTCCACAAGGCCGCGCTCGCGGCCGGCATTCGCCCGATCGTCGGCGCCGAGCTGACGATCTCCGCGGGAGGGGCAGGAAGGGCAGGAGGGGCAGGAAAAGAAACGCCACAAGTACGATCGGTCCCGCCCATCCAGCCGATCCCGCCCGTCCAGCCCATTCAGCTGCCGGTGCTGTGCGAGTCGGCAGAAGGCTACCGCAATCTCTGCCGGCTGATCACGCGCATGAAGCTGCGCGCACCTAAAGGCGAAGGCGCGCTCACGCTCGACGAGCTCGACGGCTGTACGGCGGGTCTCGTCGCGCTGGCCGGCCGCGCGGCGCTCGACGGCCGCCGGCATGGCGTCGCCGGCCTGCTCGATCGGCTCGTCGGCATCTTCGGCCGCGACCAGGTGTACGTCGAGCTGCAGCGTCATCTTCGACGCGACGAGGCGCACGATCACGCGTCGCTCGTCGCGCTGGCCGATGCGTTTCGCGTGCCGACCATCGCCACCAACGGCGTTCGGTTCGCCACGCCGGCCGAACGCCCGCTGTTCGACGTGCTCACGTGCATCCACCATCACACGACGCTCGCCGGGGCGGGACGCCGCCTCGTGCCGAATGCGGAGCGCTATCTCAAGCCGCCGGCGGACATGGCGGCGATCTTCCGTGACGAACCAGGCGCCGTGGCGCGGACCGGCGATCTGGCCGACCGTCTCCGCTACTCGATGGCCGATCTGGGCTATCGCTTTCCCGATTACCCGGTGCCGGCGGGCGAAACGCAGACGTCGTTCCTGCGGAAGATCGCGGACGTCGGCGCGCGCGAGCGCTACCGGCCGTTCCACGACAAGGCGCGCGCGCAGATCGCGCGCGAGCTCGATCTCATCGAGAAGCTGGAGCTCGCCGGCTATTTCCTCATCGTCTGGGACATCGTCAATTTCTGCCGGCAGCACGACATCCTGGTGCAGGGACGCGGATCGGCGGCCAATAGCGCTGTCTGCTACAGCCTCGGCATCACCGCCGTCGATCCGGTGGGGATGGATCTGCTGTTCGAGCGCTTCCTGTCGGAAGAGCGCGGCGAGTGGCCCGACATCGACCTCGATCTGCCGAGCGGCGACCGGCGCGAACAGGTCATCCAGCACGTCTACGAGAAGTACGGCCGGCTGGGCGCGGCGATGACCGCCAACGTCATCACCTACCGCGGCCGGAGCGCCGCGCGCGAAGTCGGGAAGGCGTTCGGGTTCGATGCGGCGCAGATCGATCGGCTGGCGAAGGTGATGAACAATTTCGAGTTCGTCGATCCGGCCGACACCTTGTCGCGACACCTGACATCGGTCGGCCTCGACCTCAACGCCGAGCGGGTCCAGCTGTTCGCGCGCCGCTGGCACGAGATGCAGGACCTGCCGCGCCACCTCGGCCAGCATTCCGGCGGGATGGTGATTTGCCAGGGGCAGCTCGATGCCGTCGTGCCGCTCGAAAACGCCACCATGCCGGGACGCGTGGTCGTGCAGTGGGACAAGGACGACTGCGCCGAGATGGGGATCGTCAAGGTCGATCTCCTCGGCCTTGGCATGATGGCCGTGATTCAGGATGCGCTCACGCTGGTGAATCAGCCGGGACTCGGGACTCGGGGCTCGGGATTCGAATCCCCAGACGAATCCCGAATCCCGAATCCCGAACCCCGACTGGATCTGGCCCACCTGCCGCAGAACGACCCGCTCGTCTACAAGATGCTGTGCGAAGCGGACACGATTGGCGTCTTCCAGGTGGAGTCGCGCGCGCAGATGGCGACGCTGCCGCGGCTGAAGCCGAAGGAGTTCTACGACCTCGTCGTCGAGGTGGCGATCATCCGGCCCGGACCGATCGTCGGCCAGATGGTGCATCCCTATCTGAACCGCCGCGCCGGGCGCGAGCCGGTGCAGTACGAGCATCCCTCGCTCGAGCCGATTCTGGCGCGGACGCTCGGTGTGCCGCTGTTCCAGGAACAGCTGCTGCGGATGGCGATGGTCGCCGCCGGCTTCACCGGCGGCCAGGCCGAAGAACTGCGGCGCGCCATGGGCTTCAAGCGCTCGGAGCGGCGCATGAAGCAGATCGAAGTGCAGCTGCGCGACGGGATGGCGCGCCAGGGGATTACCGGCGACGCCGCCGAGCGAATCATCACGTCGATCGCGTCGTTCGCGCTGTACGGATTTCCCGAATCGCATGCCGCGAGCTTCGCGCTGCTGGCCTATGCGAGCGCCTATCTGAAGGTTCACTACCCGGCGGCGTTCTACACCGCACTGCTCAACAACCAGCCGATGGGGTTCTATCACCCCGCCACGCTCGTCAAGGACGCGCAGCGCCGCGGCGTCCGGTTTCATCCCATCGACGTCCAGATATCGAACTGGGACTGCACCGTAGAGAGCGATGGCGGCATCCGCCTCGGGCTGCGCTACGTGCACGGGTTGCGCGAACAGATCGGCCGCGCGATCGCCGGGTTTCAGTCCCCAGTCCCCCAGTCCCCAGTCCCCGGTTCCCGGCGGCAAGCCCCGAGCCCCCAGCCGCGACAGCGAGTCCCGAGCCCCGCGCCCCGACTCGTGTGTTGTCCGAAGTGCGGCTGCGACGACGAGTCGATGATGGAGCGGACCGACGACGGCTGGTTCTGCAATGTCTGCTCGCACGACTGGAACCCGGAGAAACGGCCTGTCCCGCCGGCGCGCGCGCGCTACACGTCGCTCGACGAGCTGATCGCGCGCACGGGGCTGCGGCGGGACGAGGTGGTGACGCTGGCCGATCTCGGCGCGCTCAACGCGTTCGGCTACGATCGCCGATCCGCGCTCTGGCAGGCCGAGCGCGCGGTCCGACCGAGCGGCGAGCTGTTTACAGAAGGAATAACCGCCGAGAACGCGGAGGCCGCTGAGATCTTCTTTGAAAATAATTTCTCTGCAGACTCCGCGAGCTCTGCGGTTAATCGTGAGTCAGCTAGCCCCCAGCCCCTAGCCCCTAGCCCCTACTGTCCTTTGAAGCCAATGACCGAGATGGAACGTCTCGTCGCCGATTACGCCGGCATGGGGCTGAGCGCGGGACGCCATCCGATGGCGCTCAAACGCGACGAACTGGCGATGCGCGGCATCCTCCGCGCGCGGGATCTGACATCGGCGCGGCAGGGCCGCCGCGTCCGCGTGGCCGGCATGGTCATCACGCGGCAGCGGCCCGGCACGGCCAAGGGGTTCGTGTTCCTCACGCTCGAGGACGAGACCGGCATTGCCAACATCATCGTCCGGCCGGACCTCTTCGCGCGCGACCGCCTCGTCATCGTCGAGGAACCGTTCCTCATCGTCGACGGCGTGCTCCAGAATCAGGACGGTGTCACGTCGGTCCGCGCCGAGCAGGTCCAGGGGATGAAAGGCGTGGACGTCGATTTCGACGCCCACGATTTTTACTAGACCAGACGCTCCAAGTCTCAGATGCGTCCCGACGAGAGCTCTTCGACATTAGCGTCTGCTTCCCGGCACCACACACGCTGTGCCGCTGGGGCTGGTCGAGTCGAAGAGCGGTCCACTGTCGATCGCCGTGCCCTTCGGCGACACGAGCACGTTCACTTTGACCTCGCCCGAGCACACGCCTCCTTTGCCGTCGTCGGCATCGAAGAAGATGTGATACACGCGCCCGTCGCCCGGATGGTTGACCTCGGCGCGAATGGCGGCATTTGCCGTCCCGACGCCGGTGCCATCGACCCCAAATATCGACGGCTGAGCGTTCGGCGGCTCATCCTGACAGATCGCGGTCACGGTCAGCGTCACGGCATCCTGATCCGGATCGGACACGTTGGAAATCACGACCGGCTGCATGGTGTGGTTCGGCGGGAACATCGACGCGGCGGCGGTCGCGGTCGCGCACACGGGCGGCGCGTTCAACGAGAAGTACGCGACCAATGGATCGTGATCCGACAGCCGCTCGGGTCGGTTCGGATCGCTCCGATAGATCTCGGGAAAATCGGTGTCCATGCGGCCGTATTGCAGATCGATCGGCCGTAAGCTGTTTTGCGGACCGGTCGTGACGAGCACGTGATCGAGCTCCTGCGCATTGCCGTCGAATGAATAAGAGTACCGCTGGCTGGCGGGAGCGAAGTCCACGAGATCGAGGAGATTCGGGTCAACCAGGTCGCCGCTCGCGAGAACGACCTCGGGTGTCGGCGAACCCTTGATGGTACCGATCACGTCCACGTAGCCATCGTTGAACTGGAACGCGTTGTAGTCACCGACCGACACGATGCGCTCGGTCGGATCGGCCGCCTGCCGGGCCTGAATCAGATTCGCCAGGTACTCGGCTTGCGCGCGACGTTTGGTCCGCACCCGATCGCCATCCGCGGGATCGTCAACACCAGACAGAGACCGGAGATGGTTGACGATCACGGTCACGGGATACGGTGGGTGTGCCTCAGAATTGACGATCGCGCGCAAGACCAACGGGGGTCGGTCATTCAGCAGGGCCGATTCACCGCCCGGCTCGACGTACGTCGTCGCCTTGCCGAACTGCGTGACGTCCACAACGGTGACGCGCGGACTCTTGACCAGCAGTCCGACGTCGATGCCGCCGATGTCGTTCCCCTCTTCGAGATAGGCCTGGTAGTTCGGGTTGGGATCGCCGGCTGCGACGGCGTCGGCGTTGACCCTGTCGGCAACCGCCTGCAGCGTCGACAGATGTTCCATTTCCTCGACGCCGATGATGTCGGGCGACCGCAGGACGTGTCGGATAGCCAGAGAGGCTTTGCTCAACCGGTTGTTGAACGCGGTTGGCGTCAACGCGACGTCGGAGCTGCCGGCATCGTCGACCGTGTCGAAGAAGCGTTCCATGTTAAACGACGCGATCCTGAACTCGTCGGCGGTTGCGTCGCGCACGGGGACCGCGAGCATGTCGGGCGTCGTTGCCGTCGGCGGCGATGCGGGATCGGTGTCGATCGTATAGGTGCGAACCCGGTAGTCGAGCGGCCCGATCACGTTGACGAGGACAACGTTGCTGGTGACGTTCAGCGGCACGCCTCCCGAGAGCGCGGTCGTATCGACGCGGAGCCGCTCGGGGTTGGCGTCGAAACGCGGAACGCCGGGCGGCGAGCCGGCCGGCAGCGGATCGGGCACTTCGATGCCTGGTTCTCGGAACGGGCGCGGGACGCCGGTGATCACTCCGTAGAAGATGCCATTTGACGTGCCTGTGGCGTTCACCTCGTTCGTCGTGCCGTCCGTCGGCGAGATAGTCGTCAGCGAGTTCACCTGCACGCGCATGCCTTCGAAGCGCTCCAACTGCTCGATGTTGCCGACGGGGCTCGTGTCAGCGCCGGTCAACACGATCGCGGAAGGCAGCGGGTTCCCATTCGAGATCAACCCGAACGCCGGCGACGTGAGCTCGGTCGTGGGCGGACTGCTGGGATCGCCTGCGGGGACGAACTCCGTAACCGTGCCCTGCACCACGAGACGAGTGCCGACGGTCGCCGCCGAGGGCGCGACACTGCTCGTGAAGATGAAGACACCCTCTGACGTTGCAGGGTCCCCGTCGATGTCTGCATCGTCTGTTTGAATGAAGAGACCGTTCCCGCCGAGCACGCGGATGCCGGTCACGATGCCGGTGGTCTGAACGACCTGCCCGAGCAGCGGCGAGACGCTCCCGCTGCCCTGAATGTCGTGGATCGCGATCGTGGACATCGACGTCGTGAGCGTCAGCGGAATCGACGTCGTGCCCGTGCGCGATTGCGCATCCGTGATCGTCACTGGCAGCGACCGGGCTCCGCCGGCCGTCGCTTCCGGTACCGTGTAATTCAACGAGAAGGTGTGGTCGTTCGGGACGGCGTCGCCATGGGTGCCATCGTCGAAGAACGAGGTGGTTGTGGAGCCGCCCACCGTCGAGAGGTTGACGGTCACGGCCAGACCGGTGCTCGTCGGGCTGGCGCCTGGCGTGACGGCAACTGTCAGAAGAGAGGCGTATCCGGTCAGAACATTCGATGGGCTCGCGCGGCCGACGCCGGTTGGGTTGGTTCCGGACGAGCACGGGCTCGCGGGCGTCGCCGTGTTCCGAGCATTCGGTCCGCCCGTCGCGAAGTCCGCACCGTTCTGATCTGTGTCAGTGCAGCCGCCACCGCCGCGCAGCGCGGCCGTCGTGTTGGTCAGCGTTGCCGTCGGGCCGGCACCTTCGAAGCAGTTGGTTCCGGTGCCATACCCGACGGTGTCGACAATTGAGGCGTCAACCGGACAGACCGTCCCGGACGCGATCGTCGTCTGAGTATTGACAAGTGCGACCTTGCCGGCGCCCGCCGCCATCGCGATCGATCCGGTCGCATCCGGCGTCGGCAATGACGTCGTGCCTCCGGTACCGGCGGCTTCCTGCACGAGATAGTACTGCCCCGGTGCCAGCGTGACGTTCGTGAGGTTCGTCTTCTGCCAGGTCGTCCCGGCGGTGGACGCGTACTGGACCGACCAGCCGTTCAGACTCACAGGTGCTCCGCTGCGATTGAACAGCTCGATGAAATCGTTTTTCAGCGTTGCGCCGGAGTTTCCTCCACCGCCGTACACCTGGCTGATGACAATCGAGCTCGACACGGCGTGAGCCGGCTGTGTTGCGAACTGCGCTACAGCGAACAAGGATAAGAGGACGGCCGCTGCCGATTGGATTCGTGACATCAAGATGATCTCCGTCGCAAATAATAGATGGGGAATGCGACGGAAAGACGACGTGAGAGCTCGCGGCGCTGAAAAGTTCCTGATCGACGGCTGGAAGTCAACCTGGAGGGAGCAGAAAGGCGCGGCCCGGAGCGTCTACCGCGGAAGACCCTGGAGAATACCGGCAATGTGATCGACTGTGTCGATCGAGGAGCGGACTCATGCGAACGATAGCGATGTCCCTGCTGGCTGTGGCGCTCGTCGCCGCCGGCACCACCATGCGCGCGGCGCCCGAACAGACCGCTCGTCCCGGCGACATGACCGAGGCGAAATTGTGGATTCAGAACCGCACCCGCGCCGACGCGATTGCGGTCAACTTGCGCGCGGCCGACATCGAGACGCCCCTGCGGGTGCTGGTGGCGAACACCGATTCGAACCCGCACCCGGTCAAGGTGACTGGCTCGATCAGGACGCAGCCGCTCCGGCAGGAGTGGGACTACGACACCGTCGTCATCGTACCCGACGCGAATCCGTTGCAGGCGCTGAAACCGCTCGGCCTCGCCGGTTGGGAAACGACCGGTGTCAGCTGGACGAATGCGCAGGGCACGACGACGCTGCTGCTCAAGCGCCCGCGCTGACGAGCACAGGGCCTTCAGGCGGACCTTCGTCACTCGATCGTGATCTCGACGACGCCGCCGCTCTTGGCTTCGACGGCGCGTTCAAGCTTTCTCCCGCTGGCGTACATCGTCGCGGTGTAGGCGCCAGGCGCGACATCGGCGATCGTGAACCGCCCGTCAGGCTCCGCGAGCGTCACGTACGGCGTCGAGACTGAAAAGACCGACGCCGCCATCGCCGGGTGGATGTCGCATCCGACCCGATAGAAGCCGTCTTTCTGAAAGGTGTAGGTGTACGAGTTGTCAGTGGGGATCGCGACGTTGAACGCAGGTTCGCGGGTTTCCTCGTGCGTCACGTGCACGTTGTGCAACGTATCGTCGCTGTTGCGGAATTCGACCGGCTGCCCCGTTCGCACGAGCAGCAGTGGCGGCCCGAACGTGAGGCCGACCTGATCCATGACGGGCACTTCAGTCTGCGGCGGGAACGTTCGCGATGTGGTCGGCTCGAGGACGACGACGATCTGCGCGCCGGGATTCGGTCGCGGCCCGTGGCCGACGATAGTGGCATTTCCCGTCGATGCCGCGGGCGTCGAGGCCGGCGCTGCTTCCTTTACGGGCGTCGATGCAGGCTTCGAGCAGCCGGTCGCGAGCGCCACTGCCGTCAGCAGGGCGAAGCGACGGCTGGTCCGGCCGAAGCCGCCCGGATTCACGCTTTGGTCGCCGCCAGGCGGGCCTGCGCGCTGTCGTAGCTCTCGCCGTAGATCGCCGGCACCTTGGCCCCCATCGGACGCAGGTACATCGACAGTTGGCCGCGGTGATGAATCGAATGAATGTTGGCCGTGTGCAGGTACACCACCGCGGGCAGCTGGAAGAGCCCGCGGAAGTCGACGGTCTTCATCAACTGCTCGGCCGACAACGCCGCCAGCCGGCTGATGTCGTCCTGGAAGGTGCCGACGTACCAGCGCGCGACATCGGCCGAATTGGTCAGATCGGCCGGCCGTCCGCTGTTGCTGAAGTCGAAGGCGCCGGTGACGACGGCGTCCATGAACCGGTGCTCGGCGCCGACGATGTGCCAGGCGAGCTCGAGGGCGCTCTTGCCGACTTCGTCAGGGCGATAGTCGCCCTTGTCGAGGGGAATGGCTTCGACCACGCGCTGCGTGACCGGTTGCTCGCGCCGGAGAGCGTCGAGCATGTAGTCGCGATAGAAGATCGCCCACTCCGGGGTCAGTGTCGCCATGATCCACAATTCTAATCTGTATGACGCATTGGACGGTCACCGCGCGTGAGGCCGGCGTTCGGCTCGACAAGTTTCTCGCCGGCGCCGATCGCATCGGATCGCGCGTCCGGGCTGTAACGGCGCTCGAACGCGGGAAGATCTTCCTCAACGAGCGTGAGATGACGCCCGATCAAGCCGGCACGAGGCTGGCGGCGGGTGATGTCGTTCGGGCCTGGATGGACCGGCCGGGCAGCGCGAAGCGGCGCGCCACGCTCGGTGACGATCGGGATCTGCCGATTGTGTACGAAGACGATTCGCTGGTCGTGCTCAACAAGCCGGCCGGACTCCTGGCCGTGCCGCTACCGCTGCGCCGGCGCGAAAACGCGCGCTCCGTGTTCGACGATCTGAAGGCGTACCTGCGCCGCCGCGGCCGGCGCCGGCCGTTCGTCGTCCACCGCATCGATCGCGACACGTCGGGCCTGGTGGTCTTCGCGAAATCGGCTGCCGCGCAGGATCACCTGAAGGGACAGTTCAAGCGCCACCTGCCGGAGCGCGTCTATCAGGCGGTGGTGTACGACCACCCGTCGCCGGCGTCCGGGACCTGGCGCGACCATCTGGTGTGGGACGAGCGATCGCTGATTCAGAAGGAAACCCACCCCCGCGATCCGCGCGGGAAGGAGGCGATCAGCCACTATACGGTGCTCGAGCCGCTCAGGGGCGCCGCGCTGATCGAGGTGCGGTTGGTGACGGGGCGGCGGAATCAAATCCGGGTTCAGGCGCGGCTGCGCGGCCACACGCTCGTCGGTGAACAACGCTACACCTACGGGCCGGATACGCTCCGATCGATTGCGTTCCCGCGCCAGGCGCTCCACGCGCACCGGCTGGTGTTCAAGCACCCGGTGGATGGCAGGGAACTCCGCTTCGAGGCGCCGTTACCGCAGGATCTGGTCGATCTGATCGCTCGGCTGCGGCACGGGCCCGGACGGCAGGCCTGAAGGCAGCCCTTCCGCCTTCGCTGAAGCGACGGCGGACCACCGAGCCTTGTCGAAAGTGGTTAGGGCTGCTTGCTTTTGTACACCCTACCTGCGCGCATCACGAATGCGACGCGCTTGACTGCGTTGATGTCGGTAGTCGGATCGCCGTCGAGCGCAACGATGTCGGCCTCGTAGCCCGGCGCCAGCGTGCCGATGGTCTTCTCGAGCCGCATCGACCGCGCGGCCAGCGACGTCGCGGAGACGATGGCGTCCATCGGCTTCTGTCCGCCCTGGCGCACGCGCGCCACGATCTCGTCCGCGTTGTGCCCGTGCGCGCCCGCCACCGCGTCGGTCCCGATCACCATCATCAGCTTGGGCGTCGCGACCGCTCTCTTGATCATCGCCTCGTTGAGGGCGAGACCTTTCTCCATGAACGCGAAGCCTTCCTCGTTGTAGTTCCCGATGCCGAGATAGTGTGACTTGTTCGCCAGGTAGTTCTGGAGCACGACGCCGACGTTGGGATCGAAGTAGACCCCTTTGTCGGCCATCAGCTTGAGGACTTCGTCGGTCGCGAACACGCCGTGCTCGATCTGCTGGCAGCCGGCGTTGACCGACGCCTTGATCGACTCCGGGCTGTGCGCGTGGACCATCGTGCGCATGCCGATGGCGTTCGATTCGCCGCACACCGCTTGCAGCTGCTCGTCGGTCATCGTCTGCTTGCCGCCGTCGCGGATGCTCGCCGACGCGAAGATCTTGACGACGTCTGCGCCGTCGACCTTCAGCTGACGGACTTTCTCCCGAATCTCGGCCGGCGTCCCGCTGCGCTCGTTGATCTGACGAATCGACGTCAGGATACGGGGACCTGGCAGCACGCCACGGGCGATGGCGTCGCGCAACTCGAGATCGTTGGCCTGTCCGGGACTTTGAATCGTCGTGAAGCCGGCCATCAACGTGACGTACGCGTTCTCGGCGCTATAAAGAATCTCTTGTGCAGGCGTGCCCGGCCTGGCGGCGTAGCGCCCGTCCTTGTCGAAATGCCAGCCGACGTGCGCGTGCACGTCGATCATGCCAGGCATCGCGGTGAGCGTGCCCAGGTTGTAGGTCGCGGCGCCCGAGGTGTCCGGGCCGATCGACGTGATTTTGGATCCCTGGACCGTGATCGTGACGTTGCTGAGGACCCTGCCCGTACCGTCGAGCGCTTTCGCCGCGCGAATCCGCACGATCTGGTCCTGCGACGACAGCGCGACCGGCGCCATGACCGCCGCACACAGCGCGGCTCTGAAGGCAGTGATTCGCATCAGTTTCCTCCGGGAACGCGGTGCGCGCATTATAATCCTCTGACCGGAGTCATGCCGAAACCCGCGTTCGCCGCGCTGCTCGTGGCAGCTGCGACTGTCGTCGTGGCGCCCGCCCCGTCCGAACAGGACTGGCCGTTTTACGGCGGGGATCAAGGCGGCGCCAAGTTCTCTCCGCTGGCGGACCTCACCCCGTCAACCGCCGTGCGAATCGGGGTCGCGTGGGAATGGACGCCGCGCGAGAAGGCACTCGATGCGTTCGGAACCCGTCCGGGGAATTTCCAGACGACGCCACTGATGATCGACAACGTGCTCTACCTGAGCACACCCTACAACCGTGTGGTCGCGCTTAACGCCGAAACCGGCGCCGAGCTGTGGGCCTTCGATCCGAAAGCGTACGAGGACGGTCAGCCGCCCAACGGTACCGGGTTCGTTCATCGCGGCGTGGCCGCATGGCGCGACACCGCCAACGGCAACAAGCTGCGGATCTTCATCAACAGCCGCTATCGCCTGATCTGTCTTGACGCGGCGACGGGCGTCCCGGTCGAATCGTTCGGCGCGGGTGGCGCTGTCGATTTGAGCCGGGGGCTGGTCTGGGAGATCCAGAAGAAGCACTACACGAACACGTCGCCCCCGATCGTCTACAAGAACCTCGTGATCCTCGGCAACGGCGTGGGCGATCGCCTCGTGTACCGCAACGATCCGCCCGGCGACATCCGCGCCTTCGACGCCCACACGGGAAAGCAGGTGTGGACCTTCCACACGATTCCGCAGCCGGGCGAACTCGGGAACGACACGTGGCTGCAGGATTCGTGGAGCTTCACCGGACATACCAATGCCTGGGCGCCGATGACCCTCGACGCCGAGCGCGGGCTCGTCTTCGTGCCGCTCGGCACGCCGAGCAACGATTTCTTCGGCGGCCGCCGCCCCGGCGCCAATCTGTTTGCCGAGTCGCTCGTCTGTCTCGACGCGAACACCGGCGTGCGCAAGTGGCACTACCAGTTGGTCCATCACGGACTGTGGGACTACGACAACCCGTCGCCGCCCAACCTGGTCACGATTCGTGTTGACGGCCGGACCATCGACGCCGTCGTGCAGCTGACCAAACAGGGGTACGCCTTCGTCTTCGATCGCGTCACCGGCAAACCGGTCTGGCCGATCGAGGAACGGCCGGTTCCGGCGAGCGACGTCGACGGGGAGCAGGCCTGGGCGACGCAGCCGGTGCCGACGCGGCCGCCCGCCTTCTCGGAGCAGGGCGTGTCGCTCGCCGACGCGTTCGATCTCACGCCCGAGTTGAAGGCGGCGGCGCAAAAGGAATTGCAGAAATTCCGTATCGGTCCGCTGTTCACACCGCCAAGCTTCCGTGGCACCGTGCAGCGCCCCGGGCTCATCGGCGGCGCCAATTGGGGCGGCGGCGCCTTCGACGCGCGATCCGGTGTCCTGTTCTTCAAGACGACGAACCAGGCGAACATCGCTCGAATCGGAAAAAGCGACCGTTCGAGTACGAACCCGCGCGCCTCCGAAGTGGACGCCGACTACACACGTGTCGGCGACACCAACGCGGAGTTCATGGATGGGCTTCCCCTGCTCAAGCCGCCGTACGGCCAGCTGGTGGCGCTGGATCTGAATCGCGGCGCCATAAAATGGCGCGTCCCGTTCGGAGACACGCCCTCGCTGCGTCGGCATCCCGCGCTCAAGGGAGTGGCATTGCCGGCATCACTCGGCGTCGCGGGAGCGCCAGGTGTGGTCGCGACCGCCGGCGGTCTCATCTTCGGCAGCGGCGGCGATCTCGCGTTTCACGCCGTCGACGCGGCGACGGGCGCGGAGGTCTGGCAAGCGCCGCTCACACGTCGCGGAAACGGCACGCCGATGACCTATCGGGCGCGCAACGGGCGGCAGTTCGTGGTGATCGCCACCGGCGGCGGCGAAGACGCCTCGCTGATGGCGTTTGCCTTAGCGAAGTAGTACGAAGTACGTCGTGTCCGGCTTTAGACGGACCGGCTTGGAGGACATGTGGTAGCGGCTCTCATACTCGCTCTGGCGGCTTCATCGATTTCTGGCGTCGTGCGCGATCAGATGGGCGGCGTGGTCCCCGGTGCGGCGGTCATCGTCAAGCCGGCGTCCGGGGCCGAGCGTCAGACATTTACCGGGGCGGACGGCCGCTTCACCATCGAGACCCCTGAGACCGGCGAGGTGACCATCGTCGTTCGCGCCGGCGGGTTCGCCGAGAAGACGCAGAAGGTATCGATCTCGAATGGATCCATCGAAATCACCGTCGAGCCCGCGACGCTGCTGGAGACGGTGACGGTGACACCGACACGAACCGAGCAGCGGCTCGGCGACGTGCCGGCAAGCGTCAGCGTCCTGACGAGCGAGGCGATCGAAGCGTCGCCGGCGATGCTCGCCGACGACGTGCTGCGACAGGTGCCGACGTTCAGCCTCTTTCGCCGGACCAGCGGCCTGGTGGCGCAGCCGACCACCCAGGGCGTCTCGCTGCGGGGGATCGGGCCCAGCGGTCAGAGCCGAACCCTCGTCCTGCTCGACGGCATCCCTTTCAACGATCCGTTTGGCGGTTGGGTGTACTGGACCAGGGTGCCGCTCGCCAGCGTGGACCGCGTCGAGATCACCGAGGGCACGTCGTCGAGTCTGTACGGCAACATCGCGATGGGTGGTGTCATCAACATCATCACCAGCCGGCCGACGCGCCGGACCATCGAGCTCAAACCGCAGTTCGGCAGCAAGAACAGTCCCAAGTTCGACTTCTTCGCGAGCGACCAGTTCACCAGCAAGGTGTCGGCGGCGGTCGAAGGCAGCTTCTTGAATACCGACGGGTTCCCGATCGTGGCGGCGCCCGAGCGCGGCCCCATCGACAACAACGCCGACGTCCAGTACAAGAACCTTTCGACCAAACTCGAGTTCACGCCCTCCGAGCGTATTCAGAGTTTCTTTCGCGCCGGCTATTTCTCGGAGAGCCGCGTCAATGGCAAGGTCGGCGAAGTGAACGACACGCGGTGGACGACGCTGAACGGCGGCGTCCGCGCGCGCCTCGCGGACGGCAGCGATCTTCAGGCTCGGGTGTTCGCCGACGTCTCCCGTACGCACTTCAACTTCCTCGCGGTCACCAACGCCGCGACGACGCGAAACGTTGTCCGGTTGGCGACGGACCAGAACGTGCCGACCAACGGCGTCGGTGGCATGGCCCAGTGGTCCAAGTCGATCGGCTCCTCGAATGTGTTCTCGGCCGGATTCGATTTCCGATGGGTGGATGGCGACAGCCAGGAGGCGGCGTACGTGGCGGCCGTGCCGACATCCATTACCGGTGTGACGCAGGCGGCTGCGCTCTCTGTAAACCGGATATCAGGCGGGACGCAGCAGAGTCTGGGCGGATTCGTTCAGGACATCCTGACGCCGATTGAAAAGCTCGTCATCACGTTGAGCGCGCGCGTCGATCGCTGGAACAACTACGACGGGCACAATCTCGAGACGACGGTCGCCACCGGCCAGCCGACGGCCAACAATCGGCCGACCATTCCCGACAAGAGCGACACGGTGGTGAGCCCGCACGTGGGGGCGCTGTATCACGTGACGGATCGGGTCAGCGTCTGGGGCGCCGCCAATTCGGGATTCCGCGCGCCGACGCTGACGGAGCTGTACCGGCAGTTCTCTGTCGGAGCTGTGACGACACGTCCCAACGACCAGCTGGGCCCCGAGCGGCTGGTCGGCGGCGAGGCCGGGGTCAACGTCGCACCTGCTCGCAACGTCTCGGTCCGGCTGACGTGGTTCGACAACCGGATCACCAACCCCATTTCGAACGTCACCTTGAACGCGACGCTGGCGCAAAAGCAGAACCTCGGCACGACGCGGGTCCGAGGCTTCCAGACCGACCTCGATTATCGGGTCGGGCCCTCATGGCGGTTCTCGGCGGCGTATGTCTTCGACGATGCAAAAGTGACCGACGGCGGGGTGGCGAATGCCGCGCTGGTGGGCAAGACCATCCAGCAGGTGCCACGCCATCGCGGGTCCCTCCAGGCCGCATACTCGAATGCGAAGTTCGCGACTGTCGCCATCGGCGCTCAGTTCGTGGGTCTGCAGTACAACGACGACCTGAACGTCAACTTCATCCCGGTCGCGACGTTGACCAGCGCGGGCTATGACGCGTCGTTCCCGGCCGGCCTGCCAGGCTATACGTTCGTGGATCTGACCGTGTCGCGCGCGATTAGTCACAATCTTCAGGCATTTTTCGGGATTCAGAACCTCTTCGACCAGGTCTATTTCGTCCAGACCAACCCCTCCACGATCGGCACGCCGCGCCTGGTCAACGGGGGGCTCCGCGTACGCTGGAACGGGCGCTAGCTCACGATTGGACGGCGGTTGGCGAGCAAATTGCTGACTGAGCTTGAGTAGGTATGAAACTCATCGTTCAGCCAGATGCCGGAATCGCCCCCATCGTCACGGCGATCAAACAGGCCCGTAAGTCGGTCGATGTCCTGATTTTCAGGCTCGATCGCCTGGAGATCGCGCGCGCCTTGGAGGCCGCCGTTGCCCGCGGTGTGCGGGTGCGGGCCCTCACAGCCCATCAGAACCGCGGTGGCACCAAAGTCCTCCGCAAGCTCGAGATGGACCTTCTGGAGGCGGGTGTCACCGTGTCGCGGACTGCCGACGACCTGGTCCGTTACCACGGGAAGATGATGATCGTCGACAGCCGGATCCTTCACATCTACGGCTTCAACTTCACCCGCCTCGACATGGAGAAGAGCCGGAGCTTCGGCATCGTGACGAAGAACCACAAGCTCGTCAACGAAGCGATGAAGCTGTTCGAAGCAGACTTCGAGCGGCAGCCCTACGCGTCGGCGTACCCGCGCTTCGTCGTCAGCCCCGAAAATGCGCGGGACCGCCTGGCCGCCTTCCTCAAGGGCGCGCGCAAGCAGCTCCTCATCTACGACCCGCAGGTTTGTGACGATGCGATGCTCCGGATTATCAGCGACCGCATCAAGGCAGGTGTCGAGGTGAAGATCATCGGCGCGGTCGAAGCCAAGTGGAACATCAGCGGCGAGCCGTTTCCGGGCAAGCGCATGCACGTGCGCGCCATGGTCTGCGACGGCAAGCGCGCCTTCGTCGGCAGCCAGAGCCTTCGCCGCCTCGAGCTCGAGAGCCGCCGCGAAGTTGGCATCATCGTCACGGACGACGTCGTGGTCGGTCAGCTCAAGCAGTACTTCGAGCTTGATTGGTCGAAGACCGAGGCCGGCCGGAGAGAAGCGAAGAAAGCCGCGAAGGCCGAGAAAAAAGAAGAAAAGCTGGCCGCGGCCTCGTAGGAAGTCTGAAGTCTCAAGTCTGACTCAGACCTCTGACTTGCGTGCCTCCGAGTTCCGACCGGGTACTTCAGACGTCTGACTTCCAACTTCAGACTTCTGCGGCCTTCGCCAGAAATCCATCGTCGACACCCGATGCACGCAGCCGACGGTGCAGTACGGCGCGCATGACTTCGGCGTCGCGAATTCCCGCCGGATATCCTCGAGCGTGTAGCGTTCGAGCGGCACGCCTGGATGGCCGCGCTGCTGTGAACAGTAGTGCACGAGGCCATCCTCGCAAATATAGAGGTAGCGCGCGCCGGCGCGGCAGCGCCACTCGTTCGGCTTGCCATCCGCCAGGTTGTCCTGAAAGCTGCGAATTCCCGAATAGAGATTCTTGAACACCTGCCAGGGCCCGTTGATCGCTGCCGACACCTCGTCGTAGACCTTGCGCTCGACCGGAGCGAGCGACTTGAGGCGGCCCGACCCGTCGTGGATGATGCCGATCGACGTGGAGAAGCCCAGCTCGCGGGCGCGGTTGTTGATGGTACGGGCGTCCTCAGGGTTCCTGATGCCGCCGCCGAGCACGGAGTTGATGTTCACGTCGAACGTCGCGTGGGCCTTGAGGTGCTGAAGCTTCTGGTCGAGTAAGCGCAGGCTCTTCTTCGACACGTCGTCCGGCTCGACGTTGTCGATGCTGATCTGCAGGAAGTCGAGTCCCGCCGCGTTCAACTGCTCGATACGCTTCGGGACCAGGAAGTAGCCGTTCGTGATCAGGCCGGCCATCATTCCCCTGGCGCGGATGTGCCCGATCAGCGGGTCGAGATCCGGATGCAGCATCGGCTCGCCGCCGCTGAACGCCACGACCGACGTGCCGAGCGACGCCAGCTGATCGATCCGCGCCTTCATGACGTCTGCCGGCACCGGGGCCGACACCTTGTCGTACTCGTTGCAGTAGCCGCAGTCGATGTTGCAGCGGCGGATAGGGATGATTTGGACGAGCAGCGGGTGCGCCGTATGCACGAGCCCGCGGGCGAACTCCCTGAGCGACCGGGCTTTACGGCTGGCGTTACTGAAAGGCACGATCAGAAAAGTATAGCACCCGCCTTGCGTCGCGGCCCGGCCGCTAGGCCACTAAGCGGTCGACGCCTCGGCCGGGCGCGTGCGCCGCACGTGCTGGCCGACCTTCAACGATCCGTCAAAGATTGGTCCGACGGGGATGAAGCCCCACAGGCGGTGCCGTGCTACGGCGGCCAGGCCCGCCGACGCGATGCAGCCGCAATTGCTGCAGTCGGGGTTGCCGCCGAACTGGCAGGGTGTAATCCGCGTCTTCAGGTCGGCGGAAATGGTCGCCGTCGTCTTCGAGAACACGCACTCGGCGGGGGACGCGGGTGGATTCGCGTAGACGTCGAGCAGGCCTTTCGGCAGCGCCAGCTTGGGAAAGCGCAGCCGTAGCGCCATCAAGTCCGCGACCACGCGCTCGCGATCGACCGGCCGCAACCGCTCGTCCGACACTTCGCCGATTTGCGGCGTGTAGAGGCTGACCCAGATCTTTTCGACTTCCGACCGGGCGGACCAGAAGTGGAGGAACTCTTCGATGTAGCCGTTGCGATTGACCTGCTGCCGCGTCACCGTGCAGTGCACGGTGATTGTGTGACCGGCGATGTGCTTCAGAATCCGGTCGTAGGTGGCCGGGGTGCGGCGCTTGTCGTGCTCGGGCTGCAGGCCGTCGATCGAGACGACGAGCGACAGGCGCGGCAGGGTATGCCACTCGGCGGGAATTTCCCGCACGGCGCTGGTGACCACCTGCACGTGGATGCCGCGCTTCGCCAGGATCGGCAGGAGCGTGTTCAGTTCGCGGTAGCGCACCAGCGGTTCGCCGCCGACGATCGACAGATGGAGCGGCCGCTGCCGGTCGACGATCCCGAGCACGCCGTCGATCAGCTCTTGTCCCTTGAAGTCGCGGACCTCGCGCAGCGTGATGTCGCCGCCCAGGTGGTCGTCGCCGTAGGCGTAGCACCCGGGGCACTTCAGCGGACACTCGCGGGTAATTTCCAGCGACAGCGCTGGTGTGTATCCCGTCAGGATCCGTCCCCACGCGCCTAAGATCCAATCCATCTCTTCACTATAATGCACGCCATGAAACGACGCACCCTGCTTCAGTGGCTTGGCGGCGTGGCAGGTGCGGCGGCGACCGTGCCGCTGCGCACGATGCGCGTGTTCGCGCAGCCGCGCGACCTCACGCATGAGTCGGTGGCGACCCTGTATGAAATCGCTGCGACCGTCCTGCCAGCCTCACTCGGGGCGACGCGCGTGCAAGGCATCGCCGACAAATTTGTCGCATGGACGCGCGGCTATCGCGAAGGCGTGGCGCTGTCGCACGGCTACGGCCATCCGCGCCTGCAGCGATCCGGCGCGTCGCCGGTGCCGGTTTACATCGCGCAGCTCGCGGCCCTGGCGGCCGAGGCGAACGCGAAAGGTGTACGGTGGTCGGCGCTCGACCTCGACACCCGCCGCCGGCTGCTCGACGCCGCGCTGGCGAAGGCCAACGTTCGCGGACTGCCGGCGCGGCCGACCGGCCAGCACGTCGTGTCGGATCTGATGGCGTTCTATTTCCGGAGTAGCGAAGCGAACGACGTCTGCTACAGCGCGATGATCAACCGCGAGGTGTGCCGACCGATCGCGATTACGACGCGGAAGCCCGCGCCGCTGGGGTGAGCAGAGTCAACGGTTATGCACGAAGGCTCGAAGGGAACGAAGGTCGCGAAGACCGGTTTTTTCAAGAAAAAGCTTCGTGTCTTCGTGACGACTTCGTGCCTTCGTGAAAAGCCGGCGTTCTGGCGGAGACGTTATGCCTGTGCATGAAACCGACGTTCTGATCATCGGCGGCGGCATCACCTCCGCGATGCTCGCGCAGAAGCTGGCGGAGATTGGGCCGGCGCGGAAGATCACCATTGTCGAAGCCGGCCGATCGATCTTCGACACCCAGAACCGCGGCCGCTATCGCGAACGGGCGATGGAGTACGGCGAGCATCCGTGGCACGACGACTACATCGAGGATCAGCAGGCTGCCGGCATCATCTCGATGACGATGGCCGTCGGCGGCCTGGCGCTGCACTGGGGCGGCGCCTGCAATCGGTTCTCCGAGGAGGACCTCCGCCTCAAGTCGATGTACGGCCTGGCCACGGACTGGCCGATCGAGTGGAGCGAACTCGAGCGCTATTACTGCGAAGCCGAGCGCCGGCTGAACGTGAGCGGCGAGCCGAGCCCGCATCCCGAAGACCGGCGGTCGCAGCCCTACCCGCAGGGCCCCATCCCGCTGTCCTACAACCTGCAGATTCTGAAGACGTGGGCCGAGAAGAGCGGCGTCAGGTTCTCGCCGCTGCCAATGGCGCGCAACCTGACCCCCTCAGGCGGACGCGGCGCGTGCTGCGTGTACGACACCTGCGGAGAGGTGTGTCCCTCTGGCGCCCGATACTCGCCGGACTACACGTTCCGACAGCTGATCGAGCCGAAGAGGATCGTCCTGCACGACCGGACGCTCGTCCGCCGGCTGATCCTCGACGAACGGCGCTCGACCCTCGTGGCGGCGCAAGGCGTCCATCAGGATCGACCCTCCGAGACGATCGAGTACCGCGCCCGGACGTTCGTGATCGCGTCGGGCTACTGCTGGAGCTCTCATCTGCTGCTGCTGTCGGCGAATGCGCGCTTTCCCGACGGTCTCGCGAACCGGTCGGGGCTGGTCGGCCGGTTCATGAACGGCCACACGTTCATCAATGCGACGGCGAACATCGACGATCAGACGTTCCCGGGTCAGAACATCACGCACAGCCTGATTTCACGCGAGTACTTCCGGTGTCCGACCAACCGTCCGTTCGTCCGTCACGACACGCGGGTGTGGGAAAGCTCCGCGGGGCGCGATCCACGCCTGCGCGCGCCTGACGGCACGCTGCTGCTTGGCGACGAGCTGATAGCCGACTGGCGATCGCGGACGAAAGGCAGCTCCGTGCGGCTGCGCGCGTACGTCGATGTCCATCCGTCGGCTGATAGCCGGCTGACGCTCGATCCCTCGAAGAAGAACCGCTACGCGGATCCGATGCCGAAGATCGAGCATCGGCTCGACGACGCGACCCGCGCGCGCGAGGCGGCCACCCGCGCACACGTGCAGGGCGTCTTCGCATCGCTCGCAAAGGCGAGCAACGGGCGCATCGTCAACAACAGTGAAGGGGACTACCTCGATCATCCCGGCGGCGGCTGCCGCATGGGCACCGATCCCGCGGCCAGCGTGTGCGACAGTTTCGGCCGCACCCACGATCACGAAAACCTGTTCGTGGTCGGCGCCCCGACGACGCCGACCGGCGGCTGCACGAACGGGACACTCACGTTCGTAGCGTTGACGTTACGCTCGGCGGAAGAGATTGGCCGAGGCTGACGCGGTCGACTCCCGTCAGTCCTACTTGACCGCCGTGAACATGATCTCCACGGCGCCATCCGCATTCATCAGCCCGGCGCCGACCGTCGCGCGCGCGGGGAAGTCCTTGCCGATCGGCTCGCGATACGACGCGTTCATGTCGGCGAACTTCGTCAGGTCCGGCAGATAGACCATCCCTTCGACCAGGTGGCTCCAGTCGAACCCGGCGGCTTTGAGCGTACGGCCGATCCGCGCCATCGTTTCCGCCGCCTGGCCTTTCACGTCGCCTTTGTTCGCCGGCGTGTTCCCGAGGATGCCCGAGAGGTACAGGCGATTGCCGACGCGGATCGCCGAGCTGAGGTTCGGGTTCTTCGTTCCCGGCTTGCCGTCTTCGGTCGGTGTCGTGATGGCGGTCTTCGTGCCCCGCACGGCCACCATCGTGATCTCGACGAGGTAGTCGTTCGAGTTGAGGGTCGCCTTGACGGTCGCGCGCGCGGGAGGATCGGTTGGAAAGTAGGTCCGGTAGACTTCGTTCATGTCCTGGAACGCGCCCGAGTCGGTGACGTAGACGCGCGCGCTGACGACGTCGGCGAACGTCATGCCGCCGGCCTTCAGCACTGTCGATGCGTTTTCCAGCACGGTCTTGGTCTGAGCTTTCATGTCGCCCTTGATCGGCGTGTTGTCTTTGCCGTTTCGGCTAATGAGCCCGGCCAGAAAGAGTGTGTTACCCGACTTGATGGCGTAGCTGTACGGGTTCGGCGAGCCGATCCACTCGCTCGGGTTGACGACGACGCGCTGACCGCCGTCAGGCACGGCGACCGCCGAAATCTCCACCAGCCCCTCGTTCAGAAGCGGCACGATGACGGTGGTGCGCGCCGGTGGATCCTTGGTCCAGTAGGTGCGATACACCTCGTTCATCGCCGCGAAGTCGCTCTGGTTCTTGAGATAGACCGTCATGCTGGCGGCATTTGCGAGGCTCGAGCCGGCCGTCTTGAGGGCGGCACTGATGTTGTCGAGCACCTGCTTGGTCTGGGCCTTGACGTCGCCGCCGGAGCCCAGCGTGCCCGACACATAGATCAGACC
>Ga0207641_10001529_pt1 | contig 22666 bp, 13 predicted proteins | sample KBSSwiS62_FD_184306 | JGI IMG/M metagenome (GOLD analysis project Ga0207641, IMG submission 184306) | Switchgrass rhizosphere microbial communities from Kellogg Biological Station, Michigan, USA - KBS Switchgrass S6-2 (SPAdes) (version 2) | ecosystem: Host-associated > Plants > Roots >... | reverse complement strand
AATGGTTGAACTGAATTCGCTGCTGCAGGGCTTCGCCGTCGTCCTGACGCCGCTGAACATCGGCCTGATGTTCGTCGGCATCACGCTCGGCGTGCTGATCGGCGTCCTGCCGGGGCTCGGCGGCGCCAACGGCGTCGCGATCCTGCTGCCGCTGACCTTCACGATGTCGCCGACCTCGGCGATCGTGATGCTCTCGTGCATCTACTGGGGCGCGCTCTTCGGCGGCGCGATCACCTCGATCCTGTTCAACATCCCGGGCGAGCCGTGGTCGGTCGCGACCACCTTCGACGGCTACCCGCTGGCGCAGAAAGGGCAGGCCGGCCAGGCGCTGACGGCCGCCTTCACGTCGTCGTTCATCGGCGCGCTCGTCGCCGTGCTGATGATCACCTTCCTCGCGCCGATGGTCGCGAAGTTCGCGCTTCGCTTCGGCGCGCCCGAGTTCTTCGCCGTCTACCTGCTCACCTTCTGCAGCTTCGTCGGCATGGGCAAGGGGTCGCCGTTCAAGATCCTGGTCTCGATGGCGCTCGGCTTCGCGCTCGCCGCCGTCGGCATGGACACCGTCACCGGCCAGCTGCGAATGACCTTCGGCCAGGCCGAGCTGATGCGCGGCTTCGACTTCCTGATCGCGGTCATCGGCCTGTTCGGCATCGGCGAAATCCTGCTCTCGATGGAAGAGGGCCTGGCGTTCTCGGGCAAGGCGGCGCGGATCAACCCGAAGGTCGTCTGGGAGACGTGGAAGCTGCTGCCGCGCTTCTGGGTGACTTCCGTGCGCAGCTCGCTGGTCGGCATCTGGATGGGCATCACGCCGGGCGGCGCGACCCCGGCGTCGTTCATGAGCTACGGCCTCGCCAAGAAGATGTCGCGCAACGGCGCTAAGTTCGGCACCGGCGAGCTCGAGGGCGTGGTCGCGCCGGAGACGGCGGCGCACGCCGCCGGCACGAGCGCGCTGCTGCCGATGCTCGCGCTCGGCATCCCGGGCTCGCCGACGGCGGCCGTGCTGCTCGGCGGCCTCCTCATCTGGGGCCTGCAGCCCGGGCCGCTGCTCTTCGTCGAGCAGAAGGATTTCGTCTGGGGCCTGATCGCCAGCATGTACCTCGGCAACATCGCCGGCCTGATCGTCGTGCTGACGACGGTGCCCCTGTTCGCGTCGATCCTGCGCATCCCGTTCTCGATCATCGCGCCGGTGATCATCGTCATCTGCGCGATCGGCGCCTACACCGTGCACAGCGCGATGCTCGACGTCTGGTTCATGCTCGGCTTCGGCGTCGTCGGCTACCTGTTCAAGAAGCTCGACTACCCGCTTGCGCCGCTGGTGCTGGCGCTCGTCCTCGGCGACAAGGCCGAGGATTCGTTCCGCCAGTCGATGCTGGTCTCGCAAGGCGACGTCACCATCATGTGGTCGAACAGCCTGGTCGGCTCGATCACGACGCTGGCGCTGGTGCTCCTGTTCTGGCCGCTGCTCTCGAAGCTGCTCGGCCTGATCAGGCGGCCGAAGAAGATCGATCCGATCCTCGCCGAGCAGCCCGTCGACTAGGCCGTCCGAAGCCCTGGAGATCGCCATGACCGTCATCGCGTTGACCGAGGAAATGGGATCGCTCGCGACGGACGTCGCCGACCACCTCGCCACCGACCTCGGCCTCGCGGTGATGCGCCACGAGGTGGTCGACGCCGTCTCGAGCCGGATGCACGTGCCGACGAGCCTGATCAACCGGCTTCGCGAAGGCAAGGCCGGAGCGCTCGAGCGCCTGCGCGCCGACAAGGCGAGCCTGGCCGTCTACATGACCGAGGAGGTGCTGGAGGTCGCCGCGCGCGGCAACGTCGTCCTGCGCGGCTGGGGCGCGACGTGCCTGCTGCGCACGGTGCCCCACGTCGTCTGCGTGCGGGTCACGCGGCCGTTCGCGCAGCGCGTCGCCTGGCTGCGCGAGCAGCTCGGCGCCGACGACATCGCCTTCGTCGAAGAGGAGATCCGGCGCAGCGACCGTGCCCATGCGGCACGCATGCACGCGCAGTTCGGCGTCACCTGGGGCGACCCGCTGCTCTACGACCTCGTTCTCAACACCGATCGTCTCTCGGTCGAGACCTGCGCCCGGCAGATCGCCGCGCTGGCTCAGCGCCCGGAGTTCGCCGAGACCGACGCCTCGCGCGCGATGCTGCAGAACATGGCGCTCGACGCGCGCGTTCGCGCCGCGTTGCGCGCCGACCCGGCGACGCGCGACATCGACGTGACGGTGGCCAGCGACGCCGGGCGGATCGTCCTCGCCGGCATCGTGCTCGATGCCGGCGAGATGCCGGCGGCGGAGCGGGTGGCCCGGGCGGTCGCCGGCGTGACGGCGGTCGACAACCAGCTGAAAGTGATGGCGAGATCGCGCCAGTTTCCGTCGGCCTTCCCGTAGCCGGCACGCGGCTTCAGATCTTGCCGCGCTGCTTCAGCCGGCTCAGGGTTTCGGCCGAGAGGTTGAGGTAGGCGGCGAGCTCCTTCTTCGGGATCCGCTCGGCGAGCTCCGGGTGCTTCCTCATGAACCGGCGCACGCGCCCCGGCGCGTCGAGCAGGTGCAGGGTGATCGTGTGCGCCATGATCTCGCTCATCAGGCGCATCACCTCGTGCTCGAAGGTCGCCTTGAACTTCGGATGCCGGTCCATGAACGCGACCCAGGTCGGCATCGGCAGCTTGGCGACGCGCGCCTTGGTCAGGCAGACGATGCTGTACGGCGTCGGCGTGTTGAGGCGCCAGGCGGCGTAGCTGGTCTCGATGTCGTGCTCGTCGGCGAAGCGAAGGATCATCTCCTTGGCGTTGGCGTTGGTGACGACGCGCTTGAGGACGCCGTCGAGCACGAAGTACTGCTCCATCTCGTGCACCCCCTGGTCGAGCAGGCTTTCGCCCTTGGCGCAGTCGACGACGAGCAGGTGCGGCTCGAGCTCCTCGCGCTCGCCGTCGAGCATCTCCTTCAAGACGATGTTCTGCGCCAGCTGGGCGCGGATGACGTTTCGCTCCGGGTGGTTGGCGATGGCGATCGAGGGCATGGAGGGTGGCGGCGCGCGAGATCGGCGCTCGCAAACTGGAAAAGTTGACCCGGGTCAACGGTGTTCTGCGGGTCGATTCCTATGATAAGTCCGCGCTATTGATTCACGTTCGACTCCCAAGGAGACATCGATGTCCGCCGTCATGAAACCGCAGCCGGGCACCGCCACGGCCAACGACGCGCCGGCGAGCGGCGAAGGCAGCGCGAAGACCGACGAGACGATCGACGGCTTCCATCTCGTCATCGAGGCGCTGAAGCTGAACGGCATCGACACCGTCTTCGGCCTGCCCGGAATCCCGATCACCGACCTGACGCGCAAGATGCAGGCGGAGGGCCTTCGCGTCATCTCGTTCCGCCACGAGCAGCACGCCGGCAACGCCGCCGCCGCGGCGGGCTTCCTCACCGGCACGCCCGGCATCTGCCTCACCGTCTCGGCGCCCGGCTTCCTCAACGGCCTGACCGCACTCGCCAACGCGACGACCAACTGCTTCCCGATGATCCTCATCAGCGGCTCGAGCGAGCGCGAGATCGTCGACCTGCAGCAGGGCGACTACGAGGAGATGGACCAGCTCGCGATCGCCAAGCCGCTGTGCAAGGCGGCGTTTCGCGTCCTGCACGCGGAAGACATTGGCATCGGCATCGCGCGTGCGATCCGCTCTGCGGTGTCGGGCCGTCCCGGCGGCGTCTATCTCGACTTTCCGGCCAAGCTGTTCTCGCAGGCGGTCGACGCTGCGGCGGGCAAGCGCTCGCTGGTCAAGGTCGTCGACCCGGCACCGCGCCAGCTGCCCGCGCCCGACGCGGTCGAGCGCGCCATCGAGGTGCTGAAGGGCGCCAAGCGCCCGCTCATCATCCTCGGCAAGGGCGCGGCGTACGCGCGCGCCGACGCCGAGATCCGCGCCCTGATCGAGAAGACCGGCATTCCCTACCTGCCGATGTCGATGGCCAAGGGCCTCTTGCCCGACACGCACGAGCAATCGGCGGCGGCGACGCGCTCGTACGTGCTCGCCGAGGCCGACGTCGTGATGCTGATCGGCGCGCGCCTCAACTGGCTGCTCTCGCACGGCAAGGGCAAGACCTGGGGCGGCGCGAACGCCGCCGAGCGCAAGTTCATCCAGGTCGACATCTCGCCGACCGAGGCCGACAGCAACGTGGCGATCGCCGCGCCGCTGGTCGGCGACATCGGCTCGTGCGTCGGCGCGCTCGTCAACGGCCTCGGCGCCAAGTGGTCGAAGCCACCGGCGGAGTGGACCGGCGCTATCAACGAGCGCAAGGAGAAGAACCTCGCCAAGATGGCCGAGACGCTGGCGAAGAACCCGTCGCCGATGAGCTTCCAGAGCGCGCTCAACGTCATCCGCGACGTCGTCAAGGCGAACCCGGAGGCGATCGTCGTCAACGAGGGCGCCAACACGCTCGACTTCGCGCGCTCGATCGTCGACATGTACGAGCCGAGGAAGCGCCTCGACGTCGGCACCTGGGGAATCATGGGAATCGGCATGGGCTTCGCCGTCGCCGCCGCGGTGACGACCAAGAAGCCCGTGATCGCGATCGAGGGCGACAGCGCGTTCGGCTTCTCCGGCATGGAGGTCGAGACGATCTGCCGCTACGGCCTGCCGATCTGCGTCGTCGTCTTCAACAACAACGGCGTCTACAAGGGCACCGACACCAACCCGCGCGGCGGCGACGTCGCGCCGACGGTCTTCGTCAAGGGCGCGCGCTACGACAAGATGATGGAGGCGTTCGGCGGCGTCGGTGTCAACGCGACCAATCCCGACGAGCTGAGGAAGGGCCTCACCGCGGCGGTCGCGTCCGGCAAGCCAACGCTCATCAACGCCGTCATCGACGAGACGGCGGGGACCGAGAGCGGCCGCATCACGAGCCTCAACCCGACCGCGGCGAAGAAGAAGTGACCTTTTCGACACGACCCCTCAGGAACCCACGATGAGCGAAACAAAAGCACTCGACGGCGTCCGCATCCTCGACTTCACGCACGTCCAGTCCGGGCCGACGTGCACGCAGCTGCTCGCCTGGTTCGGCGCCGACGTGATCAAGGTCGAGAAGGCGGGCGAGGGCGACGCCACGCGCGGCCAGCTGCGCGACATCCCCGATGTCGACAGCCTCTACTTCACGATGCTCAACCACAACAAGCGCTCGATCACGGTCAACACGAAGGACCCGAAGGGCAAGGAAGTCGTCGACCGGCTGATCAAGTCGTGCGACGTCCTTGTCGAGAACTTCGCGCCCGGCGCGCTCGACCGCATGGGCTTCACGTGGGAGCACATCCACAAGCTCAACCCGCGCATGATCGTCGCCTCGGTGAAAGGCTTCGGCCCGGGCCCGTACGAGGACTGCAAGGTGTACGAGAACGTCGCCCAGTGCGCCGGCGGATCGGCCTCCACCACCGGCTTCGACGACGGCCCGCCGCTCGTCACCGGCGCGCAGATCGGCGATTCGGGCACGGGGCTGCACCTCGCGCTCGGCATCGTCGCGGCGCTCTACCAGAGGAACACGACCGGCAAGGGCCAGAAGGTGCTCGCCGCGATGCAGGACGGCGTCCTCAACCTCTGCCGGGTCAAGCTGCGCGACCAGCAGCGCCTCGATCGAACCGGCGTGATGACGGAGTACCCGCAGTATCCCGACGTCGGCTTCGGCGACGCGGTGCCGCGCGCCGGCAATGCCTCGGGCGGTGGCCAGCCGGGCTGGATCCTGAAGTGCAAGGGCTGGCAGAACGACCCCAACGCGTACATCTACTTCATCACGCAGGCGCCGGTGTGGGCGGCGATCTGCAAGGTGATCGGCGAGGAAGGCTGGATCACCGACCCGAACTACGCGACGCCGAAGGCACGCCTGCCGCACCTGAAGTCGATCTTCGCGCGGATCGAGGAATGGACGATGACCAAGACCAAGTTCGAGGCCATGGACATCCTCAACAAGTTCGACATCCCGTGCGGGCCGATCCTGTCGATGAAGGAGATCGCCGAGGAGCCGTCGCTGCGCGCGACCGGCACCGTCGTCGAGGTCGACCACCCGACGCGCGGCAAGTACCTCACCGTCGGCAACCCGATCAAGCTCTCCGACAGCATCACCGAGGTGAAGCGCTCGCCGCTGCTCGGCGAGCACACCGAGGAAGTGCTGAAGGAACTCGGCTACTCGGCCGGCGAGATGGCGACGCTGCGCGAGGCGAAGATCATCTGACGCTTGCGCGTCCCTTCCCTGTTCCAGCTTCAAGCGAGAGACCACCATGAGCAAAGACAAGACCAAGGTTCGCCAGCTCCTCGACGCCGTCAAGGCGTCGGGCCGCACCTCGCTCACCGCGCCCGAGGGCAAGCAGGTCTGCGACGCCTACGGCATCGCCGTGCCGGGCGAAGGCGTCGCCAGGAATGCCACCGAGGCGGGCAAGCTCGCGTCGGAGATGGGCTTTCCGGTGGTGATGAAGATCGTCTCGCCCGACATCCTCCACAAGACCGAGGCCGGCGGCGTGATCGTCGGCGTGAAGAGCGCCGACGAAGCGACCCAGGCCTACGACACGATCCTCGCCAACGCCAAGAAGTACAAGGCCGACGCCAAGATCGACGGCATCCAGGTTCAGCAGATGCTGAAGGGCGGCCAGGAGGTGATCGTCGGCGCGGTGACCGACGGCAGTTTCGGCAAGCTCGTCGCGTTCGGCCTCGGCGGCGTCCTCGTCGAGGTGCTGAAGGACATCACCTTCCGCCTCGCGCCGGCGACGAAGGCCGACGCGCTCTCGATGCTCGACGGCATCCAGGCGGCCGAGATGCTGAAGGGCGTGCGCGGCGGCGACGCGGTCAACCGCGACGCGCTCGCGAGCCTGATCGTCGGCGTCAGCGAGCTGGTCAGCGACTTCCCCGAGATCTCGGAGATGGACCTGAACCCGGTCTTCGCGACCAAGGAAGGCGCGGTTGCCGCCGACGTCCGCATCGTCGTCGACTTCGCGCAGAAGCCGGCGCGCTACCGCCCGCCCGAGGCCGACGTCGTGACGTCGATGAAGCGGATCATGGAGCCGAAGGCGGTGGCGGTGATCGGCGCGTCGGACGAGACCGGCAAGATCGGCAACTCGGTGATGAAGAACCTCATCAACGGCGGCTACAAAGGCCAGATCTATCCGATCCACCCGAAGGCGGCCGAGATCATGGGCCACAAGGCCTACAAGAGCGTCAAGGACGTTCCCGGCGAGATCGACACGGCCGTGTTCGCGATCCCCGCCAAGCTCGTCGCCGGCGCGCTCACCGAGTGCGGCGAGAAGAAGATCGCCGGCGCGATCCTGATCCCCTCGGGCTTCGCCGAGACCGGCAACCACGAGGGGCAGGCCGAGCTGGTCGAGATCGGCCGCAAGTACAACATCCGCATGATGGGGCCGAACATCTACGGCTTCTATTACACGCCGGCCAATCTCTGCGCCACCTTCTGCACCGCCTACGACGTCAAGGGATCGACCGCGCTGTCGTCGCAGTCGGGCGGCATCGGCATGGCGATCATCGGCTTCTCGCGCTCGGCCAAGATGGGCGTCTCGGCGATCGTCGGCCTCGGCAACAAGAGCGACATCGACGAGGACGACCTGCTCCTTTTCTTCGAGCAGGACCCTAACACCAAGGTGATCGCGCAGCACTGCGAGGACCTGAAGGACGGTCGCGCGTTCGCCGAGGTCGCCAAGCGCGTCTCGAAGAAGAAGCCGGTGATCATGCTCAAGGCGGGCCGCACCGCGCTCGGCGCCGCGGCCGCGAGTTCGCACACCGGCGCGCTCGCCGGCAACGACAAGATCTACGAGGACGTACTGCGCCAGTCGGGCGTGATCCGCGCCCGCTCGCTGCGCGACCTGCTCGACTTCGCGCGCGGCGTGCCGATGCTGCCGACGCCCAAGGGCGAGAACATCGTCATCATCACCGGCGCCGGCGGCTCCGGCGTGCTGCTCTCGGACGCCTGCGTCGACAACGGGCTGAAGCTGCTCAAGCCCATGCCGGCCGACCTCGACGCCGCGTTCCGCAAGTTCATCCCGCCGTTCGGCGCGGCCGGCAACCCGGTCGACATCACCGGCGGCGAGCCGCCGATCACCTACATGAACACGGTGCGCCTCGGCCTCGAGGACGACCGCATCCACGCGCTCATCCTCGGCTACTGGCACACGATCGTGACGCCGCCGATGGTGTTCGCGAGGAACATGGTGCAGGTCGTCAAGGAGATGCGCGCCAAGGGCATCGTCAAGCCGATCGTCGCGTCGCTGGCCGGCGACGTCGAGGTCGAGGAAGCGGCGCAGTACCTGTACGAGAACGGCATCCCGGCGTACGCGTACTCGACCGAGATCCCGGTGGCCGTGCTCGGCGCCAAGTACCAGTGGGCGCGAGGTGCGGGCCTGCTGTAGAGCGTGAATCGACCCGTCATCGCGATCGTCCCCGAAGGCTCTTCGCGCCAGAGGAAGCGCGAAGCGCCGCGCGGGCGGCGCGTCGATCCCGAGGCGCGCGCGGTGGTGCGCGAGCTGCTCGGCGACGAGCCGCGCCGCGACGACCTGCTGATCGAGCACCTGCACAGGATCCAGGATCGCTTCGGCTGCCTCAGCACCACGCACCTCGCGGCGCTGGCGGAAGAGATGCAACTGGCGCAGGCCGAGGTGTTCGAGGTCGCGACCTTCTATCACCACTTCGACGTCGTCCGCGAAGGCGACGCCGTCCCGCCCCCGCTCACCGTTCGCGTCTGCGATGGCCTGTCGTGCGAGATGGCCGGCGCGCAGGACCTGCTCGCGAAGCTGCCGGGCCTGCTCGGCGGCGACGTGCGCGTCATCGCCGCGCCGTGCATCGGCCGCTGCGAGCAGGCTCCGGCGGCGGTCGTCGGCCAGAACCCGGTGCCGCGCGCGACCGCCGACGCAGTGCAGGCGCTCGTCGCCGCAAAGCAGGTGCGCCACGAGCCGGAAGGCTTCGTCGACCTCGCCGCCTACAAGGCCGACGGCGGCTATGCGCTGCTGCGCCAGTGCATCGGCGGCGAGCTCGACGTCGACGACGTGATCAAGACGCTCGAAACCTCGGGCCTGCGCGGCCTCGGCGGCGCCGGCTTTCCGGCCGGCCGCAAGTGGCGCATCGTCCGGAGCGAGCCGGCGCCGCGCCTGATGGCGGTGAACATCGACGAAGGCGAGCCGGGCACCTTCAAGGACCGCGTCTACCTCGAGCGCGACCCGCATCGCTTCATCGAGGGCATGCTGATCGCGGCGTGGGCGGTCGGCATCTCGAAGATCTACGTCTACCTGCGCGACGAGTACCACGGCTGCCGCGCGATCCTCGAGGCCGAGCTCGCCAAGCTGCGCGCCGCGCCGCCCTATCCGGGCATGCCGGCGATCGAGCTGCGCCGCGGCGCGGGCGCGTACATCTGCGGCGAAGAGTCGGCGATGATCGAATCGATCGAAGGCAAGCGCGGCATGCCGCGCTTGCGGCCGCCCTATGTCGCCCAGGTGGGCCTGTTCGGCCGGCCGACGCTCGAGCACAACTTCGAGACGCTCTACTGGGTGCGCGACCTGCTCGACAAGGGCGGCGAGTGGTTCGCCGCACACGGGCGCAACGGCCGGAAAGGCCTGCGCTCGTTCTCGGTCTCGGGCCGCGTGCGTGACCCGGGCGTGAAGCTCGCGCCGGCCGGCATCACGCTCGAGGAGCTGATCGACGAGCACTGCGGCGGGATGCTGCCGGGGCACACGCTCTACGGCTACCTTCCCGGCGGCGCATCGGGCGGGATCCTGCCGGCGTCGCTCGCCAACATCCCGCTCGACTTCGACACGCTGCAGCCGTACGGCTGCTTCATCGGCTCGGCCGCCGTCGTGGTCCTCTCCGACCACGACAGCGCGATCGGCGCGGCGCGCAACACGATGCGCTTCTTCGAGCACGAGTCGTGCGGCCAGTGCACGCCGTGCCGCAACGGCACCGCCAAGGCGTCGGTCCTGATGGCGACCGATCGCTGGGATTTGCCCCTGCTCGCCGACCTGTCCCTCGTGATGCGCGATGCTTCGATCTGCGGCCTCGGCCAGGCCGCACCGAACCCGATCGACTGCGTCGTCAAGTACTTCCCGCACGAGCTCACGCCATGAACGCCCTCACCCGCGCCGAGATCGCCCAGCTCGACGCCCCCGTCGTGCGCTTCGAGCTGAACGGACGCGCGATCGAGGCGCCCGCCAACCTGACGCTGATCGAGATCGCCGACGCCGAAGGCATCGCGATCCCGCGCCTCTGCTACAAGGCCGGCCTCGACAAGGTCGGCAACTGCCGCTCGTGCATGGTCGAGATCGCCGGCGAGCGCGTCCTCGCGCCGTCGTGCTGCCGCACGCCGACGCCGGGGATGAAGGTGACGACCGACAGCGAGCGCGCCGTCAAGTCGCAACAGCTCGTTCTCGAGTTGCTGCTCTCGGACATGCCGGAGGCCGAGTACACGCGCCACAACGAGGTCGACGAGTGGGCGGCCAGGCTCGGCGTCGGCAAGCCGCGCTTCGCGGCGCGCGTGCCGATCGCTGCCGACCTCTCGCACCCGGCCATGGCGGTGAACCTGTCGGCGTGCATTCAGTGCACGCGCTGCGTCCGCGCCTGCCGCGACGAGCAGGTCAACGACGTGATCGGCCTGGCCTACCGTGGCAACGTCGAGAAGATCGTCTTCGACATGGACGACCCGATGGGCAACTCGACTTGCGTCGCCTGCGGCGAGTGCGTGCAGGCGTGCCCGACCGGTGCGCTGATGCCGGCGCGCGACGTCGCCCTCGCCGTGCCCGACAAGCAGGTCTCGTCGCTCTGCCCGTACTGCGGCGTCGGCTGCCAGCTGACCTACAACGTCAAGGACAACAAGATCCTCTACGTCAACGGCCGCGACGGTCCGGCGAACCACGGGCGACTCTGCGTCAAGGGGCGCTACGGCTTCGACTATGCGAACCACCCGCAGCGCCTGCGCGTGCCGCTGATCCGGCGCGCCGACGCGCCCAAGCACGCCGACGCGACGATGGACCCGGAGCGCGTCCTCGACGTCTTCCGCGAAGCGTCGTGGGAGGAAGCGCTCGAGCTCGCCGGGGGCGGCCTGGCGCGCCTGCGCGACACGCACGGCCCGAAGGCGCTCGCCGGCTTCGGCTCGGCCAAGGGCAGCAACGAAGAGGCCTACCTGTTCCAGAAGCTCGTGCGCACAGGCTTTCGCAGCAACAACGTCGACCACTGCACGCGCCTCTGCCACGCGTCGAGCGTGGTCGCGCTGCTCGAGGGCATCGGCTCGGGCGCGGTCTCGAACCCGGTGATGGACGTCGCCAAGGCCGAGGTCGTCATCGTCATCGGCGCCAACCCGAGCGTGAACCATCCGGTCGCGTCGAGCTGGATCAAGAACGCCGCGAACAACGGCACCAAGCTGATCGTCTGCGACCCGCGCCGCTCCGAGCTGGCGCGCCACGCGCACCGCTTCCTGCAGTTCAAGCCCGACACCGACGTCGCCCTGCTCAACGCGATGATGCACGTCATCGTCGAGGAAGACCTCGTCGACGCATCGTTCATCGCCAGCCGCACCATCGGCTACGACGAGCTGCGCGCCAACGTCGCCAACTACAGCCCGGAGGCGATGGCGCCGATCTGCGGCATCGACGCCGAGACGATCCGCTACGTCGCGCGCCTGTACGCGACGTCGCGCGCGTCGATGATCCTGTGGGGCATGGGAATCTCGCAGCACGTGCACGGCACCGACAACGCGCGCTGCCTGATCGCGCTTTCGCTCATGACCGGGCAGATCGGCCGGCCCGGCACGGGGCTGCATCCGCTGCGCGGCCAGAACAACGTGCAGGGCGCGTCCGACGCGGGCCTCATCCCCATGATGTTCCCGGATTACCAGCACGTTTCGAGCGCCGCGGTGCGCTCGCGCTTCGAGAGCGCGTGGGGCCTGCCCGCCGGCACGCTCGACGAGCGCGTTGGCCTGACCGTCGTCGAGGTGATGAACGCGATCAAGGCGGGCACCGTGCGCGGCATGTACATCATGGGCGAGAACCCGGCGATGTCGGACCCCGACGCCAACCACGCGCGCGAGTCGCTCGCCGCGCTCGAGCTCCTCGTCGTGCAGGACATCTTCTTCACCGAGACCGCGTACCTGGCCGACGTGATCCTGCCGGCGAGCGCGTTCCCCGAGAAGACCGGCACGTTCACCAACACCGACCGGCTCGTGCAGATGGGCCGCCAGGCGATCGATCCCCCTGGCGACGCGCGCCAGGACCTGTGGATCATCCAGAAGATCGCCCAGCGCATGGGGCTGCCGTGGCGCGAGGATCCAGTCTCTGTCGTTTTCGACGAGATGAGGAAGACGATGCCGAGCATCGCCGGCATCACCTGGGAGCGCCTCGAGCGCGAGCACGCGGTCACCTATCCGTGCACCAAGGAAGGCGACCCGGGCCAGTCGGTCGTCTTCGTCGACTCGTTCCCGCGTGAAGGCGGCAAGGCGAAGTTCGTTCCGGCCGACATCATTCCCGCCGACGAGCGCCCGGATGGCGAGTACCCGATGGTGCTCATCACCGGCCGCCAGCTCGAGCACTGGCACACCGGCAGCATGACGCGGCGCGCGACCGCGCTCGATGCGCTCGAGCCCGACCCGGTCGCGTTCGTCCACCCGCTCGACCTCGAGGCGATCGGCGGCCGGCCCGGCGACGTCGTGACGATCGAGTCGCGCCGCGGCGAGGTGACGCTGTTCGCGCGCGCCGACGAGAGCTCGCCGCGCGGCGCCGTGTTCGTTCCGTTCTGCTATTACGAGGCGGCGATCAACCGCCTCACCAACGCCGCGCTCGACCCGTTCGCCAAGATCCCCGAGTTCAAGTACTGCGCCGTGCGCCTCTCGCTCGGCGGCACCCTCGCGGCGCAGACGAGCTTCGGCGGCGGCCAGGTCCTCGCCGGGGCGCTGACCCCGCCGGCGCGGTCGCATGCATCAGCGATCCCTGATGGTGAGCCAAGAAAAATATGACTTTCAATGATGGTCCTGCCGCTCAAGAATGGCCCGATCGACACCCGATCCGCACGAGGCCTCTCATGCAGCACCGCACCGACCCGCAAGGCCACGACCACGCCGCCGAGATCGAGCGCGGCGCCTACAACCGCGCATTCAGCGAGCTCGGCCTCGAGTGGTACTGGGATGCGCGCACGTTCGAGCAGCTGCGCAGCTGCAACGGCGACAAGCATTGCGTCCACGCCTACATCGAGGCCAACCATCCGCACCTGCTCCAGGCCTACGACGGCGGCTCGCTCGCGAACGCGATCGAGAACGTTCGGCGCCGTCTGAGCGAGGCCGTGCCGCATTGAGGTGAGTTGAAGCACGCGACGCTGCGCCAGCTCAAGGTGTTCGCGTCGGTCGCCCGGCACCTGAGCTTCGCGCGCGCCGCCGAAGAGCTGCACCTGACGCAGCCCGCCGTCTCGGGCCAGATCAGGAAGCTCGAAGAGCACGCCGGCGTCGCACTCTTCGAGCAGCTCGGCAAGAAGACCCACCTCACCGCCGCCGGCGCCGACCTGCTCGGCATCGTGCGCTCGATCATCGAGCAGTTCGAGGTCGCCGAGCATGCGATGACGCAGCACAAGGGCGTGTCGGGCGGCCGGCTCAACGTTGCGGCGATCAGCGCGGGCGACTACTTCCTGCCGCGCCTCTTGGTCGAGTTCATCGGCCGCCACCAGGGCGTGACCCTCAACTTCACGGTCCACAACCGCGAGGGCCTGCTCGCCCACCTCGCCGCCAACCTCACCGACCTCGCGATCATGGCGCGGCCGCCGGACGACGCCGACATGGTGAGCGAGGCGTTCGCGCCGCATCCGTACGTCGTCGTCGCGGCGCCGTCGCACCCGCTCGCGGGCAAGGCTCGGATCGAGATGAAGCGCCTCGTGCGCGAGCCCTTCGTCGTCCGCGAGAAGGGCTCGGACACGTGGCAGAGCATGCGCGAGGCGTTCGGTGCGCACCTCGACCAGGTCCAGGTCGCGCTCGAGATCGCCAGCACCGAGACGCTCAAGCAGGCTGTGATGGCCGGCCTCGGCATCGGCTTCCTCTCCGCGCACACGATCGCCCAGGAGCTGCGAACGAGGAGCCTCGTCGTCCTCGACGTGCGCGGCTTCCCGTGCGTGATGAACTGGTACGTCGTGCACCGCCGCCACAAGCGCCTGCCGCCGGTGGCGCAGGCGTTCAAGGAGTTCCTGCGCGACGAGGGCGCGGGCCTGCTGGCGCTGATGATGGCGGCCTGAGCGGCCGTCGCCGGCGGCGCGACCCGGCTCAGGGACGCTGAGGCGACGGCGCCGCTGCGACCGGGCGCAGCAGCAGGCCGGTCGTCGACACCATGAGCTCGAGCTCGCCCGGCTCGGCGACCGGCACGAACGAGGCCGAGCCGTATTCGGCGTCGAAGAAATCGCGCAGAGGCAAGCGCTTGCCGAGCGCGACGAGGTCGATCGTCGGCGGCGTGTCGATCGCGTAGACCGTTCGCCGCGCCGTGTTCTCCTGCTCGAGGGCGCGATAGCGGCCGGCGATGCGATCGAGCCGGTACGAGGTGTGCAGCCCCAGCATGTTGGCGAGCGGCGTCCACTTGACGATGTGGCCGTCGACGTAGATGTCGTCGCCGGCGAGATCGTAGGTCTGGACGCGGCCGTCCGGAAAGGTCAGGGTCGCGTCGTAGCGCTGCAGGCCGCTCGGCACGACCTTGATCCGCGCCGCCGACTCCTCCTTCGTGAGCGCCCGCATGCCCTCGACGCCGAGCGAAAACAGCGCCAGCACGGCGCCGGCGGCGAGCAGGACGACCGAGACGACGGCACCAAAGACGAACCGGAAGAGGCGCGCCCGCATCAGCGCGCCGAACGCCGAGAAGCCGACGGCGAAGCCGACGATGCCGAGCAGCGCGGCGATGGCGATCAGCATCGCGTCTCGGTCAGGCGACCGCCGCGAGCTCGCGCAACGCGCGTTCGAAGACTTCCGGGGGCTGGCCGCCCGAGATCAGGTGGCGGTCATCGATGATCACGGCCGGAACCGAGTTGATGCCGAGCTGCTGCCAGTGGCGCTCGCGCTCGCGCACCTCGGCGGCGTACTCGTCGGAGTCGAGGATCGCGGCGGCGCGCTCGATGTCGAGGCCCGCCTCGCCGGCGCCGCGCAGCAGCACGTCGCGCGCGCCCGGGTTCTCGGCACGCCCGTGGTACGCCGTCAGCAGCGCGTGCTTCAGCTTCGACTGCGCGTCGGCGTTCTGCAGGCCGGCCCAGTGGAGCAGGCGATGCGCGTCGAACGTGTTCCAGACGCGCGGCCGGTCGCCGAACGCGAAGCCGACCGCCGCGCCGCGCTCGCGGATGACGGCGCGGTTCTTCGCCAGCTGATCCGCAGAAGCGCCGTACTTGCGCGCGAGGTACTCGGCGGCGTCCTCGCCCTCGGCCGGCAGCGTCGGATTGAGCTCGAACGGCTGGAAATGGAGCTCGACGTCGACCGTGTCGCCGAGCCGCTCCAGGGCGCGATCGAGCGACCAGAGGCCGACCGCGCACCATGGACAGGCGACGTCGGAAACGAAATCGATCTTCATGAATGGGCATTGTGCATCTCTCTAGAATGTTCGGCTCGCTCGCCCACTGGACCCTCCCGATGACCTCCGGCGTCATCCGCATCCGCGGAGCCCGACAGCACAACCTCAAGAACCTCGACCTCGACATCCGCACCGGCGAGATGACCGTGGTGACCGGGCCGAGCGGCTCCGGCAAGTCGAGCCTGGTCTTCGACACGCTGTACGCCGAGGGCCAGCGCCGCTACGTCGAGACATTCAGCGCCTACGCACGCCAGTTCCTCGAGCGGATGGACCGCCCCGCGGTCGACAAGGTCGAGGGCGTGCCACCGGCGATCGCGATCGACCAGACCAATCCGGTGCGCAGCTCGCGCTCCACGGTCGGGACGATGACCGAGCTGAACGACCACCTCAAGCTGCTGTTCGCGCGCGCCGCCGAGCTGTTCGACAAGCAAAGCGGCAAGCGGGTCCGCCACGACACGCCGGAGACGATCTACGCGGAGTTGATGGAGCGCACGGCAGACACGGCGGCGCGCAGCGAAGAGCCGCGCCTGATCGTCACCTTTCCGGTCGAGCTCCCGGCCGACACGAGCGCCGACGAAATCGAGCAGTGGCTCGCCGCGAGCGGCTTCACGCGCGTCCACGCCGAGCGCGAGGTCGCCTCGCCGACCGGGTCGCGCAAGGTGCTCGACGTCGTCGCCGATCGCTTCCGCATCCAGGGCACGGAGAAGGTTCGCGCGGTCGAGGCGATCGAGACGGCGCTCAAGCGCGGCGGCGGGCGCGTCAACGTCTACGTCGTTCCCGCCGCGGCGCCCGCCGAGGGCGAAGCGCCGCCGGAGCCAGGCGAGTCAGCGGCGCCGGACCTGTGGCGCTTCTCGACCGGCCTGCACTGCCCCGACAGCGACTGCCGCTACGCCGATCCGCAGCCGGCGCTGTTCTCGTTCAATTCCGCGTACGGCGCGTGCGACACCTGCCGAGGCTTCGGCCGCGTCATCGGCGTCGACCTCGGCCTCGTCATCCCCGACCACAGGAAGACGCTGCGCTCGGGCGCGATCAAGACGATCCAGACGCCGGCCTGGAAGGAGTGCCAGGACGACCTGATGAAGTACGCCGGCGAGGCCGGCATCCCGCGCGACACCGCCTGGTCGCAGCTCACCGAAGCGCAGCAGAAGTGGGTGATCGAAGGCTCGCCGAGCTGGAACGGCAAGTGGAACCAGCAGTGGTACGGCGTCAAGCGCTTCTTCTCGTACCTCGAGTCGAAGGCCTACAAGATGCACATCCGCGTGCTCCTGTCGAAGTACCGGAGCTACACGCCGTGCCCGGCGTGCGGCGGCGCGCGCCTCAAGCTCGAGGCGCTGCTCTGGCGGCTCGGCACGAAGGAAGACGCCGATGCCGTGATGGCGCCGGCGAAGCGCTTCCTGCCGGTCGGCGCGCAGTGGTCGCGCGCGCAGCTCGAGGCGATGCCCGGCCTCACCGTTCACGACCTGATGATGCTGCCGATCGACCGCATCCGCGGCTTCTTCGATCGCCTGTCGCTGCCGAGCGGCCTGCTCGACGAGGCACTCAAGCTGCTCCTCGACGAAGTGCGCACGCGCCTGCGCTACCTGTGCGACGTCGGCATCGGCTATCTCACGCTCGACCGCCAGAGCCGCACGCTGTCGGGCGGCGAGGTGCAGCGGATCAACCTGACGACGGCATTGGGGACGTCGCTCGTCAACACGCTGTTCGTCCTCGACGAGCCGTCGATCGGCCTGCACCCGCGCGACATGGGCCGGATCGTCGAGGCGATGCACCGCCTGCGCGACGCCGGCAACACGCTCGTCGTCGTCGAGCACGACCCCGCGGTGATGCTCGCCGCCGACCGCCTGATCGACATGGGCCCGGGGCCGGGCGAGCGCGGCGGCCGCGTCGTCTTCGACGGCACGCCCGAGGCGATCAAGAGCGCCGACACGCTGACCGGCGCGTACCTCGGCGCGAGGAAGCACGTCGGCATGGGCCTGAAGCGCCTCGTCGGCGAGTCGACCCCGCGCCTCATCGTCAGCGGCGCGCGCGACCACAACCTGAAGAACGTCACGGTCGAGTTCCCGCTCCACCACCTCGTCTGTGTCACCGGCGTCTCCGGCTCGGGCAAGAGCACGCTGATGCAGGACGTGCTGTTCCCGGCGCTGCAGCGCCACTTCGGCAAGGCGACCGAAACGCCGGGCGAGCACGACGCGCTGCTCGGCGCCGAGCGCCTCGCCGAGGCGGTGTTCGTCGACCAGAGCCCGATCGGCAAGACCGCGCGCTCGAACCCGGCGAGCTACGTCGGCGCGTTCGACGAGATCCGGAAGCTCTTCGCCGTCGTGCCGATGGCGGTGCAGCGCGGCTACGGCGCCGGCATGTTCAGCTTCAACGCTGGCAACGGCCGCTGCCCGACCTGCGGCGGTTCGGGCTTCGAGCACGTCGAGATGCAGTTCCTCTCCGACGTCTACCTGCGCTGCCCCGACTGCGACGGCCGCCGCTTCCGCGCCGAGATCCTCGACGTCAGGATCGACCGCCGCATGCCCGGCGACGTCGTCCGCGACCTCTCGGTCGCCGACGTCCTCGACCTCACCGTCGCCGAGGCGGTGCAGCTGTTCCGCGACGACCGCGAGGTCGTCCGCCTGCTCCAGCCGATCGTCGACGTCGGCCTCGAGTACGTGAAGCTCGGCCAGCCGGTGCCAACGCTCTCCGGCGGCGAAGCGCAGCGTCTCAAGCTTGCGGGCTTCCTCGCCGAATCGGCGCAGAGCCGCTCGGCATCGCGACAAGGGCTGGCGAGGAAGGGCACGCTCTTCATGTTCGACGAGCCGACGACCGGCCTGCACTTCGACGACATCGCCAAGCTGATGCGATCGTTCCGCCGCCTTCTCGAGGCCGGGCACTCGATCGTCGTCATCGAGCACAACCTCGACGTTATCCGCGCTTCCGACTGGCTGATCGACCTCGGCCCGGAAGGCGGCGACGCCGGCGGCGAGATCGTCGCGACCGGGACGCCCGAGGAGGTCAAGCGCCACGCCAGCTCGCACACGGCGAAGGCGCTGCGCGAGTACGACCGCGCGCTCGGCTTCGACGGCGCCGCGGTCGAGGAGGGCGCGCCGCTGCAGTACCTGCTCAAGCCGGTTCGCGCGCGCCTCGCGGTCGACGAGAGCATCCGCATCGTCAATGCGCGCGAGCACAACCTGAAGTCGCTCGACGTCGCGATCCCGCGCGGCAAGTTCAGCGTCGTCACCGGCGTCTCGGGGTCGGGCAAGTCGACGCTCGCTTTCGACATCCTCTTCAACGAAGGGCAGCGGCGCTACCTCGAGTCGCTCAACGCGTACGCGCGCTCGATCGTCCAGCCGGCGGGGCGGCCCGAGGTCGACGCCGTCTACGGCATCCCGCCGACGGTGGCGATCGAGCAGCGACTGTCGCGCGGTGGGAGAAAGAGCACGGTCGCGACGACGACCGAGGTCTGGCACTTCCTGCGCCTTCTCTACGTCAAGCTCGGCCTCCAGCATTGCGTGAACGACGGCTCGCCGGTCGCGCCGCAGAGTGCCGAGAGCATCGCCGCGCAGTTGCTGCGCGACCACGCCGGCGAGCACATCGGTCTGCTCGCGCCGCTGGTCGTCGCGCGCAAGGGCGTCTACACCGACCTCGCCAAGTGGGCGAAGGCGCGCGGCCACACGCACCTGCGCGTCGACGGCGAGTTCATGAAGGTCGATCCCTGGCCGCGCCTCGACCGCTTCAAGGAGCACACCCTCGAGCTGCCGGTCGGCGACCTCGTCGTCAATGCGGCCCACGAAGGCGAGCTTCGCGACCTGCTCGCCAAGGCGCTCGACCTCGGCAAGGGCGTCATGCACCTGCTGACGCCGCTCACCGGCCTGCGCGCGTCGATGCTGGCGGGAACGCCGACGCGGAAGGTCGGCCAGGTCAAGGTGTTCTCGACCAAGCGCGCGTGCCCGACCTGCGGCATGAGCTACCCCGAGCTCGACCCGCGCATGTTCAGCTACAACAGCAAGCACGGCTGGTGCACGCTCTGCGTCGGCACCGGCCTGAAGCTGACGCGCGAGCAGAGGAAGGCCTACGACGACTCGATCCGCGACGACGACGATCGCGGCCGCGAGCAGAGCTTCCCGGCCGAGGAGGCCGAGGTCGAAGGCGTCGTCGACGAGCCTTGTCCCGAGTGCGCCGGCACGCGCCTCAACCCGGTCTCGCGCAAGGTCACGTTCGAAGGCGAGTCGATTGCCTGGATCGCGCAGTGGTCGGTGACCGATGCGAGGAAGTGGGTCGAGGCGCTCGCGCTCGCCGGCCGCGACGCCGAGATCGCGCGCGACGTCGTCGCCGAGATCCGCAGCCGCCTCGAGTTCCTCGAAGAGGTCGGCCTCGGCTACCTCACGCTCGACCGCGCCGCGCCGACGCTCTCGGGCGGCGAGGCGCAGCGGATCCGCCTCGCGGCGCAGCTCGGCTCGAACCTGCAGGGCGTGTGCTACGTGCTCGACGAACCGACGATCGGCCTGCACTCGCGCGACAACGCGATCCTCCTCACCGCGCTCGGCAAGCTCGCCGACAAGGGCAACACGCTCGTCGTCGTCGAGCACGACGAGGACACGATCCGGCGCGCCGACCACATCATCGACATCGGCCCGGGCGCGGGCAAGCGCGGCGGCCGGCTGGTCGCCGAGGGCAGCGTCACCGAGCTCGCGTCGCACGCCGATTCGGTCACCGGCCGCTTCCTCGCCCACCCGCTCGTCCACCCACTGCAGCCGCGCCGGCCAGTGCTGGCGCCGACGGGGTCGACCGAGCGCAAGGAGGGCGCCGCCAACGCGCTGCTGACGATCCACGCCGCGACGCTGCACAACCTGCAAGAGATCACGGTCGACCTTCCGCTCAAGCGCCTGGTCGCGGTCACCGGCGTGAGCGGCTCGGGCAAGTCGACGCTCGCGCGCGACGTGCTGCTCGCCAACCTGCAGTTCATCAACACGCGCGGCGCGCGGCCGAACTGGCAGGGCTGCGAGAGGATCGACGGCTGGGCCTGGATCGACCGCGTCCTCGAGGTCGACCAGACGCCGATCGGCAAGACGCCGCGCTCGTGCCCGGCGACCTACATCGGCTTCTGGGACACGATCCGCAAGCTCTTTGCCGAGACGCTGGAGTCGAAGGCGCGCGGCTACGCGCCGGCGCGCTTTTCCTTCAACACCGGCGAGGGCCGCTGCCCGGGCTGCGAAGGGCAGGGCGTGAAGACGATCGAGATGAGCTTCCTGCCCGACGTGAAGCTGCCGTGCGACGTCTGCCACGGCGAGCGCTTCAACGCGGAGACGCTGGCGGTGAGCTGGCGCGGCAAGAGCATCGGCGACGTGCTGAAGATGGAGGTCGACGAGGCGGTCGACTTCTTCGCGAGCATGCCCAACATCGCCCACCCGCTGCAGCTGCTCAAGGACGTCGGCCTGGGCTACCTCACGCTCGGCCAGCCGTCACCGACGCTCTCCGGCGGCGAGGCGCAGCGCATCAAGCTCGTCACCGAGCTCAGCAAGGTGAGGGACGACGTCGGCAAGCGCGGCAACAAGGCGCCGCACACGCTCTACGTTCTCGACGAGCCGACGGTGGGGCTGCACATGGCCGATGTGGAACGGCTGATCCGGGTGCTGCATCGGCTGGTCGATGGCGGGCATAGCGTGGTCGTCATCGAGCACGACCTGGATGTGATCGCGGAGGCCGATTGGGTGATCGACCTGGGGCCGGAGGGCGGGGTCAACGGCGGGCGGGTGGTGGCCGAAGCCGTGCCGGAGCGGCTCGTCGGGCTGGTCGAGAGCCACACCGGTGCGGCGCTCAGGCCCGTGCTTTCGCGTGCCGCTGCAATGGAAGCACTGGCCGCCGCTTGAGCCACGGGCCGCTTTCGGCCAAGAGCCCGAGCGACCGCTTTGGGTCCACTATCGCCGACCACCAGGCGGCTGAGAGCGGCCAAGACCACGCGTTCATGGCCGACTCCTCAGAGGCATCGCGGCCGGATGTCCAGGGCGCGTATGGTTGCTTCGATTGAGCGCCGTCGTGTGTACTGTGCGATTGGTGCGCGGACTCTTGTTCGACCGGCCATTCCGGGCCTGGCGATGCAGCAGCGCCACGTGCCTCTGTGCGGCGAGCCGCGCGCGCTCTTGAGACAAACTGAATGCGATGACCGTTGCCAAATCCGCCGTCCAGCCCGACGTCTCCTCGACTCTGTTCAAAAGCGCCAAGGCTTTCGAGACCTGGCTCAAAAAGAATCACGCCACCGCCCACGGCGTCTGGCTCAAGATCGCCAAGGCGGGCGCCAATCAACCTAGCGTCACCTACTCCGAGGCGGTCAATATCGCGCTCTGTTGGGGGTGGATCGACGGCCAGAAGAAGAGCCTCAACAGCCAGCACTTTCTTCAGCGCTTCACGCCGCGGCGCCCGCGCAGCCTTTGGTCTAAGACCAACGTCGACAAGGTCGGAGCGCTCATTGAGGCGGGCCGAATGCAGGCGCCCGGCTACGCGCAGATCGAGGCCGCCAAGGCTGACGGCCGTTGGGCGCGGGCTTACGACGGAGCGCGCACGTCCGCAGTGCCCGAGGATCTGTTGGCGGCGATGGAAGCCCAGCCGAGGGCCAAGGCCTTCTTCGCAACGATTGATGCAGCCAATCGCTACGCGGTTCTGTGGCGTATACAGACTGCCGTGAAGGCCGAGACGCGCGCTAGGCGCATCGCGCAACTGGTGGACATGCTTGCGCGCGGCGAGAGAATTCACATCTTCAAGCCCAGAGCCAAGGCATGACTGCCATGTTCGCGTATGGCCTCTGAGCGCCACCTTTCGGCGCGGCCCCGATTCTTGGGCCTTCAAGGAAGTGTCGACGCCGTCGGTGACATCCGGTGAAGCCTCTCGACTCGGAGTAGACAGGCCACCATGGGAATTTTGACCTTCAGCATCAACGTCACCCTCGACGGTTGTGTCGACCACCGGGAGGGTATCGCCGACGACGAGACACACGCTCTCTTCACCCGCCTCATGGACGAGAGCGGGGCGATGCTGTGGGGCCGCGTGACGTACGAGATGATGGAGAGCTACTGGCCGGCGGTCGCCCGCGGCGACGAAGAGGCGCCGCCAGCCATGCGCGAGTGGGCGGTCAAACTGCAGGCAAAGC